>Ga0310786_10005677_pt1 | contig 16846 bp, 20 predicted proteins | sample AusTroGonzalo_MG_FD_203881 | JGI IMG/M metagenome (GOLD analysis project Ga0310786, IMG submission 203881) | Bovine rumen microbial communities from tropical cattle in Woodstock, Queensland, Australia - Gonzalo_03 (v2) (version 2) | ecosystem: Host-associated > Mammals > Digestive system >... | reverse complement strand
TTGCTTTTGTCAAAATAATATCTATTTTTGCACATCTAAATTATCAAAATAACAATGGCAATTATAAAAAATAAAAAGAAGAAAATCAACACCCCGATAATAACGACGGAGGAGGCAGCCGTGATTGCTGCCAAAACGGGCTACTCCATCTCGGGTGTGCAGCGCATCGTGCGCAGTCGGAGCGCCAATCCCAGACACCGCCATGTGCAGGACCTGTATGCCAAGGTGCTCCACCTGCGCTCGCTCCACGAGGAGAACTACCAGGAGGACATGAAAAGACTGTAACCATCAAGACCGGGCAACATGGGGACCACATACAGATACCTCGACTACTTCGCCGGCGTGTACCGGAAATGCCGCTGCCGTATGCTCAAACAGAACGGGAAGACCGCCGTCATCCAGCTCACCGAGTTCGGCCCGAAGGGCAAACCACCCGGCACCGTCATGCGGGTACACATGAAGTCACTTGACTGGAAGCGCATCGTGGACCACACCGAACTGTCGTGGCACCAATACACGGACATATAACAACAAAAACACACAGATATGGAAAAAACCGAAAAAAGAATGACAGCAGAAGAGCTGCACGACCGCGAACTCACCGCGGCCATCGACCGCTACCAGACAAGGATGCTGGTGAAACTTGACAAGGAGAACGCCCGGCTTAGACTCGCCCTCATGCTGACGGGCGGAGGGCTTCTGCTCATAGCCGTGATTGCCGGATACTCCCTCATGTTCCCCCTGTTCTGACCGCCATGGCAGCCAAGGAATACACCATCCGCGACCTGGAACTGGAGGCGTGGCGCTACGCCGAGCAGGACTGGCGCGTGACCGCCGGGCACCGGCAGAAGCTGACGCGCAAGGACGCGATGCGCATCGCATACTACGACGGGCTCCTGCGCGGGATGCGGATAAGGGAGGAGATTTCAAGCCAAAACTGCCAACCGCCGGCAGTATAAGCAAGGCGGACGCTCTTTTATTCATACCATTAGGTTAAAAGTTTTTAGCAGGCGGGGCTGTCCACGCTCCGCCCTCCCGGAGAAGATAGGCGGTTAAACGGATAGGCCGCAAATATACTCAGCAGGATGAATCTACCGGTGTGCCATCACGCCCACCAACCACGCCCACGAATCAGACGGGGTTCCACCGGATATGTTGGAATTAAAAGCCCTGCGCATATCCGCCCGTCCGCGTTCAAAAAAAAGCCTCGACATCCTGTGAACGGAAATCTGGACATTACCGGGTTCGACTCCCGGCTTCTCCTCCATGCCTGCGATAGGCCTCCAAACGGATAAGAGGCAGCACAATTAACGATTGTTTATTTCAAAATGACCATTAGGCGGTCCGACTCCGCCCGCAGGCACTGACAATAATACCCTTACCAATGACTGACAAGAAGATATACATTGCCGGCAAGGTGTCCGGCGAGGAACACGGCAAAGTGTTCATCAAGTTCATGGCCGCCGAGTCGCGGCTGAAGATGCAGGGCTGGGAGCCCGTGAACCCCATCCGGTTCTGCGGTTCCGAATGGCCTTGGGCCGACTGCATGAAGGCCTGCATCACCCGCATGATGGAGTGTGACGCCATCTATATGCTCAAGGACTGGAAGTATAGCCGGGGCGCGCGCCTGGAGCACTTCATTGCGCTGAAACTCGGGATGCGGATCATAAAGGAAGGAGGCGGAAGATGAAAGGGGTCAAGTTGCTCTATATAGATTTGTTCTGCGGAGCCGGAGGAACCACCACGGGCATCGAGAAGGCACGAATCCACGGCGCCAAATGTGCCAAGGTGATCGCCTGCGTGAACCACGATCCGAACGCCATCGAATCCCATCGGGCAAATCACCCCGGAAGCGTCCACTTTACGGAGGACATCCGCACACTGGACATTCGTCCGCTGCAGTTGATAAAACAGAAAGCAATGACCGAAAATCCTGGATCCAAAACAGTGTTGTGGGCAAGTCTCGAATGCACGAACTTCTCCAAGGCCAAAGGCGGGCAGCCGAGGGATGCCGATAGCAGGACCCTTGCGGAACATCTCTTCCGATACATAGAGTCTCTTAATCCAGACTACATCTGCATAGAGAATGTTGAAGAGTTCATGTCATGGGGTGATCTGGACGAAAACGGCAAGCCTGTAAGCCGGCACAAGGGATGCAAATACCTGCAATGGGTTTGCCAGATAAGAGATTACGGTTATAATTACGAATGGCGAATGCTGAATGCCGCAGACTTTGGCGCCTATACGAGCCGCAACAGACTGTTCGGCATCTTCGCCAAACAAGGACTTCCTATCGCATTCCCTTTGGCCAGATACAGCAGGAACGGCATGACAGAAAGCAACCTGTTCGGAATCAGATACAAGAAATGGAAACCCGTCATGGAAGTGCTCGATCTGGAAGACGACGGAGAGAGCATCTTCGGCAGGAAGAAACCGCTGGTGGAGAAAACGCTGAGAAGAATATACGCCGGACTGGTGAAGTTTGTGGCCGGAGGCGAGAAAGCGTTTCTAATCAAATGGAACTCGATGAAAAATGGAAAATATGCCGCACCTCCCATTGACGAGCCCTGCCCGACGGTAACGGTGCAGAACAGGCTGGGGGTTGCCCAGTGCCGTTTTTTGAGCAAGCAGTTCAGCGGGGACGACAGCAGCAAGAACATCAGCGTGGATGGCCCTGCCGGAACCGTCACCACCAGGGACCACCACGCGCTGATCACCTACTACGGCAACGGTCAGCCGGTATCCATTGACCGTCCGGCCCCTACCCTCACCACCAAGGACACTATGGCCAAGGTGACGTTCATCGCCAACGAGTACAGCGCCGGCGGGCAGATTTGCGGCATTGACAGCGCAAGTCCGGCAATACTGACCACGCCAAAACAGAAGATTGTATCCTGTTTTCTGATGAACCCGCAATACAGATCTGCCGGATCATCAGTTGAAAACCCCTGCTTCACGCTGATTGCCAAGATGGACAAGAGGCCTCCCTATCTGGTCACGACCAAGAATGGCATCGGAATTGAGATATATAACACGGACAGCGAGATGACGGTGAAGATCAAGGAGTTCATGTCCTTGTATGGCATCATCGACATCCGGATGCGGATGCTGAAGATTTCGGAACTGAAGGCCATTATGGGATTCCCAAAAGAGTATGTTCTGAAGGGAACGCAGTCGGAGCAGAAGAAGTACATCGGCAATGCCGTGGAAGTGAATATGAGCCGGTGCCTGTGCGAGGCGCTGGCGGAAGCGAATTAGAAAACGGAATTATGAATGAAGTACTAACCGTAAGACAACCTTACGCCCTGATGCTGGTATCAGGGCAGAAGCATCACGAGTTCAGGAGCTGGGCTCTTCCGATAAGGAATCGCCATACCGCCATAATGATCCACGCTGCAGCAAAGGACGCAGACGAAATCATCGGCTGCAGTTCCGTGGAATTTGAAGCCAACCTGAAATTGGCCAAAGAAGAAAACCTCTACAGCGCCATTATCGGGGAAGTAATATTCGGAGAGCCGCGAAAGATGAAGGATGGCGGGTATGCCTGGCCGGTACTCAAAGCAAAAAAGTTTAATCAACCAATACGGGGTGTGAAAGGGAAACTTGGAATATGGAATTGGAATTTTGAACAACAATCAAATCAATAATCTTATGGAAATCATCGCAACATTGGAAGAGACCTCGCCGGTGGTGGAGGGCGTAAGCCAGAAAACCGGTAACCCTTGGAAGAAAACGGAAGTGGTCGTCAGCACGGGCGGCGACTGGCCAAGGAAGATCGCCCTACAGGCGTTCAACGAGATGTGCGACAAAGCCAGGGCCATCCGCCCGGGTTCTGCCGTCAAGGTGCGTTTCGACATCAGTGCCCGCAAATGGGAGAAGGACGGCCGCTCCAGCTGGCAGAATGACATCACCCTCCGCTCAATCTACAACCTGGAACAGCAGCCATTGGTGACACCGCAAGCGCAACCCGGACAATCCTTCGCCGCGCAGACGAATACCGCCACGCCACCGCCCGTGACTGAGACTTCAACCGCAGATTTCCAATTCTAAGAGCAATGACATGGACAATCAACACCAAATTCAACCCGGGCGACCGCGTGTGGATGCCCGACGGCAACGGCGGCAAGATGAAAGGACGCGTGGCAGGCATTACCCTGATACAAGCGAACCTGACGCAACCGCCGGACAAAACCTTGTTACAGTCGCTCAACTACCGCTGCGTGGACATCAACGGCGGCACATTCTATTTCCACGAATACCAGCTAACAGAGAGAAATTTATAGGAAACACATACTTGGCATAACAAACATGATACCGGAACAAACCATTGAATCTATACTCCAGGCATCGCCCATCACCGATGTGGTGGAAAGGCGCGGCGTGAAACTGCGCAGGAGCGGCAGCAACTACAAGTGCTGCTGTCCATTCCACGACGACAAGACCCCCTCCATGATCGTGTGGCCAGCCACGGGCAGGTGGAAATGCTTCGGATGCGGCAAAGGCGGTGACGCCATCAGTTTCGCGATGGAGAAAAACAACCTGTCCTATATAGAGGCTGTCAGGGAACTCGCCCGTGATGCGAACATCACCATCGAAGACCGGAAGACATCTCCGGAGGAACAGAGGCACCAGGAAAGGAAGCAGCGTCTGTACGGACTCAACGAGTCAGCCGCCGCTTTTTTCCAGTCAAGACTTTCCGGACACGCGCTGGACTATGCGCTTGGACGGTGGAAAGACACCACCCTCGGTCTGTTCCGCATCGGGTTCGCACCGGATGGTTGGCACGATCTCTACGACCATCTCAAGAAGAACGGATTCTCAGACAGTGAGATTCTGGCCGCCGGACTCGTAAAGAAAAACAACAGGGGCGGATACTACGATTTCTACCGCAACCGCCTCATGTTCCCGGTGTTCAACCGGGTGAACAGGATTGTCGGCTTCTCAGGGCGGGACCTTTCCGGCAAGGAGGATGTGGCCAAGTACATCAACTCGCCCGACACCGACATCTACCACAAAGGCGAGGAACTGTTCGGCATGAACCTCGCCATCCAGTCGATCCGGAAATACGATGTGTGCATCCTGGTCGAGGGCAATCCGGATGTGGTGAAGCTGCACCAGATCGGTATCAACAACACCGTGGCCGCCTGCGGAACATCCCTTACCGAGGAGCAGATCCGCGCCATAGGACGCCACACCCGAAACATCTGCCTGCTGTATGACAACGACAGGGCAGGAAGAAGCGCCACCACCTGCAACGCCCAACTCATCACCAAACTCGGAATGAACGCACTCTCGCTCTCCATTCCGGACATGGAGGACGGGACCAAGCAGGACCCCGACACCTATTTCACATCCAAGGATCAGTTCGCCAACTTCTACAACCAGTGCAAAGTCAACTACCTGGTGTCGCTGGCCAGAGACAAGTCCGAGAACTGCGTCAACGATCCGGACTACAAAGCGAAGACCATCAAGGATATCTGCGCACTGCTTTTCAGCCGTCCCGCCAACGAGCAGGCGGCCCTCATCGAGGAACTCTCGGCGGTGATCCCGACGAAATCGCTCTGGAACAAGACCCTGAAAGAACTGAACGCCGACCGCCGCGAGGAGGAGAAAAAGAAGGCGGAGAAGGAGCGTTCGGCGGTGCAGAACGAGATGTACACCAAGTACGGCTTCTATGAGAAGGACCACTGCTACTGGTTTCACAATCCCAAAGGGGAAGGCATGTTCTGCGGTAGCAACTTCGTGATGGAGCCGCTGTTCCACATAGAAAGCACCATCAACGCCAAGCGTCTCTACCGTATCACCAATGTTTACGGCATCGAGCGCGTGGTGGAATTCCCGCAGAAGGACCTTATCTCGCTGTCGGCGTTCAAACTCCGGTGCGAGTCGCTGGGCAACTTCCTTTTCGACGGAGGCGAGTACGGACTGGCCAAGATCAAGGCGTACCTGTACGAGAAGACGCAGACATGCCGCGAGGTCACGCAACTCGGATGGCAGCGGCAGGGATTCTTCGCCTGGAGCAACGGCATATTCGCCAACGGAACCTTCCAGCCCATAAGCCGCGACGGCATCGTACGCCACAACGACGAGAACTTCTACCTGCCGGCCCTGTCTTCGTTCTACCAGGCAGACGACTCCCTCTTCATGTTCGAGCGCAAATTCGTGCACCGGCCCGGTGAAATCAGTCTGTACCAGTGGCTGGACCTCTTCTGCAAGGTATATAAGGACAATGCCGTGGTCGGGTTCTCTTTCTATGTGGCCACCCTGTTCCGCGATGTCATCGTGGCGCACACCAGGTTCTTCCCCATCCTCAACATCTTCGGCGTGAAGGGCAGCGGCAAATCGGAGATGGCCGTGTCGCTTACACGCCTGTTCGGCAACCTGCCCGTCGGGCTCAATATGACCAACTCCACCATCGCGGCCATGGCCGACCATGTGGCGCAGACGCGCAACGCCCTGTGCCATATCGACGAGTACAAGAACAGCATCGAGTATGACAAGGTGGAGTTCCTCAAGGGCCTCTGGGACGGAACCGGGCGCAATCGCATGAACATGGACAAGGACAAGAAGAAGGAGATGACGGCGGTGGATGCCGGCATCATCCTCACCGGACAGGAGATGCCCAAGGCGGACATCGCCCTGTTCAGCCGCGTGATATTCACGGCATTCGCCAAATCCAGTTTCAACGACATCGAAAAGCGGCTCTTCAACGAACTGAAAACAATGGAGAAGGACGGACTCACCCACATCACCAACCAGATCATCGGGCACAGGGAACAGTTCGTGTCACAATACATGGCCAACTACGACAACGCCGGCCGCGACCTGGAACAGTGGATCGACAAGAACAGCGTGGAGGACCGCATCTGGAGGAACTGGCTGGTGATCATCGCCGCATTGAAGACCATCCGCAATTTCGTAGAGCTCCCGTTCTCATACGAGAAAGCCGTGGAAACGATGTCCGCGATGATCGTCACGCAGAACAAGGAGACGCTGAAGGACAACGAGGTGAACACCTTCTGGGACATATTCTCCTTCCTGGTGAAGGACGGACAGATCGAGGAGGAATACGACTACCGGATCATGCATGTCACCCGGTTCAAGACGAACAAGGTGGACCTGGAGCGGGCGATGGGCGTGCTTGTGATAGACAAGACGCGTGTGCTCCAGCTGTACAACAAGCACTGCAAGACCACCGGACTGAAACCGCTTCCGCTGTCCACACTCAAGTTCTACCTGCAGAACTCGCCGGAATATCTCGGTGAGAAGATCTTCAAACTGCGCAGGCGTATCGACCATCTGCAGGACAAACAGTCGCAGAAGGAAAACAGCAGCGACTACATGAATCCGGAGACTCTGTACCGCACCATCAGCACCAGGGCCGACTGTTTCCACTACGACGCATTGGGCATAGACATCGAAAACACATACACCCCTCTGGATGAGGAGGAGTTTTAGGGTTCCGGAAAGAACACTTTATCCTTTATGAAAAGACCGCTTCGGCGGTCTTTTTTGTTATACCGTTATGAATGAGCATGTTACGAAAAATCACTGAAAAAAAATTTTGTTTCCAACTTGGCAAAAAAACGATGTAACTTTTGTAACTTTTGTAACCAACAATGACACAATACTTTAACTAAAAAAATCTCTGTAACTTTTTGTAACTTTTTGTAACCTGACCCCATTTTACCCCCTCCGGTTACAAAGTTGTAACCTTTGTAACCGCATTTGTAACCGATTTCAGTGGTTTTCAAAAATGTAACTCATTGATTATCACACTGAATACGAAAAGTTACAAAAGTTACAAATTTTGGACCCCGAAAATAGGGGGTCTCTGAAAAAATTTTTTTTTCAGAGATGCGATTTTATTTGAATAATCACTTTATATAAAACATTGTATCTCATTATTTTTTAGTATCTTTGCCGTGATTTTGAAGACAGGTATGCCGTCACTATACACATTGGACATCAATGTTGACCCGCTTGTGGCCGGATGGATGGAGCGCAGTTTCAAGAAAGTGCGCGGCGTCTATCGGATGGGCGACAGCTGCTATTACGGACTGGTCAGCGCAATGCTCTACCAGTCGCATGTGAAAACGCCTTCCAGGATGCCGGATAAATACGCCGCCTTCGTGCCGGTTAAAATAGCCATCACGGAGTTCGACTTCTACCACTACGGCTGGGAGGTGTCACCGTTGCAGGAGATACGGTTCAGCCGCCTCATCAGGAACATCCTTATCGACACATGCCTTCGCAATGTTGCCATACTACGCGCCCGATACGGCCTGCATCTTACACAGGCGATCGGCTTCTACACGATCTACTTCGGATTGGAGGAGGAGCATGTCAAATTCGAGACGCTCCGCAAGATCTACAGGAGGAAGTACCAACCGATGGAGGCCGAGTACCGGAACCTTGACAGGGCCGCCGTCACGGATTTCGGGACGGTCGAGGCCGCTATGGAGCACAAAGCATTGAGACTGCACAGATCCGTCAATCCGGATCCGGGACAGTTGGAACTGTTCACCTAAACCCAAACAATAAAAAACCGAACACTATGGAAGATTTGCAAAGAGACTGCTATGACGGCAAGATGCCGGGCATAAGGAGAATATGGTACACACATGTGGATGAAGTGGCCAGTGTCACCGTGACAGGCGCAGGCACTGTGTCCGTTGCCCTGAAGAATTCAGGCCAATGGGGCGAGATAAAAGGCAAGCGCGCCACATCGTCGTCAGTCCACGACGGGAAGAGCTGGCAAAACGAGATCCGCGCCACGCTGCCCGGATGGACCGTGCAGGAGGCCGTGACCATGGGCCGCCTCACCGCCGGAAGATACCTGGTTAAGTTCACCGACAAATCCGGAGACACCTGGCTGGCCGGGTATGAGACTCCCCTGCACCTTCACATCTCGCGTTCCACTCCGGAGACACCTGCCGAGTACCAGGGCATAGAGTTGGTTTTCTCCTGCGAATCGGAATTCGGATTCATGAAAATGGCGTAGGGACAGCCACCTCCCCTTGTTGTCCCAGCGGCATTCTCAGCCGTGTTCTATCTTTGCCGCCGAAAACCTAATAGAATATGGCAAAGCAATATCTGAACATCACCAAACCGACGGACAACAAGGCCCGCATCGAGATTGACGGCATGATCGGCGGCATGGACTGGGATACCTGGAAACGCAAAAACACAGGAAGCGACATCCGCAAGCAGCTCAAGGAAATATCCGAACTGGCTGTTGACGAGATCGAGGTGCTCATCACATCTCTTGGCGGATATGTGGACGATGCGCTGCAGATCCACGACGCTCTGAAGAGCCATCCGGCCAAGGTCACCACCGTTGTGCAGGGTTTCTGCGCCAGCGCAGCCACCGTGATCGCCTGTGCCGGCGACCGCCGTATCATCTCTCCCAACGCCCTGTATCTCATCCATAAGTGCATGAGCGATGTGTGGGACGCCAACGAGAACGCCCTGGAGGCGGAGTTGGACGATCAGCGCACCATCAACGGCACCATCTTCAACATCTATAAGGGCATCCTGAAAAAGGACGAGTCGGATCTGCGCGCACTGTTCGAGGCCAACAACGGGCAGGGCAAGTGGATCACCGCCGAGGATGCGCTTGCATTCGGTTTCGCCACAGAGATACAGGATTTCGACGACAACGAGAAAAAACCGGCTACGGCGATGGCGCGGTTCCTGAACCACGCCCGCGCCGCATTCCCGGACCTGAATATTTACCAACCAATTCCCAACAACATGAAGAAAGTACTTATGTCATTCGTCTTGCTGGGTGCCTTGCTTAATTTCAAGGAAGACGCCGAGTATGACGAGAAAGAAGGTCTTCAACTCAACCCAGACCAGCTGAAGACCTTGGATGACACCCTGAAGGAATTCGACAACCTGAAGAAGACATCCGCAACCACTGAGAGCGAACTTCAAAAAGCAAACGATGACTTGGCCACAGCCAATCAGACCATCGCAGACAAGGACACTCTCATTGCCACCCTCACCGCCGAGCGCGACGACTACAAGGCCAAGTACGAGAACGCACCAGCACATGTGCCGGGCGTGAACGGAAAGGATGTGAACCCGGAACCCGTTGACGTGACCGACAACCCGGTCTATGACGAACTGGAAAAACTTATCTAACCCATAAAACCTAAAACAAACATGGCAAGTGTATTAACAACCACCCAAATCGTGTCCGAATTCGGACAGTACTACGTTAAAGAAGGGCAGAATCGCAGCCGTCTCATCCGCTCCCTGCAGCAGATGCCCGAGACGCTGGAGAAATACGCCCGTCACATCCGCACCACCGAGACGGCCTACCGTATGGCAAACTATCGTCACGGCAGCGTGCTTCAACCCTTCACCACCACCTTCAATCCGGTCAGCGAGATCGAGTTCATCCCGAACGAGATCAAACTGCAGAAGATCAAGGTCAACGCCCGCTTCACTCCGGACGAGATCGAGGACTCCTGGCTCGGATTCATGAGCGGCAACACCACCCGCAACAAGAAGGACTGGCCCATCGTGCGTTTCCTGATGGAAGAGTACCTCGCCAAGCAGATCGGTGTTGACCGTGAGGAACTGATGGTCTATAAGGGTGTCCGCAACAATGCCGGTTCCACCCCGTCCGCCTGCATGGACGGTATCCGGAAACAGCTCATTGACGGTGCCAACAAGAGCGAGTACCCCATCCACGTCATTCAGGGTATCGGTGCCCTGGACGAGGACAGCATCTTCGACCAGATCGAGAAGTTTGACGAGTCGCTTCCGTCCCTGTACCGCACGCAGCCCGTCATCATCTTCGTCTCACCGAAGTGGTTCCGCGCCTTCATGAAGGACCGCCGTGCGCAGACCTTCTACCAGTTGCGCAACGAGAACGACCTGGACACCGCCATCGACTTCACCGGCGGCCGTCACCGTCTTGTTGCTCTTCCTTCCATGGAAGGCACCAACGACCTCTGGGCAACGGTTCCCGACAACCTGTTGTGGCTCACCATCCGCGACATGAACACCGCCTCCGCCGAGATGCAGGCAATCCACTACGATGTGGATGTGATGCTTGACTGGTGGGAAGGCATCGGTTTCGCCTGCAACCAGATGGTATGGGCTACCGCCGAGACTGTCGGCGCGCCTTCCGCCATCGACACCGCAAGCCCTGTTGACGGCATCATCGCCCGCAGCATCTTACCGAGAGTGGAAGCTGCCACGGATGTTGATCACGAAAGCGCAAAGGTGTCCGGAGATGTTCTTGGCAACATGACTGACGATGCCACCGTGAAGGTGAACTACGGCACCGCCACCACCCTCGGCACCCAGTCCTCTGCCCTGACTGCCACCAACGGCAAGTACACCGCCACGCTCGGTTCCCTGAGCGCATCGACGAAGTACTACTACCGTCTGGAGGTGACCATCGGCACCGACAAGTACGTTTCCGAGACCAAGGACTTCACCACCGAAGCCGCTCCGGCTGCCGGAGGCCAAGCCTAATCTGCTAATTTTACGGTAGAGACGCGGTACGCCGCGTCTCTACAATTATCAAATCGTTAAACCATAAAAATCATAAGAACATGTCTGAAATTTGTCCCGATTCCTTTGAAGACCTTGTACGCCCGGAAACCTGTCAGAAGACCGTGGGCGGCATGGTCACCGAATTCCTGTATGGTCTGAAAGACGATGTGGCCTCCTGGCCTGAGAAAGCTGCTGCCGCCTTGCGCACGGGATTGTCCGCCTATGTGGAGACCGTCGCAGGCTCCAACCTGGTGATGGCCACCGGCAAGCGTCTTTTTAGACTGCAGGTGAAGAAAGGTTCAGCCGAACTCAAGTACGCCCTTCAGGGCGAGAGCGGCGCGCGCTCTTTCCGCGCCACACTGGAGTGCAACATCCCCGGTTTCCGCGCTTCCATCCTCGGATTCCTGGCAGCCACCGCCAACAAGGAAATGGTCATTCTGGCCAAGACCCGCAGCGGTGAATGGCACCTGCTGGGCAATCCCGATGAGGGCGTGGAGTACGACTCCGCCGAGGCCATGACCGGCAAGGCCGGCACGGATCCGAGCGGCGCTGATGTCACCTTCGCCATCGACACCGATGCGCCCACCGTCTATAATGGCGACATCGACTCGCTGAAGACGGTTGACGGCACAGCCGCCACCATCGTGCTCGGCACTGAGAGCGTCTCATCCACCACCGCCACCCTCGCTGCCACTGTCACCGACAACGATAGCACCGTGACCAAGGTCGGATTCCGCTATCGCGCCGAAGGCGATGCCAACTGGACCAATGTCAATGTGGCCTCCTACACTTCCGGTACGGAGTTCACCAAGGCAATCAGCAGCCTCGCCGCCGGCGACTATGTGTTCTACGCCTACATGGTGGTGGACGGTCACGAGATCTACACCAACACCAAGGCGTTCACCATCGCCTAACCGTTAATTCGGATTTTTTCATACGTAGTGTTTTTGAAAAAAGGACTTCCTCAAGGGAGTCCTTTTTTTTTATGCAAAAAAGTTGTCCCAAATGTTTCCTGCTCCCTATTCTACTTTTGCCGCCGAAACACTACACGAAACGACAAAGATGACAAATGACGCCCTGAATCTCGGACTGTTGCCGGTTGCGATGACCGAAGGCTATCACCTGCCGGTGGTGCGTGCTGATGCCGTGCCTGTGGCCGACAGTCTCATCCCGTTCAACCGGGCAAAGACCTGCACTCGGCGAGATGTGGGCGTACACTTCTTTATTGACGATTATCAGTTCGAGCGGGTGTGGAAGTCGCCGCAGCTCTATGTTGAGATGCTGAAAAGGTACCGTTTCGTGTGCGCTCCGGATTTCAGTCTATACCTCGATATGCCGATGGCCGCCAAGATATGGAATGTCTATCGCAGCCGCCTGATCACCGCCTACTGGCAGAAACAAGGCGTGAAGGTGGTGCCCACGTTGCAGTGGGCGGAGCCCGGCACCCACGACTTCTGCTTTCGTGGCATCGAGATGTGCGGCACAGTGGCGGTAAGCACATTGGGTGCGGCAAAGCATCGCGTATCGCGCGAAATGTGGATTGCAGGCATGAGCGAAGCCATCCGGCAGCTGCATCCCACTACCATCATATTATATGGCACCCCGATCGACTTTGATTTTGGAAATATCACAGTGGTGCAATATGCCAACGAAGTGATAGAAAGGAGAAAAAGCTATGGGCGGTAGAGGGGCGTATAGCAGTATATCTGGATCTGGAGGTGGTAATTTTTTAAAGACATACGGAAGCAGAAACGGTGGAACCGTTTATACTGAGGCTTCAAGGATTGAGCAAGCTAAGATGAACAAACAGGAGATGGCTAAATACAACAAGGAAAATGAAATGTGTAAACACTTGGCCGATAACGGACACAATGTAGTTCATCTGGATGACAGAAAGTTATCGGATGGCTCATACGATATCCTTCTTGATGGTAAGAAGGCTGAACTGAAAAGTCTTTCAAGCTATAATAATATTGTAAGAGAAGGAAAGAGTGCTATTAAAAAACAAGGAGCGGACTTAGTTGTTTTTCGATTCGACACATTATCGGCTAAAGCGAAAAGTTATTTAAAAGATTTGGCAAAAGCCAAAATTCATGGTTGTTATTATGTTAGAGGACAAAAAGGATTGGCGTGGTTTTAAAATCAAGAAGCCCTTGCAAAACACAAAGGCTTCAGGCGTGTCCTTCCCCCGATCAAAGCGAGTTGTAATGAACACTGCAAAAATACAAAAAAACAATATACACACCTAAACCCCAAAAATTATGATACATTCAACACCTTATGTCAAAGAGTATGACAGATACGGAAATCTGCTAAACCCCATTACCAAAGGTTCCCCTTTTTTGGTTTATCCCAAACATCCAAGGAGGAAGATCCGGAAACGAGTCAGCCATTTGGAGTATGTGCAAATCATACCGATTTTCAAAGATAGAAATGGACGCATCAAGAAATTGAGCAAAATTGTATGGGGCTTTATTTGTGGGAAACCGTATGCTCCGAACTTGCAATTTGTTGGAACCAAAAGAATCATCCATGAAAAACGATAATAACTGCCTTCAAAAGTGGCTCGACAACCCCGACCGTGACTATGCCGAAGGCGTGGCACTGTTTGCCCAGTATAGCAAAAACAAGGCGCTGGTGCGTTATTTCCAAACAGGCACCGCCCGTTTCCGGATGGGGAAGTTGGTGTATGAGATGGGAAAACTGGCAAAGACTGCAGTGACAACTGAAAGGGCCGATAAATGGGCTAATAAACAGCCGTTTGCCGCCAGTCAAACGCCGCAAACCACCTGTGTTACAGACAATAGGAAAGGGCAGATAAAAGCCGTCATACCGGATTTCATCCTCGCTGCCAAAAAGGAGGTGGCCGCCCTGTACGCCCTCATCGACAAACGGCACCGGGAACTTTACGACCTTGGCACCTCCAACGCCGACGATGTGGTGCGCAAACGGAAGAAGATCCTCGACGAACGCAAGCCTGTCATCGAGCGTGCTGACCGTCTATACCGGCTGAAGGAGGAATGGTTCGCACTGGAGGACGGTCCAGGACGCAAAAAAATAGAAGGAGACATCATGGAACTGTTGTCTGAATCAAAAATCGGCGGTGTAGGATTCGCTTTTGTTTTCGATTCTCAGAAACAAGAAATCAGACAGACAGAACTGGATGCGGGCGTGTCGGACATCCAACTGGCCAAAAGTCGTGCCTCCTTGCGCAGTTCCATCACCAAGACGCAGAACATGCTGCAGTACCAGAGTATCCGAAAGGCATCCTCCCCCACCCCGATGCCTTCCGGACCCAAACGCGACGAATACGAGAAGAAACTTGCCACACTGAAGGCATTGTTGAAATCCGTATGCGATGAGATGGAAAGGAGGCAGATTCTATGAACGGATCCAAACCATTGCCTCCAGTCCGCAAGGAGTACGGCAGCTCTGCCGAAAGCGACTTCGAGACCATTGCCTTGGCGGTGATGCAAGGGCGCAGCGGCGACCTGAATGACGACCAGCGGCACAAACTCGACCTTACCCGCGATGCCTACCGCATTGTGTGCGACTATCCCAACAAGAGCGTGGCCGTGAAGGAAATGTGCGCCTTGCACCCGGAGCTGAGCGAGCGCACCGCCCTCAACTATGTCAACTACGGCATCCGCATCTGGAACCCGGGCAATCAGCTGGAACGCGACTTCCTCAACACCGTATTCCTGACAGCCATCATCAAGGAAATCCACGATGAAAAAGCCGACAGTGCCAGCCGTGCGAAAAACCTTGCCACACTGCAGCGCTACCTGGCCGACATGCCACAGGATCCTATGGACCCGACAATGATGGAAAAGCACACCATCAACATCCAGCTCAACATCAACGGCAGCACCATCACCGTCCCCGCCGACAAATGGGCGAAAATCAAGGAAAACAAGATCATCGCCGCCGCCTTGGAACAGGAAATCAGCGAGACGCAGGCGGCGGAGATAATGGAGAGTTGAGTTTTAAAGAGAAACAATTATGGGGCGTTCACCTATTCCTAAGCCAACAATATCACAATCTGTTGATTATCGGCAGTGCATTTGTAAAAACTGCACGCACTTCATCCAGAAATGGAAAAATGAGTATAGTGAATGGAGTTACTGTGAGTACTGGCACCGTGATGTGAAAGAGATAGATTCTTGTATGCAGTTTCATGATAAAGTATGATGTATGATTGAAATTGTTGTATTTTTGCGGCGTTATAGAAAATAATATATGAGCAAATTGAGAAATATCAAAGAAAACCCATTCTCCAGATTCAGTGCTGAAGAGGAAGAGGATATTGTGAGCATATATTTGAAACCTCGGTATTATGATGCTCTAAAATCAAATGCAAAACAAGGCAACAGTCGGATATTGGTTGGACAGAGAGGTTTGGGAAAATCCGCCACTATTTTCGTGCTATTTAATGAACTGGCGCAAAACAAGACTCTACCATTACTTATATCAAGATATGACGGTTTTCCATTGACCAACAACAAAAATTATTTCTTGTATAAGATATTGCAGTCTTTGTCTAAGGAAATAGTGAGGGTTCTTCAGAAAAAACCGGATTTGACAAAGAAAATGAACAAGACGATGCAAGGCCAGCTGTCGTTTTTCATAGAGTTGTTCTACGATCATAATTTTGCCGAAGAGTTCATTGATCAGGCAAAAATCATTAAGTCTAAGAAACGGATTAACCGCTTCAAAACTTTTTTCAACCGACATTTGAGATTGATCAACAGCATCGTCAATGGCATTGTTAAAGTTACAAGTTCCATTATCCGAAAGAGTATTGGACTCCCTGAAATGAACTTGGAAGAAATCAACATAACATATTTCAATGAAATGCCAATTGATAGAATCCGCACAATGACGGTTGATGAAGTTGTCAGCATGGGCAGTGAAAAACTCAATGTCATGCTAAAGTCGTTGATAAGTATCGCACTTGCCATTGGCTTTGATTCTATCGTTGTTCTTTTTGACAAAATTGATGAATATTCAGAAGTGAATTCTGACATAAACAAAGTAGCAGACTTTGTGCTGGCTATTTTAACAGACACAGATTTGTTATACACGGACAATCTTTCCATTGTATTTAGCCTGTGGTCGGAAGTGAAACACACATTGAACAACAAGGGAGTCAGGTTTGACAAATTTCAGGATACAGATATTTCATGGCGAGACAATGAATTGGAATCTCTCATCAACAAACGGCTGCTGTATTATTCTAACATAAAGGAATTTCCAGTTACTCTGGAGCAGTTGTTGCCTTTCGACAATGACAGAAAAACTGTCCTGGAATTAGCAGATGGATCTCCAA
>Ga0310786_10005676_pt1 | contig 16847 bp, 17 predicted proteins | sample AusTroGonzalo_MG_FD_203881 | JGI IMG/M metagenome (GOLD analysis project Ga0310786, IMG submission 203881) | Bovine rumen microbial communities from tropical cattle in Woodstock, Queensland, Australia - Gonzalo_03 (v2) (version 2) | ecosystem: Host-associated > Mammals > Digestive system >... | reverse complement strand
ATGGTGCCCAGAACAAGAGTCGAACTTGCACATCCGTTCGGATACTACACCCTGAATGTAGCGCGTCTACCATTCCGCCACCTGGGCTTAATAAATACCCTCCTTGATGATGTCATGAATGTGAATCACTCCGAGGTATTTTTCCTCTTCATCCACCACGAAGATATTCGTAATGTGGTGATTCTTCATGATTCCTAACGCGTCCACGGCGAGGGTCTTCTCATGGACCGTTTTGGGGTTGCGAGTCATTATGTCTTTCGCTTTCAAGGACATAACCTCCTCGTGGTTTTGGATGGCGCGGCGCAGGTCACCGTCAGTGATTGCTCCTACGACCTTCCCGTTTTCGACGACCGCTGTCACCCCGAGACACTTGCCAGAGATTTCCAAGATGATCTCCTGCATGTCAGCTTCAACGCTTACGGAAGGAACTTCATTGAGCTTGTAGAGGTCTTCGACTTTCAAGCGGGTTCTTCTTCCCAGAATGCCACCCGGATGCACTTTCGCGAAATCTTCGGTCGTGAATCCGCGCATCTTGATGAGCGTTGACGCTAAGGCGTCGCCGATAGCCAACTGAGCCATTGCGCTGCTGGTCGGGGCCAGATTATTGGGACTTGCCTCACGCGACACGGTGCAGTTCAACACCCAGTGCGCTTCTTTCGCCAGTAGGGAATCCATTGCACCGACGATTGCGATGAGTTGGTTTCCGTTGGCTTTCAAGAACGGAATCAGAAGTGCTACTTCCGGAGTGTTCCCGCTCTTGGAGAGGCATATCACAATATCATCTTTTTGGATGATGCCCAGGTCGCCGTGAACGGCATCGGCAGCGTGCATGAAAACGGCAGGTGTTCCCGTGGAGTTGAATGTCCCCACAATCTTCTGCCCGATGATGGCACTCTTGCCTATGCCCGTGACAACGACTCGACCTTTGCACTTTATTATCTCTTGAACAGCGTTCACAAAATTCTCATCCAAATACCCAGTGAGCTTTGCCACCGCTTCGGCCTCTTCACTCACCACTTTCTTAGCGTATTGGATGATTTCTTGTGGTTCCATTCTACAAAGATGCTCTTGTTGCCTTTTCGCTTCGATTAAAGAATGAAATCTTTCGTACTTCCTTCTGATAACCGAAGTGCCTTCAAAATAACGCTTAAAATCCGCTTCTGACAACGTTTCTAAGTCATCATTTTGGAGCTGCAAAAATACGGAACTTTTCGATACATTCAGTGGGTTGTTGATAACTTTTTTGTTACGGGGACAAACCTCCTGACAAATGTCACATCCGAAGAGGTACTTCTCTTTAGCTAACTCACTGTAATTCGGAGATTTATCCTCAGTATTTCGATATGAAACGCACCGTCTTGCGTCCACCTGAAATGGGGTTTCCAGGGCATTCACGGGACAACTTTTCACACAAATCTCGCATTCCCCGCAGTCAGATTTCGGCACGGGGAGGTCATAATTGTCGCAAAACTGATTCAAAAGCAAGACCCCTAAAACGAAGAACGAGCCGTGCTGGTTATGCACTACCCCATTCTTCCCGATACAGCCGACACCCGCTTCCATCGCCCAACGTTTCTCGGAAATGGCGGAACTATCCACCGTAATTCTGTATTTCACTGACGGACAATCTCCTACAATCTCGTCTGCTAACTTCTGCAACAACTCTTTCACCAAAATATGGTAATCCTGAATCCACGTGTAGCGCGCTAAACGGTACTTGTCTGATTGAGGAATAACACTCGTTAAATAGTTGTAAGTCACCACTATAACAGACTTACAACCCGGCAACAGCGTCTCAGGATTGAAACGGCCAGCGACATCCCTTTCCAGAAAGCGCATTCCAGCGTTGTAACCTTGCCCGATTTGCGCACGAAACACCTCGGCAGCTTCGGTCAACGCCCGTGCGCGAGCAATGCCGCAGTCCTGAAAACCGATTTCCGCGGCCCACCGTTTGATGGATTGTGAGGATATTGGCTGTTGAGGGGACATGTCAGAAGGTGATAGGCTCGAACTTATCGGGGATTTTGATGGATGTGACACCAGGTACATTGAGACGAACCACCTTAATCTTGCCTCTCACCTCAATAACGCGACTTAACTCCTTGAAAGTAAACTCCGTAAAGAATGAGCTGGTGCTATCTACCGGCATGAAGTTGGTGTATTCGAAAGAGAGTCGTTGATGGCTTGGCAAACGCTCCGTATCACCGTTGAACAATGCCTGAACCGTCTGAAAATCAACAGCAAACGGAAGATAAACCGCTATAGGGGCGTAGGTGCCTTTATAATATTGGGAGGTCAACTTATTGACGTATATGATGCTGTCGGGGGTGAAGACTGCGCGCATCACCTCGATGCCATACGCATGGATGTTCAGGTAAAGGATACTGTCGGTGCGGTTGACCATGTAGAAGTTGCAAGTGCGCGTACCGCCCGTATCGATGATGTCCGCCTTGCCACGATAGGTAATCCAATCGTATCCAGAAGCCATCGGAAGTACGATCGTATCAGATGCAACGACCAACGAATCAGCATCTTGAGCATTTACATTCGCCATGCTCATCAAACTGATTAGGAATGCCAATACGAAATGTATTCTACTGTATTTCATCTTCCTTGACGTTTTCTGATAAGACCTTCGCCGCAACGGAAAGTTATATATTCTTCGAAGAAAAACTATTCTGACTCGCCTTTGAACTTGACTCTCACCTCATCAATGCGGTTATGGTCCATTCTCACGATTTCAATCTGATAGCCCATAAACTCGAACGAATCACCCACTTTCGGGATGGTTTCGAGATGATCAACCACGAAACCAGCCACCGTGGAGTAGTCAATTTCATCGTAATCAACCTCGTAACCGTCAATCACATCGGTGAGCACATCGATGGGAGCATCGCCCTTCACCAGCATAGAATGGTCGTCGCATTCGGTAATGTCGGGCTCTACAATCTCCTCTTCTTCAGGCATTTCCCCGATAATATTCTCGATAATGTCATGCAGCGTAACAATGCCGGCCAAATCGCCGAACTCATCAACCACGATGCCAAAGTAGTATTGTTTTTGGCGGAATTCGTTCAAAATGTCCTGAGCGTCCGTGTTTTCGGTGAACACCAGCGGTTCATCCAGCATCGAACGGATATCAGCCTTGCCATTCTTCTGCAATTCCATGAAGAAGTCCTTGATATTCAGTACGCCGAGGTAGTTTTCCACATGCTTGTCGCACACGAGCACGCGACTGACGGTGAAGTCGTACAGCTGTTTGATGAACTCCTCCTGCGGCAAGTTCACGTCAATCCATTCGATTTCAGAACGGTGAATCATGACATGGATGGCGCGCTTGTCGGAGAAGGTGAAGATATTTTCGTGCATCTCGCTCTGTTCCTCCTCAATGACATCAGTTTCGCCAGCCTCCTTGATCATGTCAAGCAGTTCGTCCTCGGTGAGATGATCTTCGTTGGCCTTCACTCCTAAAATCTTATCTATCAACACCGTAGCACCGGAAAGGGCCTTGACCGCAGGTTTGAATACGATACGGATGAAATTCATGATGGGAGCCACAGCGATGGAAACGCGCTCCGGTTTAGAGAGTCCGATGGTTTTGGGCACCAGTTCGCCAAGCACGATAGTGATGAAGGTAACGATAAGGAAGCCAATGATTAACGCGGCGCTGGCAGCCACCGGCGCGGAGATATGCATCCAAAGGAAGAGCGTTTCGAGGTATGGTGAAAGTGCGGCACCCCCGATGAAACCCGTCAACAGGCTGGTGACCGTGCTACAAACTTGAATGGAAGCCAGGAATTCCTCCTGATGATCCTGCAGGAACAGCGCCTTGCGAACGGCTTTGGGATGTTTTTCCGCAAATTTATCGATACGGATCTTCTTAAACGAGACGATAGCAATTTCGCTCATCGAGAAAAAGCCGTTGGCCAGAATCAGTAAAAGGATGACAAGAAGACGTATCATGGTTATTTTTTGTCAGAGAGAAGGTCGCGGCGATTTTGCCCGATATATTTGCAATAGAGGAACAGGTCGAACGAAACTATCAGTAAATTAAACAGATAGAGAAAAACAACCACATCAAGATGGTAGAAAACCTTATGTAAGATGCCGAACACATAGCCCAGCACGATGATGGACATGAAGATGGGGCTTTTGCCGATGACCACCTTGGTGCGCAGAGCCTTGACGATAGAAAAGGGCCAGCTGCACGCAAAGCACAACAACATTAAAATCTCAAATACACTGACATTCATTGTTTTACGTTCAATAATCTTTTCGATTTAAAACGCGGCAAATGTACATAAATTACTAATACACACCGATAAATGAAATGGCCGCAGTGTATTCGTAATTTGTGTACATTTGCGCCCAAATTAAAAAAAAGAAAAACAATGAAAAAGACAATGTTTATAGCCCTGTTGTGCACCTTGAGCATGACATTTTTTGCATGTAATCGTGAGACTGTGACCCCGGATGAACCGCAACCCTCTGGCGGCGACACCACCGCGGTGGAAGAGCCCAAAGACAACATTTACCAATTTTCCGTGCTGGATGGTGCGGGAGACAGCGTGTCATTATCGCAGTATCGCGACAAGGTGCTGTTGGTGGTCAACACCGCCACGCAATGCGGCTACACCCCACAATACACTGATCTGCAGCGCATTTACGAAACTTATCAAGATCAAGGATTCGTCATCCTCGACTTCCCTTGCAACCAGTTCGGCAGTCAGGCGCCAGGTTCCTACGACGACATCCACGATTTCTGCACTGGCACCTACCACATCACATTTCCGCAGTTTGCCAAGATTGATGTCAACGGGGCCAACGCCTCCCCGCTTTACGTATGGTTAAAGAGCAAGAAGCCGGCCAACATCAAATGGAACTTCACGAAATTCCTCATCAACCGCAACGGCGAGGTCGTCGAGCGTTTCGAGCCCGCCACCTCCATGACCACCGTCGAAAACGCGATCAAGGAGGAGTTGTAACGCCCCCTACTTGTCCTTAAACGAGAAAATCGAACTTTCAAACTTCTCCTGCGCGTAGGCTTTATCGACCACGATTTTCTTCTTGTTGAGGCTCGGGAATTCGAACATTGCGTCGGTCATGATTTTCTCAACGATGGCGCGGAGGCCGCGGGCACCTAACTGCAGCTCCACTGCCTTGTCCACGATGTAGTCCAAGCTCTCTTCGGTGAAACTCAGCGCGATGCCGTCCATCTTGAAAAGGGCGATGTATTGCTTCACCAACGCGTTCTTCGGCTCGGTGAGGATGCGCTTCAACGCCACGCTGTCGAGGGCATTCAGGGAGGTGATGACCGGGAAACGACCACACAACTCCGGAATCAAGCCGAAATCCTTAATATCTTGCGCACTGACGTATTTCAACGCCTCCTGAGGGTTGAAGTTGATGTTCTTGGTGTTGTAACCGATGGCGTGCGTGTTCATACGGTCACAAATGATGTTCGACAGATTGTTGAACGCACCGCTGCCGATGAACAGGATGTGGCGCGTGTTGACCTGGATGAACTCCTGCTCGGGATGCTTGCGGCCCCCTTGCGGCGGCACGTTCACGATGGAACCTTCCAGCAACTTCAGTAAAGACTGCTGCACGCCCTCGCCCGACACGTCGCGCGTAATAGACGGATTCTCAGAACCTTTGCGGGCAATCTTGTCAATCTCGTCAATGAATACGATGCCGCGCTCCGCCTTCTTCACATCGTAATCTGCGGCTTGCAACAGACGGGAAAGGATGCTCTCCACGTCTTCGCCCACATAACCCGCCTGCGTAAACACGGTGGCATCCGCGATACAGAACGGCACTTCCAAAAGATTAGCTATCGTTTTGGCTAACAACGTTTTACCCGTACCAGTCTCCCCTATCAACAACACGTTGCTCTTTTCAATATCCACATCGGGGTCCGTCTCGTCCACGCCTTGCATCAACCGTTTGTAGTGGTTATACACCGCCACGGAAAGCACCTTCTTGGCATCCTCCTGCCCGATGACATAATCATCCAAACGCTCCTTGATTTCCATCGGTTTCAGCAATTTCAGCTTGATGTCGGAAATATCTTTCTTTTGCGTTTCGGCTGTGTGCTGATGGTAAATGTCCATTGCCGCTTGCAGACAATCGCTGCAAATCATCGCGTCAAAACCGCCAATGATAAACTGGTCGCTCGGAATTTCGCGACCACAGAAGCTACATGTTCTATCGTATCCGTTGTTTTTCTTTGCCATAATTCAATTGATAACAGAAAACCGGCACCCGGACATTTCCGGAAGCCGGTTTTCTTCATTTATAATGTCGAACAAAACGCTTATTTGTTCTGTTCGCGACCCAAAACTTGGTCAATCATGCCGTACTCTTTGGCTTCAGATGCCACCATCCAATAGTCACGGTCGCTGTCTTTCCACACTTGGTCGTAGTCCTTACCCGTATGGTAGGCGATGATTTCGTAGAGTTCCTTCTTGATTTTCTGGATCTCTTTAGCTTCGATTTCGATGTCGGAAGCCTGACCTTGAGCACCGCCCATAGGTTGGTGAATCATCACGCGGGAGTGCGGGAGTGCGAAACGCTTGCCCTTGGCACCAGCGCACAACAACACTGCAGCCATAGAAGCGGCCATACCCGTACAAATCGTTGACACATCGGGTTTTAAGTACTGCATCGTATCGTAGATACCCAATCCAGCATACACCACACCGCCAGGGCTGTTGATGTAAATCTGGATGTCGCGCTCTGAATCCTGAGATTCGAGGAAGAGCAGCTGGGCTTGGATGATGTTGGCCACATCATCGTCGATCGGCACGCCCATGAAGATGATTCTGTCCTTCATCAAGCGGGAGAACACGTCCAATTGAGTGATGTTCATCGGACGTTCCTCGATGATGTAGGGAGTGATGTAGTTACGCGTCTGTGACACGTAACGATCCATCTTCAAGCTACTGATACCGTGTTGTTTAAGCGCGTAATTTCTGAATTCGTCTCTCATAATTACTCAGCTTTTTTGGTGGATTTTGCGCGGGTTTTCTTAGGTTTTTCCTCAGCGGGAACCTCAGCAGCGGGTTCTTCCGTCTTAGCGGCAGTTTTACGCTTCGTTGTTTTTTTCGGTTTCTCTTCAGCAGCACCAGCTTTAGGATCAACAGCTGCCACAAAAGCCTTGAAATCGCCCTCTTTGTGATCCACATTCATCTTCTTGTGCATCAAAGCGGTCAACTTCTGGTCGTAGAGCATATCGTATGCGTTCTTCACATACTCTTGGTTCTTCATAGCATCAGCCACAATCTTATCTACTTGATCCTTAACGCTTTCTGCATTGAAATTGCCGAAATAGTTCTTCACGAAATAGTCGCGGAAGTAGTTCTCGATATCAGCGCGGGTAACATTCACATCCTCGCCTTCCACCAAGTTGTTCTCGATAATCTGCCATGCGAAAGAACGTTTGTACTGGTCGAATTGCTTCTCCAGATCTTCGTCTTTCATATCCTTTTGAACCGCCTTGATATAGCGTTTCATGAAATCGTCGGGAAGTTCCACTTTCACGTTGTCCAACAAGGTTTCGATGGCCTTGTTCATAAAGAAACGCTCCGTTTCCGGTTGATATTGGCTCTTCAAAACGTTCATAGCCTCTTCTTTCAAAGCTTCCTCAGTGGTGATTTTGCCCTCTGGGAAAGCAGCTTTGAAGAAATCTTCATTGATTTCGGCGGGCTCGATGCGACCGATGCGCTTGATAGTCAGCTCGTAGGTGTAAGGATCGTCAGCGTTGAGTTCCTCTTCCTTGAGGCCGAAAGCGCGGGCGAACGTTGCATCGCTGGTGAAGGCAGCACGCATAGCCATGGAAACTTTCTCATCCACTTTCTTGCCTATGATGGCTTTTTGAGCGTCTTCTTTCAGATCTCTGATGAAGAAGAAAGCTTCTCTTTCGCCACCGTAATCCACTGATACGCTGTCGTTTTTCTCAACAGTGTCAGGCGTGATATACTTGCCGTGACGTTCGCGCAGTTGGTTGATGTAGCTTGTAATCTCCTCATCGGTAGGAACGATGGTGAAGTCCAGAATAGCGGGGAGCTTCTTGAAATCAATCTTCACTTCAGGACGGAGAGCGTACTCATAAACGAATGAGAAGTTATCGGGATTGTCGAAATCCACCTGAGATTTTCCTTCCACGGGCATGGGTTCGAAGATGTACTTAACCTCATTGTCCTTGAAGAATTTCTCGATTTGTTCGTTCACCATACGGTCGATTTCCATCACGAGGATGTTTTTGCCGTACATTTTTTGAACGATGCCCATGGGGGCGTTGCCTTTACGGAAGCCGGGGACGGCAACCTCACGACGTTGTTTTTTCAACGCTTTATCTACATTTTCAGCGTAGTCTTCTTTTTGGATTTCGATTACGAGTTCCTGGACCTGACCGGGAACATTTTCGTGCTTAATATTCATTGAATCAGTTTTTTATTTTACAAACAAAAAACACACAACGCCGTTTGGCATTGCATGTTTATTTCCAATATTTTCCTATCGATTACTCTTCGGCAGCATTGTCGGAAGTCGTCTGTTCGACTTGGGTGTTGGAGGTACCGTGAATGCTGTTATACTCGTTCTTTGCCATGAAAGCGCACACGAAACAGAGCAACATGATGCCAGCTGCGAGGCCCCAAGTGGTTTTCTCCAAAACGTCAGCAGTTTTGCGCACGCCCATCACCTGGTTGGATGAAGCGAAGTTGGAAGCCAAACCGCCACCTTTAGAGTTTTGAATCAACACGACAAAGGCCAAAACTATGCTTGCCAAAATGATTAATACTACACACAATGTAAACATCTCTATACTTTTTAGTTGATATTAATTATAATTCTTTCAATCAGTTATCGTTTCTTTATACAAATTTAGTGCCAAAAAACTCATCCGTTCATCTGATTTTTCAGTTCCTCAATTCGGGCGGCAAAAATACTATTTTTTTCGGGAAAATGCAACTTCAATATTTCAAACATTTGGATGGCGCGATCGTAGTACCCTTGTTCCGCGTAAACATTTGCCAATGAAACACTTACAATGCTTTGATCTTCAATAGAACTCTCCAATCCATAATCCGCTTCAGCGTCATGAATATCTGGAGAATAGATAATTTTGGGAGCATCTTTGGAGAATTTTTCAATCAACTGATCAATCAACGCCTGACGATTATCATGGTCGGGCGCAGGGTGTTTCACGAAAATCGGATTCAGCGAAGTTTGGGGTCTGTTGGGTGTCTCCACAATATTCAATTGCGGCATTTCGCGCGTTTCTAATACAGGTGCAACATCCAATGACAAAGCATCATAGCGCAGCTTGTCCGGCAATGTAATCAACATTTTCGGCATCTGCCGGCTTTGTCCTTTCAGACGAGCCTCGCGCAGACAAAACAGGTTCAGGAACGACGAAGCGGGATATTTTTTATGCCATTGCTGCAATTTCTCCCGCGCATCTTCATGCGAAACCTGCACGTAGTCTGTAAAGTAGATTTTTTCCATTCGAAATATTTAGCGCGGCAAAAATACAAAAAACCTCGAAACAAGGAGTGGCTCAGTTTGTTAATGCTTCACAACCACCCGTGTGATAAACTGACGTTTGCCCTCCGCAACGCCGACCAACAAGTAGGTACCGTTAGTCAATTGCCGCACTGACACTCGCCATTCTTCTCTCCTACCCTTCCATGAAGCGCATAAATGTCCGCTCATATCGTAAAGCAAAAGCTGATCACAAGGAGCCCCCACTACACAAAGAAGATCTTGGACAGGATTGGGGTAACAAGCTACGAGACGGGCATATTCCGCAACACCAACCCCTTCTGTGTAAATCCAAATGGAATCCATTGAGTAACAAGGAGATTCATTCAAGAAGGCCGTCACGGAATAAAATGTCGGCTCTGTCGGACAAACTTCTATCTGATTAGTTGTTTCACCCGTACTCCACTGATAATAGTCTGCTCCAGAAGCTGTTAAGATAGCAGTTTCGGGATAATAGAGATTTGTGGACGAAGCGTTCAATACAAGTTCCGGATGCGGCAACACGGTCAAGTGCAGCGTGACGATACTGTCGCACCCCAGTGCATTAACGTATATCACTGAATAATCCCCTGATGCGCTATAGGTCTGACCATTCCAAGAAAATGTATCGCAAGTCTCGACAGACTCTTCCGTGTATGAGAGGGGAATAATAGACAGTTGCAAGACCGTGAGCGTGTCTTGGTCATAATTGTAATATTCGCCAGCCTGTGTGATTGTCTGACCGTGGAAATCGTACGAATTTCCATCGCAAATCTGAGCGACTATGGTGTCCACCTGCGCCACTATTTGCACCTGCAGAGAGGTAGCAACCTCCGCAGTGCCACCGTCATCATATACGGCAGCAACATGGTAGGTGTACTCGCCCGTATGTGCCACCATATCATCATAAACGAGTTGGGTGGTTGTACCTCGGACAAGGCTATCGCGGGTAATTTGATAGTGGTCAAGAGTGGGTGGCAACGATTGGAACTGCGCTCTAAGCGAGAAGTTTTTGCCCACATTATAGAAACTCCATGAGATATCTCCAGAGTCATAATGACGACCCGCGATTTCCCCTTTTTCAGGCTCATAGTTGTTGGCATTGCCCACTGGAAGAGTATATGAGCCTCCAGGAGCCTCTATATAGACACCATACCATATCTCTTTACCCAAAACAACAGGCACAGGGGTCTGCAAGGCTACTGTGTTCCAGGCATTGCTATTCAATTGACTGAGATCCAAGGCTTGCTCCAACACTTGTGTGCCTGAGGACAACGAATACCCATCATAACTTCCTCCTTGATAAACCACCAACTTGCAAGTTGTCACAGCTGATTTCAAGAAGAAGGTAATATGGGTCAGTTGGGCAGGATAAAAAGCCACCAAATCGGTATCACAGAGACGATACAGAATAGTACGAGCATAATCGCTACTATAACCATAGTTAGAGGTGTGTGTATTATCGCCGTACGTATAGGTCTGCGGAGTGAAAGTTGGCGGCTCCCACGTCAAATGCACGTATGGAGACTCACTTGTCGCACTCAAGTTTTGGGGAGCTTCATGAGGCACAGCTATAGACTCGCCTCGCAGATCAATGGTGGTGTTCAAGCTGTCATAGACCAGTGACAGCGTTCCAAAATGCGTCGCCGTTGCCGCATTTGCATCTTGAAAGCGAACATATAAGATATGGTTTCCAGAGGATAACACTACCGTGTCAGTGAACGGACTGTTGCCATCGCTGATGGTGAAATCTCCCGTTACGGAGGCCGTCAATTGCTGACTGCCATTCAAGCAAAGGACTCTAATTTGAGCGGTGTCTGCAGTGCCGTTTAAGCTATACAGCATTTGAAACGTCGTGGATGTCTTCATCATAGGCTTGTCCACGAAGAGATTGATGACTGCCCCTTGAGAAGAATTGTAGTCGTGATTGCCAGGAGTTAGATCTGACAACAAATAATAGCCGTTGTTCGAGCCACTCCATCCCCAGTTGAAATGGAAATAGTCTTGGTCGTCATAACCATCGCAGACAAATGCGTGGCCGCCCGCATCGCTCTGCCCTCGATACAGCACGGGGCGAAGCAAATCCAATTGATTCTTGATGATATTCTTCCAGGAAGAGCTAAAATATTGGCTTCTGGAAATATAGGAGGACGTTCCATATCCAAAATAGGTACTCAGCGCATCCGGGCTATGGCTAAGATAAGCACTGCTTGCGTCATTGCCATAGTCCATATCCACCGAAATTCCACAATGATAAATCAGTTTTGCCACTGCCTGCATTTGCGCGGCAGGAGTGCTAGAGGTAAGTCGGTCAGGCATCAAAGCGTAATTGTAAACTGTATTGCCAAAATTGGCGCTTAACGTGCCATAATCGCAACTATAACTGTGAATACCTGTCCCTTGAGCCGGGTACTCCCAATATCGCATCACCTGAGCCATAGCCGTGGCCACACATCCAGCGTATGCATGGTTTCCCGGTCCCTCGCTGTCTGAAGGGCAGAGGCTGTTGTAATAGCTGTTCTGATCCCAGCGTGTCCGAATCAATGGCGGAACCACCACCTGATTGCGCGTGCTTACAGGACGCATCTCCAAGATTTCGCGCCACATAGGGTTCGCAAAGGCAGCTGTTACTGAAGGCTGTTCTAAATAGCCCACTATTTCAGTCGCATAACCATCCAGAATGTCCATCATAGCGGGCGAAATTTGATCCACCACAAACGGTCCTTCCGTGGAGTAAGCGATGATTGGCTGCAAACGATTGTCCGTAGCAACCATCACAAAACCATTACCCACATTATAAACATCGAAGAGAGGAAGCGCCTCGGACCGGTTGTTAGACGGAGCATAGTGGGTATAAACCTTTACCGGCTGAGAGACCGGCACGGACGACTGCGTTTTCAGCTGATAAAAACGGGCAACAACCAGACTTTCAGTCACGCTATCCACCGGACTGGCCCATGAAATGCCGCATACAGCGAGCAGAAGCACTATATTCAGAAGGATTTTTACAATTCTCATTCTTTTAGTTTTAAAATGCAAAGGTACGCTTTTTTTTGAACATACACGGTTAAAACAGAAACAATACAGGCCTCAAATGTAAAAAGACACCGACAATTGTTTAATCATCAGTGTCTTTTATTTAATTTTTGGGAGCCGTGTCCACATTGGAAGTGGAGCCGGAGGGAGTCGAACCCTCGTCCAAACACGCCGCAAGTATGCTTTCTACAAGTTTAGTCACCGTTTGATTGTCGGCGGCGGCATGGTACGGGACGGACCTAAGCGTCGCTTATCTTCTAAAGTTTCGCCTCAGCCTCGAAGCGCGGCCTCAGCTATCAGCCCTTTTATGATACTCCGGTCCGGACGTTGAGCCGAAAAACTTCCGGGGGAGCACCCGCGGCTACGGACCTTGTCCGCGCGGCGGAAACCGCAACGGTTACGCTGCGATTGCATAAGAAGTTTCGCCATTTATTTGGCATTGAGGGTTAATTTTTAACGGAATCAGCCCACAAATTCCGACCTGCTTACATACCCCCGAACTTGCTGTCAAAACCAGACGGCCCCGGAGGAAATAAGGAGAGGTTACTTCACCTCTCCCTTAAGTTGCAATATCACTCTGTCGGTGTTCGCATTCGACAGAACAGTGATGCGCTTGCTGATCAGTCCGACGTTCTTGGCAGTGTAGGTAGCCTTGATGGTGCCAGTTTTGCCGGGCATCACGGGAGCCTTCGACCATTCCACTTCTGTACAGTCGCAAGAGGAAATCACATCGTCAAGAATCAAGGGCTTCTTACCAATGTTCTTGTAAGTGATGGTCACCACTTTCACATCGCCGACCTTCAGGTTTCCGAAATCGACCGTTTTCTTCTCAAATTCGATTTCTGCGCCAGTGCCCGTATAGGTGGTCTTGGTGGTCTGCGCTTGCAAGCCCACGCCAATGCCCATACAGAGCAAACATACGAGAACCATTAACTTTTTCATCTCAGTAACTTTTTGAAGATTAGTTATTCACCTTCGGAGCGCCGTTGTTATTCTCAGGAGCGGCTTCCGTAGGTTGCGGGTTCACATTACCTGTGATTTTCAACACCACGCGATCATTCACTGCGTTGGATTCCACGGTGATGGTCTTGTTGATTTGACCGATACGCTGGGTATTGTATTTCACTTTGATAGAAGCTTTCTTTCCGGGAGGGATGGGATCCTTCGGCCATGAAGGAACGGTACAACCGCAGCTGGAACGGCAATTGGTGAGAATCAATTCAGCCTTGCCAGTGTTCTTGAACACAAATTCACACTCACCATTGTCACCTTGGTTGATTTGACCATAGTCATAAACCAGCGTCTCGAAGGTGATTTCAGGAGTCTTCACTTTCTTGTTCTTTTTGGGTTGATTTGTGGTTGAGCCATCTTGCTGAGCCATTCCGGCCATCACAAACGCCAAAATCATCAATAAACTGAATACTTTTTTCATAATTTCGATATTTTAATTCTATTGTTTTTCTAAAAAACTTATTCCCTTGACAAATTAAATCTGCTGAAGTTTAATTTCCTCATCAGAATTTTTCTTTACGAATGCCTCAATCGCCAAATCGTAGCTCTGGAGGCCGAATCCGCTGATGAAACCCACGCAAGCGGCTGACAACATGCTGTTCCTGCGATAGTTCTCGCGTCCAAACAGATTGCTGATATGCACTTCCACCACCGGGCATTTCGTTGCGCGCACCGCATCTGCCAAGATGACAGAGGTATGCGTGTAGGCACCCGCATTGAGGATAACACCATGCAAATTCCGTGCCGAGGTAATGGCTTTCGCCAACTCGCCCTCGTTGTCAGATTGGAAACAGCTGATTTCAACCTGTGGGTAACGCTTTTGCAACTCTGAGAGGTACTCATCAAACGAGACACTGCCGTAGATGTTCACCTCGCGCGTACCCAAGCAACTGAGATTCACGCCGTTAACAATCAGCAATCGGATATGTTTCGACTCATTTTTCATAGAGAATCACGAAGACATCCTCATTCGGCTTATGCATATTGAGCTGCTCGCGACCGTACTTTTCCAACAAAACCGAATCCGCAATCAGCTGTTCGTAGGTATAGACATTACCCACTTGGTTCTTGGTATTAGTGATCTTATTCTCCAAATTTGAGATCTTCTGGCTCAAATCGCGGTGCGTCTTGAGGTTATGATCAGAAATGAAGAAGAAATAGACCACAAATAGCAGAAACGTCACAATATAAAGTATTGTGAAGAAGCGAAATCTGCTGCGCGGTTTGGGTTTCGGTTCGTCGTTCATTGTTTATCGGGCATAATTGACGGCACGGGTTTCACGGATGACCGTGATCTTGATTTGACCCGGATACGTCATTTCGTTCTGGATTTTCTTGGAGAGGTCGAGTGAGATTTGGTCAGCCTCTTGGTCAGACACCTTTTCAGCACCCACGATCACGCGCAATTCACGACCCGCTTGGATAGCGTAAGTCTTGACCACGCCAGGATAGGTAAGTGCCAGGTTCTCAAGGTCGTTAAGACGTTTCATGTAGGCTTCCACCACCTCGCGGCGGGCACCCGGGCGAGCACCGGAAATGGCGTCACACACTTGCACGATGGGCGCGATGAGGGTCTTCATCTCCATCTCGTCGTGGTGAGCACCGATGGCGTTCACAATCTCTGTACGTTCCTTATACTGCTCAGCCAGACGCGCGCCAAAGAGTGCGTGCGGCAATTCGGGTTCAGTATCAGGCACTTTGCCGATATCGTGCAACAGACCTGCGCGGCGTGCGAGTTTGGGGTTGATGCCCAGTTCCGCAGCCATGGCAGCACTCAAGTTAGCCACCTCCTTGGCGTGTTGCAACAGGTTCTGACCGTATGAGGAACGGTATTTCATCTTACCGACCAGGCGCATCAACTCATGATGCATATTATTGATTCCCAGGTCGATACAAGTACGTTTACCCAGTTCAGCAATCTCTTGCTCAATCTGTTTTTTCGTCTTAGCGACCACCTCTTCGATACGAGCGGGGTGGATACGACCGTCTGAGACGAGTTTTTGCAGTGACAGGCGGGCGATTTCGCGGCGCACCGGGTCGAAGCTGGAGAGCAGGATAGTGTCGGGGGAGTCGTCGATGACCACATCCACGCCGGTGAGGTTCTCAAGCGTACGGATGTTACGTCCTTCACGACCGATGATACGACCTTTGATTTCGTCGTTTTCGATGGTGAAGACGGAAACGGTGTTTTCCACGGCGGATTCCACACCAGTACGTTGTAATGCATTGACCACCACTTTTTTAGCTTCAAGATTGGCGGTATGTTTAGCTTCATCAACAATCTCCTTAATCATCACAAGAGCGTCGGCCTTAGCCTCGTCTTGCATCAGGGTAATCAGTTGTTGTTTAGCCTGTTCGGCGGTCATTTCAGCGATAGATTCGAGCTTAGTCTTCTGAGAGGCGATTTGGTCGTCGAGTTCTTTTTGTTTTTGGGCGACGGCAGCCATTTGTTTGTTGAGATTCTCCTTTTGCGTCGCATTTTCGTTGTTTTTGCGGTTGAGATCCTCCATTTTCTGGTTGAGGGTGTTCTCTTTCTGTTTGATGCGGTTCTCAGCTGCTGCGATTTGTTGGTTTTTCTCGTTGCAGGACTTTTCATGTTCCGCTTTGAGTTGCAGGAACTTCTCTTTCGCTTGCAGAATCTTCTCTTTTTTAATCAGTTCGCCGTCTTCTTCGGCTTTTTTAAGGGCTTCGCGGCCCGCTTTCGTCAATTGGTTTTTCAGCAAAGTATAGGACACGGCGACACCGATAGCGGCGCCCACCAATATGCCTATAATAATCGATAATATTGTCATACGTTTATATATATTGTTAAAAATGTTGTCCGACCATTTTCGGGCAACGGGAGGCATAAAAAAACCGCATAAGCTCCATAGGGTTTCGAAAAACTCCTAATCGATATGGTCGAAGGTGCCGTCTTTACTTCGCGCTTCCCTGGGCTGATCGCCATCCGTACGGATTTGGGCCTGTTCTAGGCATGACAAGCGTCCCCTTCGTTTGTAATTCTGTTGAGTTTAACAAACGTATCTGAACTTATGCGGGATTTCTTCTGTCAATGAACGTCTTAATCAATGGGAAACTCCTCAGTGAGCTTCTTGAGCGACTCCATCATCGGAATCAGTTCTTCGTCATACTCTTTCAGTCTTTCCTTATCCGCAAGCCCTTTCACCACAAAGTCCAACAGCACCATGTTCGTAAGGTCTTGCTGGTTTTTATATTGCCATTTTTTTGCAAAGTCAAAAAAACTGTCATTGATTACCTTTTCCGCTTCCCGGAAG
>Ga0310786_10005673_pt1 | contig 16855 bp, 20 predicted proteins | sample AusTroGonzalo_MG_FD_203881 | JGI IMG/M metagenome (GOLD analysis project Ga0310786, IMG submission 203881) | Bovine rumen microbial communities from tropical cattle in Woodstock, Queensland, Australia - Gonzalo_03 (v2) (version 2) | ecosystem: Host-associated > Mammals > Digestive system >... | reverse complement strand
ATTTACTTCCTCATGAGATAATGTTTTTACTGTTGCAGCTGTTCCAACAGGCATAAACATTGGAGTATCATATTCTTTACCATTAAAAATAATTTTTCCAAGTCTTGCTTTTGACTTAGGATCATCATATACTTTTTCAAATCTTAATTTCAATTTAAATCATCTCCTGTTATAAACATTGCATCGCCAAAGCTGAAAAATCTATATTTATTTTTAATTGCTTCATTATAAGCATTTAGTATATTTTCTTTTCCAGCAAGTGCTGAAACAAGCATTACAAGGGTACTTTTTGGTAAATGGAAATTAGTTATTAAAGCATCAATTGCCATAAACTTATATCCGGGATATATAAAGATGCTTGTATTACCCATACATGCTTTAAATAAGCCATTATTTTGCGATGCAATAGTTTCTAGAGTTCTTGTAGAAGTTGTACCGACAGCTACAATTCTTCTATTTTCCTTTTTAGCTTGATTTAATATTTCTGCTGTTTCTTCACTCATTATATAAAATTCGCTATGCATTTTATGCTCTGATACATTTTCAACCTCTACAGGTCTAAAAGTCCCAAGACCAACATGCAAAGTAACATAAGTTACAATTACACCTTTATTTTCAATTTCTTTTAAAAGTTCTTTCGTAAAATGCAACCCTGCAGTTGGTGCAGCAGCTGAACCAATATTTTTTGCATATACTGTTTGATATCTAGATTGATCATCTAATTTTTCATGAATATATGGAGGAAGAGGCATTGTACCAAGTTTATCAAGGATTTCCATTAGTATTCCTTGATAAATTAATTCAACATGAACAATTCCATCTTCAAGTTTTTCTACAACTCTTGCTTTTAAAATACCATCACCAAACGAAATTATAGTTCCTTCTTTTAATCTCTTACATGGTCTTGCAAGGCACTCCCACATATTATCATTTAACTCTTTTAATAAAAGAAGCTCAATAACAGCGTTGGTTTCTTCTTTTGCACCAATTAATCTTGCAGGAATAACTTTTGTATCATTCAAAACAAGAACATCACCTTTATGAAGATAATTAATAATATTATAAAAGTGTTCGTGTTTTATATTTCCATCATTTTTATTTAAAACTAATAAACGCGAAGAACTCCTCTCTTTAAGAGGAGTTTGTGCTATTAATTCTTCAGGTAAATTGTAATCAAATTCACTTACATTCATTAAAATCTCTTTCTTTTCCTTTGAACGTCTTCTGTATTTTCAAGAGGAAGAAGTTCAATTTCATTTCCAGCTATAAATGATGCAATCATACCTTGACAATTACTTGGATTAAATTTTTCATAAGTGATATTTGTATTATCAAATATTCTTCTTGCACCTTTTGAGTAACTGTCATCTATTCTTCTGTCATCTAGATATACTAAATGCTTAATTCCTGATAAATAGATAGATTTTGCACATTCATTGCACGGAAATAATGTAACATACATTGTTGCATCTTGCAACTTATTCTTATCACCATTGTAGTTTGCTAGACAGTTTCTTTCTGCATGAATTATATATGGATATTTAGTATACTCACTATCTCCTTCATTACCAAATGGAAAATTCTTATCTTCCCATTCTGCTGGATTATTATTGCAACCAACTGATATTAAATTTCCATCTTTATCAACTATAGCAGCACCAACTTGAGTTGATGGGTCTTTGCTTTTACTTGATTCAACAATAGCATGAAGCATACCTACTTCATCATTTCCCATTACAGTTTCCCTTTTTCCACCTAATAATTCATTAGGAATATTATTTAATTCTTCCATTTTTTACCATCCTTTTCTAAAACTAAAATAATTGTAACTTAAAAGCAGATAAAAATGAAATAATTATTTTTTATGAATACTATATAAATATGTTATACCTTTACTAGTAATAACTCTTCCTTTACTAGTTTTCTTAATAAAAGCTATTTCTATTAAATAGTTTTCAACCATTTCCTCAATCACTTTAATATTTTCATTTAAATAACTTGTTATTGTATTAATACCTACTGGTTTATCGTTATATTCATTATGAAGCATTTCTAAATATCTTATATCCAAATCATTTAATCCCATATCCCTTATTCCTATTTTTCTTAACACTCCACAAACATATATATGATCTATAGATTTATAGTTATCAATTAAAGAATAATCATTTATTCTTTTAAATATATTAAGTGCTATTCGTGGCGTTAACCTAGATACTGACGAAATAACTTTTAAAGCTCTTTTTTTATAAAAAATATTTTCTTTACGTGCTGCATTTTCAAGTATCTTTACTATTTCATTATTTGAATATTTTTGAAAATTAAATCGTATTGGGAATCTATCTAACAATGGTTTTGAAAGACACTCTACCCTTGTTGTTGCCCCAATTAAAGTAAATGGTGGAAGTTCAAATTTTATAACATCTTTCTTTGTATCATTTTTTACATTTATATTTACGTAAAAATCTTCCATTGCAGAATATAATACTTCTTCACAATTTGAACTAAGAGCATGTATTTCATCTATAAATAAAACATCTCCTTCTCCAAGTTTACTTAATGCAATAATTAAATCTTTAGGATTTTCTATAGCATTTGCATTAATTGTAACAATATTTTGTTTTAATTCTTTTGCAATAATATAAGCTAATGACGTTTTCCCTAATCCTGCATGTCCAACAAGAAGTGTATGATCCAAAGACGTGTCTCTCATAAGGGCTGCTTTTATATATACCTTTAGACTCTCAATAATGCTATTTTGACCAATGAATTCATCAAAATTTGTTGGCCTCAAACTATTTTCCATTTTTATTTCCCCCTTCAAGAATTTTTAAAGCTTCCTTTAACTGAATATTTATACTTTTACTTTTATCTAATTTTTCATAAACTTTTAATATTTCTGTTGTCGAATAATCAAGGTTTTTCAAAAGAATAAATATATCACTATTTAAGATGTCGACATCAATTCTGACATCTTTAATTTTTGCAATTGATTTTTTGAATGCTTCTATATTACTCTTATTGATTTTTGGTATTTTTAACAAAAAATCAGTGTTATCATTTATAACCGCATCATACAAAACATTAATATCATATCTATTTAAAATCATGTATGCAGTTTTTACACCAACATTTTTAATTTTTATTAAATTTGCAAAAATCAATTTTTCATCGGGAGTATAAAACCCAAATAAAATATTTTGGTTTTCAGACACATGATGATATATGTATAGTAAAGTTTCTTTATTTTTTTGTAATTTTATATTATTAATTAAAAATATCTTATATCCGATACCATTTACATCCATAACAATATAAGTATTATATATGGAAACAATAATTCCTTTTAAATATTCAAACATAAAAAATCACCCTTTCGGGTGACTTATTATATTTATGCAATATATCTTATATTGTCGAATTTACTGAAAAAACTTATTTTTTCTCGTCAGATTTAGATTGTCTAACTCTTTCATAAATTTCATTTTCAATAATACTTACAGTTTGATCGCAGAAATATTTTTCTGATTCGAAATCTGAAATTTCTAATTCAACTTAATTTTTTGTAAATGGTTGAACTGCTTTACTTTCTTCACCATAAATAGTTAAGTTTTTCTCCAACTTTTCAAGAAGCATATTAAATGCTTCATAATCAACTAAATAGTCAGGCATTGTAATAAGTGCCTTTAATTTTTCTATATTATTTTTTTGTTTTTTGTTTGTCATTATTAATCCCCCTGTAAACAAAAAAATAAAACCTACCCATGCAAGGATAGTTTTTTAGTTAATACAACCCCCTTGAATTAACTATTTTAATTATATATGATTATCAAACAAACGTTAAGTTAAAGAAAAAAAGATGCACAGTTTAATGCATCTTATTCTTTGAATGTAAAAATATAATCTAATATTTGAACGTCATCACCACGTTTAGCTCCTGCTTCTTCTAAAGCCTCTTCAACACCCATACCACGTAGTTTTCTACCAAATCTAATTATTCCTTCATCTTCAGTAAATTTGGTCATTTTAAATAGTTTTTCTATTTCATCACCTTTTACAACCCAAATTCCATTATCGTTAGTAATTGTATAAGGTTTTTCATTTTTAAATTTATATACAATATGAGATTCATACTCATCTTCACTATAGATATCTGTAGAATCTATTGTATCAAGCGTATCAGCTAGTTTATTCATAGCTTCGTCAATTCCAATATTGTTTAAGGCACTAATTGGATATACATCAATATTAGGATATGCTTTTTTAAATTCATTTAAGTTATTTTCAAAATCAGGAAGATCACATTTATTAGCTATTACGACTTCTTTTTTATTCATTAATTTTGAACTATATCTCTCAATTTCGTTTCTAATTATCTTGTAGTCTTCAATAGGATTTCGTCCTTCAAAACTTCCCATATCAATAATATGAGCGATAATTCTTGTTCTTTCTGCATGTTTTAAAAATTTATGACCAAGGCCTGCGCCTTCAGATGCACCTTCAATTAATCCAGGCAAATCAGCGATAACAAAAGAACGATGATCTTTAAGTTTTACAACACCAAGATTAGGATTTAATGTTGTAAAATGATATGCAGCTATTTTAGGTTTTGATGAACTAATAACAGATAAAAGAGTTGATTTACCAACGCTTGGAAGTCCAACTAAACCAACATCAGCAAGTACCTTAAGTTCGCACTTAAGAACCCTTTCTTCACCAGGTTCACCATATTCACTTAACTTAGGTGCATTATCAAGTTTCGTAGCGAAAGCTTTATTTCCTCTTCCACCTCTTCCGCCATGAGCTACAATTACTTCATCATCATCTTTAACTAAATCGGCAATAACTAAATTAGTATCCATATCTATAACTGTAGTTCCAGCAGGTACTTTTATAATAACATCTTCAGCATTGGCACCATTTCTATTGCTACCTTTACCGTTGTTTCCCTTATCACCTTTAATAATCTTTTGATATCTTAGATCGATTAATGTTTTTAATCCTTTATCCACTTTAAAAATTATGTTTGCTCCTCTTCCACCAGAACCACCATCAGGTCCGCCCATTGGAATATATTTTTCACGACGAAAAGAGGTACATCCGTCTCCACCTTTTCCAGCTATAACCTTAACAGTTAATTCATCAACAAACATAACTTCCACCTCTTTATACTTATAAAATAATTATTCTTCAAATTTAGCATCTACATAATATATTTGACGATGTTCCTTAAAATATTGTTTTTCAAAATCAGTCATTATATTTTCGATTTTTCTTTCATCATTATGTAAATCCATACTTACTTTTTCAAAAACATACCAGTAATTACTTAAACTTTCTAACGCTGATGCGAATAATATTTTGTTATCTGTTTTTAAAATGATGTGTTTATGCTTTTTAAATATTCGATCATAAAGTCTTAAATAACTTTCATGAGTAAATCTTTTTTTCTCATCTTGTTTTTTTGGCCATGGTTCAGAAAAAGTTAAATATATCGTATCAATTTCTTTTCCAAAAAAATTAATTATTTCCTTAGCATCAGCACATATTAATTTTAAATTATTAATCTTTTGTGCACCAATTTTATTAACAGCTGTTGCTGTTTGAGAACTATCAAGTTCTAATCCTATATAATTAATATTTGGATGAGATTTAGCCATTTCAATAATGAAGTTACCTCTTCCCATACCAAGTTCTAAACATATAGGATTATTATTTTTAAATAATTCTTTCCATCTGTTTTTATAACTTGCAGGATTTTTTATTAAATAATCACTATTATCAATTATTTTATCTGCATTTTTTACAACGTTATATCTCATAAACGTTTCACCTCAAACTAATATTAACATAATTTACTTTAAAATAATAGAATAAAAAAAATATCACTTTCGTGATATTTATTTAACTTCGTATACGCTAACTTTTTTCTTATCTCTACCGCATCTTTCGAATTTAACGATACCATTAATTAGAGCAAATAAAGTATGATCCTTACCCATTCCAACATTAGTACCAGGATAAATTTTTGTTCCTCTTTGTCTATATAAAATAGAACCAGCAGAAACAACTTGTCCATCAGATGCTTTAGCACCTAAACGTCTACCTCTTGAATCACGACCATTATGAGTAGAACCTTGGGCTTTAACGTGAGCGAATCTTTGTATATTTAAACTTATAAATAACATTATAATTACTCTCCTTTACTAATTTTTATATTGTTTGGATATTGTTTTTCTAAATCTATTAAACATAAAATCATATTATTAAATACTTTTTTTACATTTTCATCATTTGTTTCATTAATAATTGTTATTTTATCATTTTCATCTTTATAGATAATCTTATCATTAAAGTCATGTGCTAAATTAACACTTGATAAAATAATACTTGAAACACTTGCGCAAACAATATCTTTTCCGTAATCTTCATAACCAGCATGACCAGTTACTTCAATTAATTTATATTCAGAATTATATTTAACCTTAATCATAATTATTTAACAGAAATCTTTTTAACAACCAATTTAGTGTATGGTTGACGATGTCCTTGAGTATTACGATATTTCTTTTTAGGTCTAAACTTAAAAACAACTATTTTTTTAGCTTTACCTTGTTTTTCAACTGAACATACAACTTTTGCTCCATCAACATATGGAGTTCCAGCTTTACCATCAACATATAAAACATCAGTAAAAGTTACTTCTGAACCAACTTCCTTATCTAATTTTTCAACATAGATTGTGTCGCCTTCAGAAACATAATATTGTTTTCCACCTGTAACAAATATAGCCTTCATCCAACATACCTCCTTATATATTTTTTTGAGTCACGCCTTTAAGGTACATAATTGTTTAAGAAAACCTTTTTAGTGCGGTTTTTCCGGGAAAGCCCTTCAAACGTATTAAATAATATCAAAAATAGCCCTGTTTGTCAAACATTTTACCTAGTATTTCCTTCTCACTTTGCACATTTTCAATTCCAAAATAAGTATATTTATTTAAGTGAATATAATTTAGGTTTGTTTTTTTGAATTTTATTGTCTTTTTTAAGTTAAAATCATTAAGATATCTTTCTAAAAGAAAACGTTTTTTATTCAAAGAAATTGATGTGATTTCCTTATATAAATTCAATATGAAAATAGAAATTATCATTACGTTAAAGTTATTATTTTTAAAATTTAAATATGCAAATATAACTAATGATATAATTCCCACAATTTTACCAATAACTAAACTATGAATATATGATACTCTATATGAAATTATAGATTCAAAAATCTTACTACCATCTAATGGGCAAATAGGAATTAAATTTAAAGTAAGAATTGAAAAATTATAAAAAGCAAGTATTTCACTTTTAAAAAAAACAAAATTAATTAATTCTAAAATAAGTTGAAATAATATCCCACCAGAAGATAACAAAAGATTTTTTAAAATATTAAAATTAATTTTTTTATCAAGCTTAATTATTCCTCCAAAAGGAAATATTTCTATACTTATAATTTTTACTCTAAATATTATTGAAAAAAATATATGTCCTAATTCATGAGTTAAAAATATAAGTACAAGGTATAAAATATCCTTTTTAAAACCCGATAACATAAATAAAAGAATAAATAATAATGTTGTTGGATTAATTATTAGTAATTTTCTTATATTCATCATAGGTATATAATTTACCATCTTTTTCTATTAACAAATACACTTCATCAGATATAGAAGATCCGATTAAAGATCCTTTTTCTACATATTCATAAAGACTATAATTAGTATTCTCGATGTTTCCATACCAAATATTATAATTGTCATTTCCTTGAATTATAATTGTATTATTAAAGTTTTCTTTATTTCCTATGTATATGATTACTCCACTTGATATTGCACCTATAGGAAGATTTTTTGATACTTTAAATTTTTCCCCATCAAAATACTTAGTGCTGTTATTTTTAAAGTCTAATGCTTTATTTACACCCATCTGATTTTCACTTATTTTATCAGTATAGAAAACTTTCTTTCCTATTATTTTTTTGGATAAATTATTAAATTTTATAAAATTTAATGATTTATCAAACGTATATTTTTTTACGTACGAATAAAACTTTGGATTTAGTTTATTTATTATCAAAATTAACATAACAAAAATAAGGGATAGTAATATTCTTGTAATTAAATTAGAAATATATTTATATTCCAATACTTTCATTCATATTTCACCTAAAAAATTATATTAAAAATAATAATTTTTATGAATCATCTTATAGTATAGTAAATTTATTATATAGCTATAGTAAAATACTGGTTTATAAACTAATGAAATATTTCCAAAATAAAATAAATTTATTAAAAATAGAAAAAAATAAGTTACATTAAAATATATCATTAATTTTTTTGTCTTTCTTGGATACAAAAAATAAATAATTATAAAGAAGATTACATTAAGGAAAAATTTATTAAATAAACATAAATCTAGTAGTAAGCCATACAAAAAATATAAATGAAATGCTCTTTTCTTTTTAATTAAGTATGAAAAAAATGGTAGGAAAATAATGTAACTATAACTATTTAAATATAGATCAAATATTATCACTTATTACTCCTACGTATTTAATTTTATATGGATTAATTTCATATTTAATATATAGCTTGTCTTTTTCTATTTTAATTATTTTCCCAATTAATATATTTGCATCAGAATAATTATATTTTGATGTATAAACATTATCACCTATAGAGACTCCACTACAATTAACCAAATCTCGAATAATACCGTGTTTATTTTTATATATTAAAGTTCCATAACACTCATTTGTTTCAATTGATAACTTTATATTACCGGATGTTACAAGTTCTACTAAAGATTTCTTTTTAAAACTTTTTTTGATAATTCCTACTAAGCCTTCACTATTTATTACAAAAGAGTTATTTGTAACACCATCTATAGTTCCTTTATTTATCATAAATAAATTGTTTATTTTGTTTATTGATAAATTTGTTACTTGTGCTGGAATAAAATTAAATTCTTCTTTTAACAAATCATAATTTTTTTTGATTTCATCATACCTTTTTTTATAATCTAAATTTAAAATATTCTTATCAATTTCTAAGTTATTACCAAGGTAAATGTTTGCTTTAAATATATATATAATACTAATTAAAATTATAGTAAGTAGAATTTTTAGTTCAGTTTTCCTTTTCCTCATTAATAACACCATTTATATTATTTGAAAAAGTTTTTAAATTATAATATTATTAATTATTTCTTGATAGAAAATAATATATATAGTATAATTTATTAGTAGAATAAGGGATTGAATGGTGATATTATGTTTAAACAATTTGATTACGACAACAAACCTATTGTAGAAATTGTAAATGAGATTATAACTGATGCCGTTAAGCATGATGCTTCCGATATTCACTTTGATCCATACCCAGATAACTTGCATATTAGAATACGTATTGATGGTGAGCTAATTGATTATGCAATAGCTCCTGATTCAGTAAAGAAGAACCTTTTAACTCGTGTAAAAATTATGGCTGGCATGAATATTACCGAAACAAGACTTCCTCAAGATGGTGCAATTAAGCAATCTATTAATGGGCTTGATCTTGACCTTCGTGTTTCTTCCCTTCCAATTTTAGATGGTGAGAAAGTTGTTATTCGTATTTTAGATTATTCAATGAGTACAGCTGGACTAGAAAACTTAGGTTTCAGTGAAGATAATTATCAAAAAATATCAAAAATTATTAAAAATCCACATGGTATCATCCTTGTAGCCGGAGCTACTGGTTCTGGTAAATCAACTACTGTTTATGCCATGTTACAAAAACTTAATACGCCAAATAGAAATGTTATAACTGTTGAAGATCCCGTAGAAATGAAAATTGAAGGAGTTAACCAAGTTCAAACAATGAGTGAAATTGGTTTAACTTTTGGTAATACACTTCGTAGTATTTTACGTCAGGACCCTGACATAATAATGATCGGAGAAATTCGTGATGACGAAACTGCAAGAATCGCCGTTCGTGCATCTATTACTGGTCACTTAGTTCTATCCACTATCCATACTAATAACTCACTAAATACAATTGAACGTTTAACTGATATGGAAGTTGAAAGATATTTACTTGGAGCTGCCCTAACTGGTATAGTTTCTCAAAGACTATGTAAGAGTTTATGTCCGCACTGTCGTAAGTTAAGACCAACTACCAATTATGAAAAAGTTTTATTTAGAGAAGTATTAAAACAAGAAGTTAATGAAGTATATGAACCTGTTGGATGTTCTGAATGTATTCAAGGATATAAAGGTCGTATTGCAATACATGAAGTATTAATAATTGACCAAGAAATAAGAGATGGTATTATTAATAACGTTACAAAAGATGAGTTAAGACATCTAGTATATAATCGTCCTGAATTATCAGCTAGTACCCTTCTAAATGATGGACTTCAAAAAGTTTTAAGTGGTCATACTAGTTTTGAAGAAATTCTTCGTATAATTGATATCGATGAAGACCTTGGTGATGAAGACGAAAATATTAAAGAAGCTCTTATCGGAAATAGAAAAAATGTAACTCATTCAAATATAGATTTAACTCAAAAAGTTGATACAAAACCAATTATTGATGCATTAAATTCAGAAAATAATGCTGAAGAAAATATTCAAAAAGAAGAAGTTACAACTTCTACTCCATCACCTCAAGTACAAAACAATATTAAAACTAACGAATCTGAATTTATTTTTGACGGTGATGCTTCAGGTATTGTAAAAACTTCTCCAGCTATAAATAGCATACCTGTAAGTGCTGTAAAAGAATTAGCAAGTCAAAAAATGGATGAAATGATTGAAGAGTTATAAAAAAGAACCATTAATAATGGTTCTTTTAAAATGCAAATAATTTGTTTACTAAATCCGCAACGAAATTCATATATATAAATACTATAACTAATGCAGATATCAAAAATGGTCCGAATGGCACAACTGCTTCTTTTTTGAAAAGTGAAGCAAATATTGCATATGGGAAAGCTATAAATGCAGCTAAAATAAATGATGTTAAACCAAGTTTTATACCAAGTGTAACGCCTATAAGTATAGAAAGTTTTACATCTCCCCCACCAAGCGATTCACGTTTAAATGAACGATCTCCCAACACTTTAATAGCATAAAACACAATAAATAAAACAAGCCCTGATAAAATTGCAAAAAGAAGTGCTTTTAAACCAAAAAAGCGATATTTAAAAGTAAGAATAAGTAAAATAGCTGTAATCAGTGGTTCATCAGAAATAATATAATATTTAAAATCACTAATAAATATTATTATTGAAAGTGATAAAAGTATAATTAATGCGAAAAATCCGTATCCAAAACCGTATAAATAGTATGACAAGCAAAATGCAGCTGCAGTAATAACTTCTATTAATACAGTAATAAAAGGTATTTTAGCGCCGCATTTTCGACATTTTCCACCTTGAATTATATATGAGATTACAGGTATCAATTCATACCATTTTAGTTCATGCTTACAATTATCGCAGTGTGACCCAGGAGATACTATTGATTCTTCTTTTGGAAGTCTTGTTGCAACTACCAAATAAAACGAACCAAATAGCAACCCAAACACTGTTAGAAACACATATATAATCATATAAACCAATTCCCTCTAATTAATACTATCGTATAATCCAAACATTGGACCCATAACAGCAATTATTATTAAACCAACAACAACAGCTAATGTACAAATCATAACTGGTTCAATAAAGTTCTTAAGATTTGTAACTAAGTTTCTATGTTGCTCTTGGTAATACTCAGATACTTTTTGCATCATTGAAGCAAGTTCACCAGTTGATTCTCCTGTTACAATCATATGGTATGCAACTTCAGGAATCGCCCAGTGATTTTTAAACGATTCAGAAATGCTATCACCTTTGGAAATGTTCTCTATTGTTTTAAACATAATATCTTTGTAAATTTCATTATTAGTTATCTTAACTAATAGATCCATACTATCTGTAATGAATACGTTATTTTTTAATAGTGATGCAAATGTTTTAGTAAATATAGTAAGTTCATTATAAATAATTAAATTTTTAATAATAGGCATTTTCATTAATAATGTTTGTACTTTTATTCTAAACGCCTTAACTTTTTTATAAGCAAATGTAAAACCAAATATGATTACAAATAATACAAGCAATATATACAAATAATTATTTTTTAAGAATGTACTGGCGACAATAATTGCTTTGGTCAAACCACTTATCGTCAATCCAGATTCTTTATATATAGCTGTAAATTTTGGAATAACATAAACAAGAATAAATATAACAACTCCTAAAGCAAATACAGTAATGATTGATGGATACATAATTGCTGTAATCATTTGTTTTCTTGTTTTATCAATTTCAGTATAATAGTCTGCCATATCATCAAGAGTCTCTTCAAGAGTTCCTGATGCCTCAGCAGCTTTAATCATATTTACTAATAATCCTGGAAACATTTTGCCTTGTTTTTCAAGAGCTACTGAAAAATCTTCACCAAGTGTTAATTGATATACGATTGATTGGAAAGCACGTTTTCTATTTTTATTTTTACGCCCTAATTGATCACCGAGAATTTTTACAGAATTAGTTAAAGTTATACCAGCTTTTAGGTATGTAGACAATTGAGTAAGCCAAAATAATAGATCTTTAATTTTCATTTGGCGATTTGTAATATTAGATCTTCCATATAAAAGTTCAATCATTTTTGATGTTTTAATTGAGAATACTTCATATCCTTCATTAACTAAAAATGCATTAACATCAGATTTAGATAATCCAGGAAGATATTCTTTTGTTACCCTACCTGCTTGATCTCTTACAACAACTTGATACATTACTGGTTTTTCAGAACGAACAGAACCTGTAGTTCTTAAGTCTTCCATTAATTGTCTTTGATCTGCTTCAAGTTTTTCTAAATATTTAATGCTATATTTATATTTTGATTCTTTAATAGCTTTTTTATCTTCTCTTTTAGCTTTTACAGTTTCATCATCACCATGATATTTAACTTTTTTAAATGCATCCTCAACAGAGAAACTTGCATTACTAAATAGTGATGATACAAGGTCAACTGTAAGGAATTTTATGCCATAACCAAAACTTTTTATAATGGTTAATATAAGCATAAATGGAAATAAAAGTATTTCAACTATTTTGTTTTCAGAATTTTCTGAAGTACTATCCATACTAGTCCACCTCTACTCTACTATACATAAAATTATAACATAATAATGCCACCAATTAAAGTCATTTTTTTGTAATTTATAACTTATATCTTTCATAGAATATATAAAGCGGTGATGATATGAATGGCAGCGGTTTTTATACAATAGGTAAAATACTAAACGGAACCAAAAATGTGATATCCGCGGTTGATAAAATAGTACCTTTATACAAAGAAATAAAACCGTTAATATCTAAGTTTAAAGACTTAAAGACGAAACTTAATAATATAGATTTATCAAAATTTAAATTAAATAATGCCCAAAATAATGAAAAAAAAGAGCAAGAAAAAAAGGAAATCTCTTTCCCCTCTTCTAATCCACAATTTTTTATCTAGAAACGTAGTCCTTATATATACTTAATTTATAATTTAATTCTTCAATTTTTGAATCATTATTTTTAATAGCATCTTTAATATTTTTTATTTTTTCAAGAGACTCCTGATAAAACCATTTGTTTTTAGAATTATAAATTCCACAAATATATTCTTCTTCAGATAATTCTTGATGTCCTTTTTCAGCGACAATTAGTGTATAGTTAATAGACTTATCCTTTAAACAATCTTCAGACATAATTTTATAATTAATTTGATTTAGAAATCTTCTTAAATCTTCAACATGATTATTTGATTGTAAAATAAGCTTATTAATTGTATCAATTTTATTTGATTGTAGAATATTCTTAATTGTAGAATAACCCATACCTGCAACTACAAGTGTATTATACTTTTCTACACAAATATTTTTTAAACCATCAGATATAAATAAACTAATTATATCCTTATATCCAAATTCTTCCACGTTTCTCTTTGCTGAGTCTAATACCTTTTCTGATATGTCTGAACCATCTGCCAAATTAGTTATGTTATTTTTTACTAAGTAAATTGGGAGTAACGCATGGTCAGTTCCAACATCTAACACTTTATCATTTTCATCAATATATGAAGCAATTAATTTTATTCTATTAGAAAACATTATTCAACCATAAAATCTTTTAATTTTTTAGCTCTTGATGGATGTCTTAATTTTCTAAGAGCTTTAGCTTCAATTTGACGAATACGTTCACGTGTAACATTAAATCTTTTTCCAACTTCTTCAAGAGTGTGACAAGTACCATCTATCAAACCAAATCTTAGTTCTAGAACTTCTTGTTCTCTTTCTTGTAAAGTCATTAGAACATTTTTAATTTCTTCTTTTAAAATTTCATTTGTTGCATATTCTTCAGGAGACATGCTAGATTTATCTTTGATAAAATCACTAAGATGTGAATCATCTTCTTCACCAATTGGAGTTTCAAGTGATACTGGTTCTTGGCTGATTTTGATAACTTCTCTTACTTTATCAACGCTAATTCCCATTTTCTTAGCAATTTCTTCTTCAGTTGGTTCACGATTAAGTTCAAGAGTCATTTGTCTTTGAATACGTGCCATTTTATTAATAGTTTCTACCATATGAACTGGAACACGAATTGTTCTTGCTTGATCTGCTAATGCTCTTGTAATTGCTTGTCTAATCCACCATGTAGCATATGTTGAAAATTTGTATCCTTTATCATAATCAAATTTATCAACTGCTTTCATTAGTCCTATATTACCTTCTTGAATTAAATCTAGAAATAATAATCCACGGCCAACATATCTTTTAGCAATACTTACAACTAAACGTAAGTTTGATTCTGCTAATTTTTGTTTTGCATCTTCGTCACCATTTGCTATTTGTATACTAAGTTTTAGTTCTTCTTCCGCAGACAATAAACTTATACGACCTATTTCTTTTAGATACATTCTAACTGGGTCATTGATATTTACGTCTTTTGTAATTTCTTCATCAGCAAGAATAACAGGTTCTTCATCGGAAATTTTCATTCCACCATTTCCATCTGAATCAGTACCTGCCTCTTCAGCAACAACTGCTATTCCATTTTCTATTAATAAATTGTATAGTTCGTCTAATGAATCAGCATCGATATCTAATCCCTTTAATTTATCAGCTAACTGTTCATAGGTAATAAATCCTTCTTTTTTACCTAACTCTATTAATTCTTTTTCTCTTTCTTCTAATGTTTTAATTGCTTCCATTTAACTCCACTTCCTTCTTTAACTTCGTTAGTTGTTCTCCTAACTCAATCTTCTTATTTATATCTCTTTCATTTTTTAAATTCTTTTTTATCTCTTTAATTTCATTATTTATAAGTATTTTTCTTTCAGCTTTAATGTATTCACTGAAAAGTTCATCAGTGATTTCAAGATCTCCATATTTTGAAACGATATCCATTATTACTTTTTGCATTTCTACTTTGTCTGACAAATATGAAATAAAATCTGCTATATTTATGGTTTTATTTTTATCATAGAAATATCTTATTTCATTTACAATATTTCGCTGCCATTTTTCTGGAAATACACCTAACTGAGTAATAAATTGTTTAATGTACTTTCCATTGCTTATCATTCCAAGAATAATATTTGCAACAGCTTCTTCAATTTTAATCTTAATGTATGGTGTTTCAACTTCTACCTTTTTTTCTACTTCTTTAGGTTTTATGTCAATGTCACCAATAAGATTATCATAATCCAAATTATACTCTTTAGCTAATTTCTTTAATGTAACTTCAACTAATATTTTATCTGTTTCATTTTTTAAATCGTTTATTACAAGTTTAATGTATTTTGATAAATCATTAACATCATCTAAATTTAAATCTTCTTTTAAATACTCTAGCTTATAATTAATAAAACTCATTTTATTTGATAAAAGTTTTTCAAATTTTTCCTTACCAAATTTATTTAGATATTCATCTGGATCTTTAGCTTCCTTTAGTAATACTATTTCAGGATCAATTCCACTCTTTTTTAAAATATTACCATTTTGATACATTCCTAATTTTCCGGCTTTGTCGCCATCCATCATCAGAGCAACATTACATCTCATTTTTTTTATTGCATTAACTTGATCTGTAGTTAATGCTGTTCCCATTAATGCAATGACATTTTTAAATCCTGATGCGTACATTTTAAGAGCGTCCATGTTTCCTTCAACAATAATTAGTTCATGATTATTTCGTACAAAATTTTTAGCTCGATGATAATTAAATAGTATCTTCCCTTTTTTAAATACTTCGGTCTCTTTAGAATTTATGTATTTTGGATTATCGCTTTCATAGAATAATCTTCCTGTAAATCCAACTACATTTCCATCAAGATCATGTATAGGAATCATAACTCTATCTATAAAGATATCATGAGCATATTTTTCTAAAGATATTAAACTTGTTTTTTCAATATCTTCATCTTTATAACCTTTTTTGTTTAAAAAATTATATAAACTATTATTTCTTGTTGAAAGTCCTATTCCAAATTCTTTAATGTCTTCTATTTTAAAATCACGCGATTTTAAATAATTAAGGGCAACTTCCCCATCTTTTGTATTAATATTATTTTGATAATACTTGGAAGCATCTTTTAATATGTCATATAATACTTTATTTTTTGTATTTTCAACGTTTGATTTCTTTTCAGAATATTCAAAATATATACCTGCTTTTTTTGCAACAATAGATACAGCTTCCAAGAAAGAAACATTTTCATA
>Ga0310786_10005672_pt1 | contig 16855 bp, 10 predicted proteins | sample AusTroGonzalo_MG_FD_203881 | JGI IMG/M metagenome (GOLD analysis project Ga0310786, IMG submission 203881) | Bovine rumen microbial communities from tropical cattle in Woodstock, Queensland, Australia - Gonzalo_03 (v2) (version 2) | ecosystem: Host-associated > Mammals > Digestive system >... | reverse complement strand
CCTTGTAGTTCAGCTCGACGTTGTAGAAGTTTTCGGTGTCCTTCTTCTTGTCGATCGTGCTCTCGAAAGAAAGGTAATAGGTTCCTTTTTCGAGGTAGATCTCCTTCGTCGAGAGCGTGGCGTACGTGGTGTTCTTCTTGACTGAAATCGGGGTCGACTGAACGGACTTCAGCGTGTACGTGGTACCCTTCTTCGCGTCGTATTTCTCGTCGATCCGGTAGATCACGAACTTGCCCGCGGACTTTGCCGTGACATCGAAGCTGAGGCGCGCGCCCGTGGCCAGCTCGAACTTGCGGCAGTCGGAGTCGTCGGTGTCGGGGGTGAATCCCTTGCCGGCGATCTTGCCGGTGAAGTTGGTGTATGTGATGACTTTCTTGTCGTATTCCTCGACCGTGTTCTTGACCGAATTCGCCTCGTCGAGCTGGACGGAGGTCGTCGTCGGGCCGAGGTCGGTCGCGACGGTGTAGTAGATCCCGCCTGCGACGGGCTTCTTCGCCTTCTTGTCCCACAGCTTGTCCACGTTGTTCGATCCGTCGTCCGGGCCATTCGCAGGCACGGAGGTGTCGATGTTTGTGACCTCGTAGCTGGCGGTCGTTTCGTTGCCCGCGGTGTCGGTCGCCTTGAAGCTGACGGTCGTGTTCGCCGTGACGATCGCGCCGGCCGTGTAGTCCTGCCACGCGCCGCTGCCGATCCGGTACTGTTTGGAGTCAAGCTCCACGTCGTCTGCGAAGTTCGCGGTCACGGTCACGGACGCCGCGGGGGCCGTGGTGCTGGGCGTGATGCCGCTGATGGTCGGCTTCACCTTGTCGATGTTGTCGACGGTGATGAACTGGGGCTTGCACTCATTGCCCGCCGCGTCGACCGCCTTGAAGTAGACGGTCGTGTTCTTGTCGACGACCACGCCGCCCTCGGGATAGGCGCTCCAGTCCACGTCGCCTTCGAGCTTGTACAGGCTGGACTTCAGCGCCACGTCGTCGGAGAACTCCGCCGTCACGGTCACGTCCTGGTTCGTCGGGCCGGTCGTGCTCGCCGCGATGTTCGTGACGGTCGGCGCGGTGGTGTCCGGGGCGCTGCCGCCGCCGATGGTGACGGTGAGGTCGGCCCCGGTCAGCGCGAGCGTGAATTGCAGTCCGGCGATCTCCTTTTCCACGTCGCCGACCGAAAGCGTGCCGATGCCTTCGCCGAGCGTGTTCTGCACCGTAATGGTCTTGTCGAAGCCCGTCGCGCCGCCCGCAAGTTTGTACATGCCGTCCGTCACGGTCCCGTTGACCGTGAGCGTGTAGGTCGTGCCGGAACCCATGACGAACGACAGGTCGTTCACGAGCGGGTCCGCGCCCGGCGTCGTCTGCGTCAGGTCGAAGTCGATCTCCGCACTTCCCACCTTCACGATCGCGCCCGTTTCGAACACGGCCTTTCCGGTGAGCTTGCCATAAAGACCGAACGAACCGCCGGAACTGACCACAACGCCGTTTGCCGTACCGCCGTAAGCAATAAACGTTCCGCCGTCGTTGACGGTCGTGTTGTTGGCGATGCCGCCATACCCATTCATATAGAAAGCGCCGCCGTTGTTGAGGGTCGTATTGTCGGCCGTGCCGCTATAGTAGATTGCGATGGCGCCGCCGTTGACGGTTGTGTCGGTCGCCACGCCGCCGGAGATCGCAAGCTCGCCTCCCTCGACCGTGGTATTGGCCGCGGTCGTCCCGGAATGGAGCGTGGTGCGACCGGTAACGGTGAGTCCGGCGAGTTCGTTTTGCACGAAGGTCACGTCCGCATCATTCGCATCAGAAACGTTTCCGCCGTTTTCCTTGACGAGCGTCGCCGTACCGCCGCTGTAGACGTAGAAATCGCCGCCGGGATTGACAACGACCCCGCCGGCCGTACCGCCGCTTTCGACTGAGATCCTGCCGTCGCTATCGACCGTGGTGTCGGTTGCGACGCCGCCGCTGCCGATATCGAACCTGAAAAAGGCGTTGGTCCTGATGCCGGTGACGGCGGAGCCGAACTCGAACGCGCTGCCGGCATACGTGCCCTGCGCATACGTGTCGGCCGCGATGGTAAAGAAAAGTTCCGCGCCTTCCTCCGCAACGATGCCGGTGGCGGACCCGCCTTCGCAAACGCGAACAAAGCCGTCTTCCTTGACTGTGACCCCGCTTGCCGTGCCGCCGGAGGAAACCCCGAGCCAGCCGTCTTCCTCGATCGTGGTGTCGCTGGCAATGCCGCCGGAGGAAACCAAGAGCCAGCCGTCATCCTCGATCGTGGTGTCGCTGGCAATGCCGCCGCTGAAGACAGTAAGATTGAATCCGGAATGGACAGCGTACCCGGTCACGGCTCCGCCCGCGACCTCGAATGCGCTGCCGGCGTACGTGCCCTGCTGATACGTGCCGGGCGCGACGGCAAGCCACAGATATGCACCTTCCGCCGCAACGATCCCGGTGGCGGACCCGCCCGCGCTGACTACGAGTCTGCCGCCGTTGTTGACGGTGATGTCGGTCGCGGTGGTGCCGGAGTGGACCGATGCCGAATTCCAGTTCTCCAGCGTGAGCCCGGTGAACGTGTTCGGCACGAATGTGGCAGTCGCGCCGTCATGAATGTCGACGTATCCGCCGTTTTCCCTGATCTTCAGCGCGGCGCCGCTGCTGTAGACGTAGAGTTTGCCGCCGGGATTGACGGTGACGACGTCCGCGATGCCGCCCTCCATGATGAAGAAATCTCCGCCGGAATTGACATTCGTGTCGAGGGCAAGACCGCCCTCTCGGACGTACAGGTTGCAGTCCTCGTTGACGTTGACGGCGCTGCCGACCATGCCGGAGTTAAGTTCGAAGTGCGTGTCAAAATCGCCTGTGAGGTCGACCGCCCCCGTCCCGATGTTCGTCACGGCAAAGTATTCGACCGTTTCGTTGCCCACCGCGTCCGCCGCCCGGAAGGCGAGGAGGGCGTTTTCGGTCACGGTGACGCCGGCCGTATAGTCCAGCCATTCGCCGTCGCCGATCCGGTACTCCCGCGACGCCAGCGCCACGTCGTCCGCGAAGTTTGCGGTGACGGTCACGGATTCGGCGGGGGCATAGGTGCTGAGGGTGAAGTCGGTGATGGTGGGCGCGGCCTTGTCGATGTTGGAGATCACGATGTCCTCGACCTCGGATTCGTTGCCGTCCGCGTCGACCGCCTTGAAGTAGACGGGCCCGTTTTCCGTCACGGCCACGCCGCCCTCGGGATAGTCGGTCCATTCGCCGCCGCCGAGCCGGTACAGACGGGACTTCAGCTCCACATCGTCGGAGAAGTCCGCCGTGACCGTGACGCTGCCTGTGGTCGGCACGGTGATGTCCGCCGCCACGTTGGAGACGACCGGCTTCGTGATGTCGCCCGTAGCCTCCTCCATGGTGACGCTGAGGAGTCCGTCGGCAAGCGTGAGCGTGAAGGCCGCGGCGTAGGCGTAGATTTTCTTTTTGCCTTCCGCGACCGAGATCGTGCCGAGCTTGCAATCGTTGCAGATGACGGAGATGGTCCCTTCGAAGTCCGTGACGCCGTCCGCCAGTCTGTACGTGCCGGGCTTGTACGTGCTGCCGATCGTGAGGGTGAAATCCGGGGACCCTGTGACGAGCGAGAGGTTTTTCACGAGCACGGCGTTTGCGGGGCTGAGGCCGGAGATGTCGAAGTCGATGATCGCGCCTTCATAAGCGGAAACGACCGCGCCCTCCGCAAAGGAGAGCTTTCCGGTCGCCTTCGCGCCCGAGGAGATCGTCATGGAGCCGCCTGCGTTGACCGTGGCGCCGCTCGCCACGCCGCCGGAGTAGAGATAGAATCTGCCGACATTGTTCACGACGGTCCCGGTCGCGGTCCCGCCGGAGTGGATGTACAGCCTGCCGTTGTCGGCCAGTATGGTGTCGACCGCCTTCGTTTTTTCATGGACGGTGGCGCTCTCGCCCGCGATCGTCAGGCCGGTGAACGTATTTTCGACGAACGTGAGGTTCGTGCCGTTCTCGGATTGCACAAATCCGCCGTTTTCCCTGACTCCGGTCGCGGTCGCGCCCGTGTAGAGGTCCAGGAAGCCGCCGACCTTCACGTCGACGCCGGCCGCGCTCCCGCCGCCGGAAACATACATCGCGCCATCGTCGAGGGTCGTGCCGGTCGCCGTACCGCCGCCTTTGACGTGCAGGTCGCCGCCGTCGTAGACCGTGGCTTCGGCCGCCGAGCCGCCCATTTCGACCGTGATCCTGCCGTGGTCGTCGACCGTGGTGCCGGTCGCGGTCGCGCCCCCGGAAACGGTCATCTGGGCGTTGTAGAGGACGGCCGTCTCGGTCGCCGTGCCCCGGAGGGTCATGGAGCCGCCTTCCCAGACGGTCGTCTTGTCCGCGATCCCGTCCTTTTCCACGGTCAATGTCCCCTGGTCCTTGACGTCGGTGAATTTCACCTCGCCGCCCGCGAGGACGTCGATGCTGCCGGAGGAGACCGTGGTGTTGCTCGCCTTGCCGCCGTTGGAGACGACCATCAGGCCTTCGGTCTTGATGACCGCGGCATTCGCGACGCCCAGGTTGGAAATGTGAAGTCCGGCGGAGGTGACGGACACGTCGTTCGCCGTGCCGTTCTCCTTGACGAGCATCGTGCCGCCCTTGGAGACCTTGAACTCGTTTGCCTTGCCGCCGTCGAACACGATCATCTGGCCGTTGGCGGTCAGCGTGCCCGATGCGGCAATGCCGTTGACGTACATCCTGCCGTTGGTCACGGTCGTGCTGGTCACGGTCACGTTTTCTCCGATTTCCAGATATGCGTTCGCGCCGGTCATGGAGGTCTTGTCCGCCGTGCCGCCGTTGTAAACGTACATGGAGCCGTTGTCAGCGATCTTTACGTTGCTTGCGGAACCGCCGAGAAGAACGTTAAGCCGGCCGCCGTTGGCGACCGTGGCGTTGCTCGCCGTGCCGCCGCTTGCCATGCCCGTGGCGCTGAAGACTTCCATGCTGCCGCCGGAGACCTTGGCGCCGACCGTGAGTCCGTTGACGAACAGCTTGCCGTCGTAGACCGTGGCGCTGTTCGCGATGCCGCCGAAGCTGACATTGAGAACGCCGCCGGAAAGATGGGCGCTGTTCGCCACGCCGGAGCTGAACACCTGCATGCTTCCGCCCGTTGAGACCGTGGCGCTGCTCGCCGTGCCGCCGCTGCTGACGTTGAAAACGCCGCCGTTGCTGACCGTGGTACGGAACGCCCTCGCGCCGCTGAAGATATCCATGCTTCCGCCGGAAATGAAAGTGTCGTACACGTCGCCGTCCACGATGGCCGAGCCGGTCTTGATCGTGGTGCTGGTCGCCGCCGCGCCCTCGTGGACGATCAGGGATTTGGTGACCGTGGTGCTGGTCACGTCGCCGCCGTTGGAGACGTAGACGAAGCCGCCCGAAGTCCGGTCCGCCGAGCCGCTGGAAACGCACAGGCTGCCGCCGGTCCCGAGGGAAGTGTTGCTCGCCTTGCCGTCGCTGAACACGTTCAGCCGGCCGCCGTTTGCGACTATGGTGTTGTTCGCCAGGCCGCCGGAGTAAACCTCGACACGGCAGGAATCGCCGACCGTGGTGCTGTTCGCCTCGCCGCCGTCGTAGACCTGGAGACAGTAGCCCGCGGAGAGGATGGTCTTGTTCGCCGTCGTGTTTTTGTGAACGGTGGCGGTGGTGACCGGGATGACCTCCATGCCCAGATAGGCGCTGGACAGGGTCTGGCCCGTGAACACGATCGACTTGAACGTGACCGTCGCGCCGGTTTCCACGATGACTTGCCCGCCTCTTTCCTCGATATCCAGCGCCGTGCCGCCGGAATGGATTTTCAGCACGGCGCCCGAGCTGACAACTGGGGCGCTGATCTTGTCGCCGTCGTAAAGGTCATAGGTGATCGTGGCGGGTATGTTGACTCCGGTTCCGTAATCTTTTCCCATGGTGAAGTGTCCTTTCGGGGTTCGAGAGATTATGTTATCTTAGTTTGAGTTCGGAATGAAGAGGATGAACGCGATTGCCGTGCACGAATGCCCTCAAAAAAAGCATAGCCGCTTTCGTGCGCATTTCTAAATATTTATCGAAATATATCACGCGGATCCGTGAAATTCAAATCATAGTTTGGTTTTTCCTCTTTATGTTTTGGTTGTTTTGGTTGTTTTGGTTTGGCGCGCAGGGGGGCTCCAGATTTGTTCGCCCTGGTAGGCGGGGGATTTTCCGTGTCGCATCACGGTTTCGGCCATTGTTTCTCCGCATGTTTACTTGATTTTCGTCCAAACCGAGCTATAGTATATTATTGCGAGTGGTTCGCGACGTCGTCTGAGAAACGGCGCACGACGCAGAAACGATGCGGTTTTCCCAGTCTTTTCCTCAACGTCTTCGCATTTTTTTTGATGCTGACGGCTTCGATGAGCCCGGCAAGCGGTGGCGTAGCTCAGTTGGATAGAGCGGCTCTCTCCTAAAGAGCAGGTCGCGGGTTCGACTCCCGCCGCCGCCGCCATTTTTATATCTTGGTTATCAGTTGCTTGCGCCAACAATGCATGATTCTTGGTTTTTTGATTTTTTTGCCGTTATTTTGCGTTGTTTTCGAACCGGAAAATGCATGAATGGTCAAACACCCCGGCTATGAATCCCGCGGATCGCATTCACCAAAACACAAAACAAGCGCCACCATGAATCCGATTTCCGAATCAGGCGGAACAAACAATAGCAAAGCCATGCAAAGCGAACGGGATTACATAAGTCATTACGATTCGCCTCTCGGGGGGATCACCATATCAAGCAATGGCGCCGCGCTGACCGGCCTGTGGTTCGACGGGCAGAAGCACTTCGGCAGCACGCTCGCCCGTGTTCGCGAGGAAAGGACTCTGCCGGTTTTCGACGCGACGAAGCGCTGGCTCGAGGTGTATTTCCGGGGCATGGACCCGGGATCCACTCCGCCCCTGTACATGAAGACGACGCCGTTCCGTATGGCCGTGTGGGAGATCCTGCTGACGATCCCGTTCGGTCGAACAATGACCTACGGGGAGATCGCACGGATCCTCGCGGAAAGGAAAGGCCTGCGCCGGATGTCCGCACAGGCGGTCGGCGGGGCTGTCAGCCATAATTCGATTGCGCTGATCATCCCGTGCCACCGTGTCGTCGGAGCGAACGGGAACCTGACGGGTTATGCCGGTGGCATCGAGCGGAAACTGCGCCTGCTGAAGATGGAAGGAGCCAGCAGGAACGCCTTCTTCATCCCGGAAAACGCGCCCGCAGAGTAAACGCGCACATCCCGCATCTTTCAATCCTATGCCAGCGCCACGTCCAGCGCCATCATCAGGGCGAATCCGACTGCGAACGAGATCACGCCCACATCGGAATGCTTTCCGGCGGACATTTCCGGGATCAGCTCCTCGACCACCACGTAGAGCATCGCGCCCGCCGCGAAACTGAGCAGATACGGCATGGCGGGCATGATCAGCTCCGCAGCCAGAAGCATCAGCGCGCCGAACACAGGTTCCACCGCGCCGGACAACGCCCCGCAGAGGAACGACCGTTTTTTGTCCATCCCTTCGAAATGCAGCGGCATGGAGATGATGGCGCCTTCCGGGAAGTTCTGAATCGCGATGCCGAGCGAAAGCGCCAGCGCGCCGCCGCCCGAGATCCCCGCGTCTCCTGCGAGCATCCCGGCGAAGACCACACCGACCGCCATTCCCTCCGGGATGTTGTGCAGGGTGACGGCCAGCGTCATCTTCGCCGTACGGGTCAGGCGGCTCGTCGGACCTTCCGGGTGATCGGCATTCCTGTGCAGATGCGGTGTCACATGATCAAGCAGAAGCAGAAACGCCATTCCGAGCATGAATCCTGCCACGGCAGGCGCGAACGCCCATTTGCCGAGCGGCGCCGCCAGCTCCATGGATGGGATCAGCAGGCTCCATATGGACGCCGCCACCATGACTCCCGCTGCGAATCCGGTCATTGCCCGCTGGGCGGTCATGCCCAGAGCATGTTTCAGGAAAAAAACACATCCCGCCCCGCCGACCGTCCCTGCAAACGGGATCATCAATCCCAAGATCGTTTCCTTCATTTCCCTCGGCTCGCCGTTTTGTTGCGCACGCGCCGCTGCGGCACGGCCTGACGACGTTCACTCCTTTAGGGTAATAATATAGCACCGAAACGGCATAAAACAATCTGGAAGATCGGTTTTTCGAAGGCAGCGGATGCATCTCCGCGCGAACACACCAATCCGATGCTTCCGGTCGCGGCCGGAGCGGGAGCGGTTCAATAAAAAAGCAGTCCGGTTATCTTTTGCGGAGAAGCCGGAAACCATGAGCATAAGCTAGGAAAAAGGGCAGGGGAGTGCGCCGTGTCTCAGCAGAAATGCCCGAGCCAGCTGACGGATGGGAGGGGTGAGCCAAACGCTTCAACCAAGGAGATGAATGAGGGTGATCACTTGCCGTCGCCGAGGTTTTTCGACTGGCGGCGGATGATCTCCATCTTCTTGGTATAATCCAGTGCAAATTCGTCTTCGGGGAAATAGATCAGGAGATGTTTGAGGTTTTCCTGAACGGGCGTGTACCGCGCATTGTCGAAATCGAACAGGATCTGCTTGCGCATGGCGTCCGCCCAGAGTTTGAGCATGTCATCGGGGAAATGCGCATGGTACTGCGGGAATTTGAGCACATTGATCGCAGTGCCGTACTGGCCTTCGTCAAACAGGCATTTCGCGTAGATGTAACGCGGCTGGAGCCCCTCGGGATTCTCCTGCCAGGCGGACTGGGCGCAGGCAAGCGCCGCTTTCGAGTCGCCTTTCTCCGTATAGAGCCTGGAGAGACGGATATTCACGAGCGACTTGTCAGGATATGTGTCCATGATGGAACGATACCGAGCAAGTGCATTGTCGGTTCGTCCGGCCTCGGCGAGACGCGCCGCGGCATGGAAGACGAAAAACGGATCTGAGGAATCGCTCTTCGCGAACAGATCGAGCGCCTTGTCGTTTTCGCCATCGGCAAGGAGGATCTCCGCCCTGACGAAAGGCATGGCAGACCGCTTCGGAGAATCCGCCGGCAACGTGTCGAGCCACCGGTAAAGCGTTTCCAGGGAAGCCTTGTGTTTGTTCTCGACGCAGAATCCGAAATAAAATGGAAGCAGGACGCCATCAGGATCGTTCTGTTCGACGATGGTGCGGAATTCCATTTCCGCCTCTTCCTTGCGTCCGAGCTGATTCAGCGCCAGCATATGCAGAATGGCAATAGCCGATTTGTTCGGAGCATCCGGCAGCGCGTTGTACTCCGAGATGAAGTCCATGGCGCGGGCAGGCTGGCCGTTCGTCAGATAAAACTCCGCGGCAATCCTGAGCAGAACATTGTCTCCGGGGAACGTCTCAAGAGCGGCCAGCAGGTCGTCTTCGGGAAGGATGTTCCGCATGAAGCGATCAATGAGGATGATGCGCTTGAAAAATGAATTGTTGTCATCGGGAGTCTGGATCAGAAGGGCGATCTCGGCGCAGTCGTTCAGGAGCTCGGGATCGGACAGAAGGTCTGAGTCCGTAACTTTGAGCAGATACTGAAGCGCGGCGGAACGTGCCCGCTGCTGGAAATCCAGGAAAGGCGTCCCCTTCATGATGACGCTGAGAGTCTGGCGGATCTCCTTCGGGGAATTTCCCTGAAGTGCGATATGGAGTTTCATGAGGGAAAAGAGGGGCGTTTTGATCGTGTCGCCAGCTTCGAGCAGGAGACGGCGGAGACGGTCCGTGTCTCCGTTGTTGCTGAAGGCATACAGGGCATCCAAATAGGAGGAAATGATCTTGGATTGCCGCCCGCGCAGTGCGCGTATTCTGTCGGAAAATGGAGGGATCATTTCGGACTGGCCGGTCAGGATGCAGCTTTCACCGTAGAGGATGGGCATCATGACGTCTACTCTCGTCTTGAGGTAATCGTCGCAAACCTTGATCGTATCTTCAAAGCGATACCGCGAGAAATAGTAATTGGCGAGGAGCGGCGCTCCGGCATAACTGTTCAGAGTCGCGGCCTCCTTGAGCATCTCTTCCATTTTTGCCTCGGATTCCGCATCTTCCCGCTTGGAAAGGAAAAACAGAAGCGTGTTGATCGTTTCAAACCGCACCTGCGGATCCTGAATGGAATCAAGGTTTGCGAAATGCTCCTGAACCTGCTCGACGCTCAGGTTTGAGGCATGGATCAGCATATCGGCGAAACGGCCGAGCTCATTGTCAGAGAAATAATTGCGATTCGCTGTCAGCATCGCGTCATAAAAGACCTTCGCTTTCGAGTCGTGCCCGGTATAAAGCGCCGAGATCAAGTACAACGCGCCGTCGTCCTGCGGCAGTATCTCTTCATCCATGACTTTCAGGTTGAGCAGGGAATAGATGACCCCGAAATTTCTGGCGCGAAACGCACTTTCCAGGAATTCCTGACGGAGCTTTTGATCCAGCGGATTCAGGCGCATCAGTCGCTGCCGGAAAAAGGCTTCGCTGTTCCAATCCCCGTAATGATGGCAGATATCGGCAAACGCGGCCAGAGCATCTTCCTTGTTCGGATCCTCCGCGATCACCTTGATGAAGAGTTTCTTCGCGGATTCATAATCGCCTGCCTTGAAATAAGCCGTTGCGCGCGAATAGTCGCGCATCTTTCCCAAGTCTTTAACGGCATAGAAGAGGCAAATCCCCAGACAGAGCAGGATGACCAGGAAAAAACCACCGAGAATCAAAAGGCGTTTCGAGGTCAGACGCAGCCCGCCGACCTTGATCGACCAAACGGGGATTGTTTTGCTCTTTTTTTCCTCGGTGCCAAAGAGCATCGTAAAGCGGGGATCGTTTCTGAACTGACTTTCGAGCTCCTCGCGCGATTTGCGCGACTCGGAAACATCTCCGTCCGTTGAGGCGTCCGCATCGGAATTCTTTTTCGTGTCTCCGACAGAATGCCCCTCCGAAGACAATACGACAGAGTGCCGGGCTTCTTCCCGGTACTCTGTCTCCTTTTCGGTGGAAGAGTTTCCGCCTGGATTTCTGTTATCTTCCAGATCCGTCATGCACGCTCGGCGCTAAGCATCTGCCGTCTGCGGTTGTAGAGGAGAAGGGCGATGGCAGCAGTGCTCAGAGCAACCAGCAGTGTCACCGTGGAGGCAGGCAGAGGTTCGCCAACGACCAGGATCTCGATGTCGCCGTTGAAGGGATCTTTCGAGAAATCAAGGGAATAGAATCCATCGGGATTGTAGCTGTAGGAATACCCGGGATCGCCCGAGACCGAGATCTTGTCGAATCTGGCGGGAAGGAAACCATCCTCGGTATTGTTGAAGCCGAACTGAACGATGCCGTCCTGGTTGAAGGAGCCGAGGCTGACAGTCGCCTTGCCGTCGTCCGTTTCGATGAAATCGTTCAGGCTGACAAACGAATTTTCCGTCTTGTAGCCGAAGGTGCCCTTTTCGTTTGCGATGGTGATCAGATTGTCCTTCAGGTTCACGTCGATCTTCGCCCGCGGCATGGTCGCGACGATCGAGGAGCTTTCGCCTTCCTCAGTCTGTGCAGAAAGAGCAAATCCGCCGAAAGCCATTACACAAGCGAGTGCGGCCGTAAAAAGTGTCTTGTTCATCATTTTTTTCTCCCAAAAGTTAGTATGGATATGGAAAACACCATTTTAAAATAGCATTTGTAACAACAATTTTCAAGTTTTTTTTGTTTTTTTTTATTAAAAAAAGAAAAATGCGGCCCGACACACCTGAAGCAGACCAGGAGGATATAGGGCGTTATTCAAAGAAAAACTCGATCTGGAAAACCACAGGGCCGCCGTCTTCCGAAACGCCGCCGCTCATCAGAAAGAGCTCAAAATTCTCATCTGTCCTCATCACACTCATGTCAAAATGGCGTGCGGATTCGAGGCGGATTGTAGTAAAAAGCGAGTTTCCGCGGCTCTCCGCATCGACCGATAGACCGGGAACATTCAGGGAGATCAGATCACGCCGAATCGACTCCAGCATCCATGCGGCATCAGAGGCGCTGTTCTGGCGCAACGGGATCCTTTGGGGAGCATCGCCATCAAGACCGGAGAGGGAGGGGAGGGGGAGCGGGATGCGGCTGTCGCCCGGGATTCCTCCGAATTCATCCGGGACCAACATCGGATCAATGTCGATCGCATACTGCTGCGAAGAGGGCGAATTGGATACGAGGCGCGCTTTCACGAAATCCCCGGCGCCGCGGTCCGCTTCCAGCACGGGAAGCGGCCTGGACGCGGGATGTGCCGAGCCGCTGGTCTCCGCGAGCTGTGTGCGGACTCTCGTGTGGCTTGCACGCATCTGGTCCGTCAGAAGATAGACGAAGAATCCAGAAAGAATGAAAAGTGCCGCGATACGGAAGATCCACGCTGTGCGCGAATCGGAAAAATCGCGTTTTTTCGGAACGGCGGGCGTGTATCCGGCGGATTCGGCGCGGACGAACGAGGCGATCCGGGCTTCGAATCCGGGGGGCGGTTCCGATTCCACGGTCCGCATCACCAGTTCGCGCATCGTAGCGAAATCGGCCAGACGGCTGGCGCAGTCCGGGCATGAGGCAATGTGGGCACGCAAGGTGTCGTCCGGCACGTATTCGCCGTCGAATAGCGCCGATATCGTTTCCTGTTCCGGGCAGCCGGGGGAAGTCGCCTGGTCTTTCATGTCCTTTGCCTCAGTAAAAGTTGTTGGTTCTGCCGGACAGCCGTGCCGCTTCTCCGTCTCCTGCGGGGAGGATTCCGACGGCGGTGAGGTAGTCGCGGAGCATCTCGCGCCCGCGCGACAGCCGGGACTTCACGGTGCCGACCTTGCAGTCCAGCTTCTGTGCGATCTGCTCGTACGGCATATCGTTCACATGCCGGAGGAGCATGGTCTCCCGGAGATTGTCCGGCAGGCTGTTCAATGCTTTCATGATGTTTTTTCCGATTTCGTCGTGTTCCAGGACCAGATCCGGTTCCATTCTGCGGTCCGGCACGTCCTGTTCGGGCGTCGTGCCGGGATCGCCGTCTGTCTCTTCGCCGCTCGCGGCCAGACTCACGTTCAGTCCGCCGCCGCGTCGGCGGTTCCACTGGAACTTGTTCCGGGCCAGGTTTACGGTGATGCGGTGAAGCCAGGTCTCGAGACTCGATTCGCCGCGAAACGCATGCAGGGCGCGGTACGCCCGCAGGAAGGTGTCCTGCACGACTTCCTCGGCGTCCTGACGGGAGCCGAGCAAGGCGTAAGCCACCTTGTAGAGTTTCGCGGAGTACATCCCGATCAGCTCGTCGAAAGCGGCGGAGTCGCCGTTCCGGAATGCTTTCAGGAGTTCCTCTTCACGGGTTCTCTGTTCCTGTTCCATCACAGTCCTTGTTTTTGTTAGACAGACCGTTCTTCGTTTTGTTCCGGGAATCCGGTTTTTCGTGCAATTTTTCTGCGAAACCGGTCGATTCGAATTTATTTCCGCCTCTGGCCCTTGCGGTATGAGCGGATTTTTGCCAGGGCGTCGTCCCGCATCGCGAAAGCATCCTTCAGGAAAGAGTCGCGGATCGGCTCCGGGAACTTCTCGCACTCGCCGATCAGCTCGTTAAGGTCGGAGTGGAAACGTTTCGTGAGCGCGATGCGGAATGTGATCAGTTCGCCGTCCTCCAGACGGAGGATGTCGAGGGAGCGCGCCATCAATTTTCCGAGGAGCGTCAGGGCACGCATCATGGATTTTGCGGTTTCCGGGTCCTTCTCCCCGGCGAAATACTCCGTGAGCTCGATCGCCATTTTGGAGGCTGCCGAATACACGTCGCTTCCGTCGCGGTGCCGGATGAAGTCTTCCTCGGGGATGTCGTCATCGTCGTAATCGTCGTCGTAGCCGTCCCCGGGCGCGTCGAAATCTTCCCATGTGGAACCGCGCCGGCGGATACGTTTCGAAATGACCTTGTCCTCGTCTGGCAGGTCGATGTAGCGGGGGAGTTCGACCAGGTAATCGTGGACCCGGTCGTCGTCCTTCCGGATCTCCCTTTCCCAGTCGAACTCGTCACGGGAATCTCCGTCGCGGAACGGGTCGTTCATGCGTCCGCTCCCGGTCCGATGCCCTTTTCAGCCTGTTTTCTTCGGGCGGCGGCGAGTTTTTCGTGTTCGGCGTCGAGCTTCGCCATGGCATCGTAGCTGGGAACGTCGCCCCAGAGCTGTTCGAGCTGGTAGCGGTCGCGCGTTTCGTTCGTCATCACGTGAATCAGCAGGAATCCGAAGTCCACGATGATCCACTGGCTTTGCGGCGTGCCGTCGAGCGTGATCGGATGGATGCCGAATTCCTGGCGCACTTCGCGCTGGATGCGCTCGGCAATGGCGCCGATGTGGGGTTCCGAGAGTCCGGTGCAGATCAGGTAGTAGTCCCCGATCGCGCCGTCCTGCTTGGTCATGTCGAGACGGAGGATGTGTTCGGCTTTGTGGTCGTATGCGACCTTCTCGCAAAGTTCGATCACGTCCAGCACTTTGAAATTCAGTTTCTTTTTGGTTTCCGGTTCGTCGCTCATGAAGCTGTGACTCCTTGTCAATGAAGATATAAGTTGTGTTTCTTGATGTAGTCCAGAATCGGCGCGGGCAGCATGTCCCGGCATGCGTCAGCTCCGTCTTTTGCGAGTCGTTCCCGCACTGCGGTCGAGGACGGCTCGAATTCGGGCGCCCCGGTCAGGATTCCCGCGCAGAGCTTTTCGAAGAGCTCCTGAGGCCAGACCGAACGGAGCAGATCCAGATCCGCCTCGGCGCCCGGCCTCGGATAAGACAGGAAGCGATTCTCCCGCACCAGCCGCTCGGCCTCATGCCACAGATGAAGCTGGTTCAGGGAGTCCGATCCGATCACCCAAACGAACTGTTCCGCAGGATACCGCTGCTTCAGGATGTCCAGCGTGTCGACGGTGTAGGACGGTCCCGGACGCTCGGCCTCCAGTTCGCTCACGCTCATCCCCGGATGGGGTCCGATGACTTCGCGGAGCATAGCCACGCGGTCCGCGAACGGGGCAGGTTCGTTTCCGGGCTTGTGGGGCGGATGCGGTGCGGGCAGGAAGACGATTCGGTCCGCCCGCCCCGTCTTCAGCAGATATTCCGCAAGGCCGATGTGCCCGGAATGAACGGGGTCGAAGGTGCCGCCGAAGACGGCTGTCAGCTTTTCTTCACTCATCGGATTCGGTTCTTGCGGTTCTTTTTGCGGATTATTGACGCATGCGCGCTTGCATTCGGGCAAACACGCGCTATTGTAATTGGACCATTTAAACATAGCAGATTCTGCAAAAAAGACAAGCCGCAATCCGTTTTTTCATGAAAATCTCTTCCTTTCCAGGGGATTTCCCGCAAACGCAGCTCTTCGCAGCAGCCATGAAGGCAGCCGCCGTGCTCCGTGCTGCCGGACACAAAGCATATTTCGTGGGCGGCGCCGTCCGCGATCTCCTGCTCGGACGCACCCCGGACGACGTGGATGTGACCACTTCCGCCAGCCCCGAGCAGATCCAGGCGCTGTTCGACAAGGCGATCCCGCTCGGCGCGGCTTTTGGCATCATCACTGCGGTCGTCGACGGCATCCCGATCGAGATCGCGACGTTCCGGGCGGAACGCGGCTACAGCGACGGGCGGCGCCCAGACCATGTGGTTTACACGGACGACGAAGTGCTGGATGTGACCCGCCGCGATTTCACGATCAACGGACTGCTCCTTAATCCCGCCACAAAGGAGATCGTGGACTGCGTGGGCGGACTCGACGACCTTCACGCGGGCGTCCTCCGCACCATCGGAGACCCGGTGGTCCGTTTCGGCGAAGACCATCTCCGCATTCTCCGTTTCGTCCGCTTCGCCGCCAAACTCGGATTCGAACCGGATCCGGCTTCGATGGAGGCTGCCGCGGCTGCGGCGGACAAGCTGCGCCTCATTGCCGCCGAACGAATCCGTGCCGAACTCGAAAAGATCCTGCTCGGCCCCCATCCCGCGGAAGGTTTCGAGATGCTCGCCGAGCTCGGCATCCTGAAGGTCATCCTGCCGGAAGTCGACGCCATGCGCGGCGTGGAACAACCGAAACAGTTCCACCCGGAAGGCGACGTTTTTGTCCACACCATGCTTCTGCTCCGCCATGCCGCATGGAAGACGCCGGAGCTCATGTGGAGCGCCTTGCTCCACGATGTCGGCAAGCCCGGCACCCAGACCTTCAAGGACGGCGTACCTCATTTCTACGGACACGAAGTGCTCGGGGCCGATATCGCCGGAGAAGTCCTCATGCGCCTGCGGCTGCCCTCCGCGACTGTCGAATCCGTGACCCGGGCCATCCGCAGCCACATGCGATTTGCTGCCGTCCACGCCATGAAGAAAGCAAAATGGATGCGGATGATCGCCGACCCGAATTTCCCGGTCGAACTCGAACTCCACCGCCTCGACTGCATCGCCTGCCACGGACTGCTCGATAACTACGTCCTCATGCTCGACCGCATGGGCGAATATGCCAGACTTCCCGCCCCGCGCAAGCCTTTCCTGAACGGCAACGACATCATCGGGCTGGGGGTCAAGCCGGGCGCGGTCTTCAGCCGCATCCTCGCGGAAGCCGAAGATCTCCGCCTCGAAGGCGAGCTCAGGTCAAGGGAACAGGCGCTCGCCTGGCTCCGCTCCCGCGTCGAATACCTCTGATACGAAACTCCGTCCGGAAAACACCCTCGCGAGAAATAACACATCTAAAAAAGCAGCTTGAGGGGAGGGGTAGAATAACTCCCCAAGCGCAAGCAGAGGGGCAGTTTATGATGAAAGAACATTCTTTCTTCTGAAAGTTCTCAATCATTCGTTGTCAGGCGGATGGAGCGGCAAGAAGCACGAACTTGCGGTTTTCGCTGTCCAGTCCGATACGGGTGTCGCCCCAAGCCGAATTATTGTTGCATAGCGTCATATAGGCCGGGGTATCCCAC
>Ga0310786_10005670_pt1 | contig 16857 bp, 19 predicted proteins | sample AusTroGonzalo_MG_FD_203881 | JGI IMG/M metagenome (GOLD analysis project Ga0310786, IMG submission 203881) | Bovine rumen microbial communities from tropical cattle in Woodstock, Queensland, Australia - Gonzalo_03 (v2) (version 2) | ecosystem: Host-associated > Mammals > Digestive system >... | reverse complement strand
AGCCCTTTTGGCTGAAAGACACCGATACTTGTCGCCATTTTCTTCTAACCTAAAACGAAATACGACTATGACAAAGTTTAAATGCCCCTGCAAATACACCTACGACCCTGAAAAGGGCGACCCCAAGTAGAACATTCCTCCCGGCACTCCCTTTGAAGACCTGCCCGACGACTGGCGATGCCCCCGTTGCAAGCAACCGAAGTCGAAGTTTAATCCAGCATAGCACATATTTCCAAAATTATCATAAATCCCAAGGCAGAATCAAGGAGTTTGACTTCGTCGAACTCCTCCTCGCTCGGCAAAAAAGCGATTTGAGCAAGTCTCAATCGCTTTTTTGCGCTCACTCGTTCGTCATTTGGGATTTTTTGTGTACTTTTTTACTAAAGTTTGCCCTAAACGTCAGTCATAGTATTCAATCTTCAGCTCCTCGCTAATGTTAAAGTCATCATGAAACCCGTCATCATATGAATAGACGATTCGCATGCCACGATAGGTAGAAGGCACTTTCAATGTTTCTAGCAAATGCCATTTGGGCTTTCCGAAATCATACGATGAGCGGTCAAGGAGAATGCGATTGGAAACAAAGTCAAAGTGATAGTAGCCACCGCCGATACATTGGTCACAGGGCTTCAGCAAGTCTTTATGCTGGTTGACCATGCTGAGGCGGAAGTAGCCGTCAAGGGTCACTATAAACTTAGGAAGTGTCATTCTTCAATTCTTGTTACTGCCAACATTTTCTTAAAGTATTCCAATCTCTAGTGCAAAAGTACGAAAAAAGGGACTTGAAAAAGTCCCTTTTTCTGTGATCCGCTTGGGATTAACCCCAACAATACGGATATTTGTAGTTACGTTTTGGAAGCCAGACATTTACGTGCGTTTTACCTTCTGACGCTCATGTCAACCTCTAATTGTTACATAATCGTTTAACGACTGCAAAAGTAGTCTTTTTTCTCCAATCCACCAAACTTTTTCTCAGAAATCTTCTTCTCTGGGAGAGAGTAGTTTCTGTTCCTGAAGTTCTGCAAGATTAAAACCAAGCTCTTCAACATAATGCATCACTATCTTGGAGTCTACCGTGTCTGCATCAGACTTGTCATAGATAATCAGAAAATGCACCTTGCCGCTCCCTTCCGAAACATAGTAGGTCAAGGTGATAACTCGTGCTCCACCGGCTTTTCCCTTGCCTTTGGACTCGATGGCCATTCTTACCTTGCGAATACCAGGGACAAGTTCTGCTCCCTGGAACGGATTCTTGGCGATACTGTCTTTAAAGTCTTCGAGGTCATGCTTGAAGCTTTTGTACCGCTTCTTCAGGATCTTCGCTCCTCGAGCAAATTCCTCAGTAAACTCAATCGTCCAGTTCATGGGTAAGTTCCTCCCAGCTCAGCAACTTCCGTTTTCCTTCAATAGACTCTTTTACCTCCTGAAGGGCATTGCGCAGCTCCTGGGGAAGATTTCTCTTGTTTACCACAATGTCGTCGCTCGAAATGGGGACTACTCGCCAAGTACCACATCTGGCCTTGACAACGACATCCTCACCTTTCTGGGCAAACCCAACGTATTTTGCCTGATTGGCCCTAAAATCTTTGCCTGTTACTACTATCATATCTTTTGCTATTACTAATCGAGGGCAAAGATACGAATAAAAAACGAAAAAGCGCACCTTTTCGGTACACTTTTTCGTCGGACGATTCAAATTTCGCTGATTCTATCTCACATTGAACACTTTCTTCGTTGTTCCATTCCTCATCCTTACGATGTTCACCCCATGAGTCTGTGACTTGACAGGGCGACCATGTAACGAATAGGTTGCTACTACTTCGTTGTCCACAGTACTGGTTGAATTGATGCCTGTATCTTCCGAGGTGAGAGCAACAATGTGGCCAAAGCCCTTCCATACATCGTTGCTCTGATAGTCGGAAATACTGGCTTCTGGAACATGAAGGGTAGCATACTCTATGTGAGAATTGTAGAATGGCAGTGAATAGTCCTTATAGAAACCTGTAATCTTTGGCGAGGCCACGGCCCAACAGTAAACGTCTGTCAGTTCGGAGCAGCTCTGGAATGCATTATGTCCAATAATCTTCAGCCCAGAACCAATATATATTGACTTGATGTTGGTACAATCGCGGAAAGCCGCAGTTCCTATCTCAGTGACCGCATCGGGAATGGACAACGTGGTAAGGCTACTGCAACCACAGAAAGTTTTATCTTTAATTGTTGCCAGCCCTGATGACAACGTGAGGTCGCTCAATGAACTGCACTCGTAAAAGGCTTGCGTCCCCAATTCTGTTATCGTGTCAGGAAGCTTTGCAGACACCAAACCTTTGCAACCATAGAATGCATAATCGCCGATTGCCGTAACGGAAGAACTAAAGGAAACGGATTTCAGTCCAACATAGCCATGAAATGCGCGGGAACCGACTTTGCTCACTGTAGCAGGAATAGTGAGGTCGTTCAGTTCTTTACCACCGACGATGAAGTGCTTCACGTATGGCAGTGGATTCGCATCCTGGCCGATTTCCATGTTACACCATGCGGTGATATCATCAGCCTTCAGCGTTTCGAGTGATTCGCAGCGGTAGAATGCTCTCTGACCAAGTGAGGTGACAGAACTCGGAATATTGGCTTCTTTCATGTTGCGGCAGTCCTCGAAAGCCATGATACCAATCTTCGTGACGGTTTTGGGAATGCTCACGCTGTTTAAGCCTGTCTCCAGATAAAAGGCCTTATCACCAATGCTCGATACTGTGCATGTCACACCATCGTACTCTATCGTCTCTGGTATGTGAACATCGCCCTTGTAGCCAGATGTCTTGAACACCACCTCAGCTGTGGCTCCCTTTGTAATAATGTAGTAGTTGATGCCGTCGATCTCGGCTTTGCCTTCAAATGCACTGGCTGTAAATGAATGCACGACCAGAGAGGCTAATAAAAAGATACACTTTTTCATAAACGTAGTATTTTAAGTTATTAATATCATGTGCAGGCACAAGAAAAGCGTGAACTCACTTGATCTGGTTCGAAGGCTGTAGGAGATGCCCGTATTAAGAGATAAGTAAAGCCCACGCTGTGCGTGAGCATTCACTCTATCTGTCTTCTAAATACGGTCTCTTAAACTCCTACATTCTCGAAACCAAGAAAGATAGCTGAACGCTAATTCTATACCAACGATGTTATGTGTATCTTGCGAAACACGCTGCAAAGTTACGCAATTTTCTTCAAAAAAATCGTCATATTGAAGAAAAATCAGCAAAAACATACCACTTTCGCTGCTTCGCTGGTGTTTATGCGCTTGTCGAGGAAAAGAATAGGGAGGGGTTGAACTGTCTATCGCATTAGTTGAAGTGAGAAAGAACCAAGATCCACCCGGTTAAGCTTTGTGGCAAACGAGGGATAGACCTTGCCGTAGTCGATGACTATGTCATCCTCTGTGGGCTGATAAGGCTCTTCAATCGGACCGGTTGACTGTGATCCGTCCTGTTCCAGCCACCATTCCATGTACTCAGGATCGAATGCCCGACCGACATAGTGGAAAGGCTCAGCCTGACTGATGGTATAGGAGCCATCGTAGAAGAACACCCAGTGATGGTCGGACTGCCCGTCATGGCAGTAGACTTTGTTACCAACGTCCCAGAGCCAATAACGATCTCCCAGCACGCTCATCAGGTTACTGCGTGAGGTGCCTACAAGATAGCGCATGTCGCAGGTCTTATCGACCTGGACCTTCTTCGTGACCACGATTCTTTTCGCGGACGAAGGGATACTGCCAGCCATCGTCAGAAGGCAGACAGAAAGCATAACGAATAAAATCTTCTTCATAATCAAATCCTTTCTTTACTTTTTAGGGTTAATCAATGCCCTTCCCTATTAATGTACGCAAAGGTAGCCTATATACTGAATAAAAGATACATTGTAAAATTTTATCTCATATATTAACGTTTTCACGACCATCTGTGACTGTAAAAACGTCAAATAAAGAGATTGTGTGACATTAAAAAGAAACCATCCACTTGTGGTCGTGAATGGCTCCTTGATAGTCAGCGACAGCTATGTGCCAAGACAGGGACAGCGACAAACGGGATTTAGCCTTGCCTGAAAGTCGTTTGCTGCTGCGATCTTAATTTCTGAAGCAGCAACAAATAGTCACTACCGGCGGCTTCAATCCTGAAGATGAAACTATCCTTCGATTTAGGACAGATGGTAATCTTGAAATTGGCACCAAGAGCCTCCTTCGCGGCATCCAAGTCCACGAGGCTCATTGCAGAGTTTGTGAAGCCCATGACCCAATTGTCCTCATTGTCCTGAGACTGCCTCATACCAAGGTCTTTGTCAAGGGTAAAATTCTGACGCTCCAAGAGCTCCAACACGGCAGCTTGAAACTTCAGTTTCTCGCTACCCTTTAATTCAGAAAATTTCTTTACATCCATACTTAACTGTTTTATAGATTTAACGAGCACAAAGTTACTACACCTTTCTTATATATTTGGCCATGCAAAATTTTATTTCGTATATTAACACTTTTGCGACCATCCGAGGCACTAAAAATGGCACTCTGGAAGATATAACGTATATGGATAACTATATGGGTGAAAGAGTATGATGACATTCGTTTTATGAGGTCATATTTTGGTGATGTTTATGCGTGGGCTTTTACATATTCCGCATACTCCACATGACGGCTCTATCGAGCTGCCCTTTTACCAGTCGTTGGCACTCCTTCTGTGGTGCTGGCCGCTTCGGTGCTCAGACGCCGCACCGAACCTTTGCTTTTTTATCTGTGCTGCAATGGCAAATCAAGTCGTGAAAACGTTAAAATACGAGATTTTTTTGTGCAACACATCTTAACCCCCGAAAGTATTGTACCTTCGCCGACAGCTAAGGCAGTTTCTCCGAAAATCCTATAACGCAGTATGGGATTTTAGACTCCACCCTTCGGGATGTCGCTTAAAAATACCCTGCTGCGCCCTGCACGGGAACCTGCAGCAAGCTGCATAAAATATTAACTGATAAAAAAGAAAAAAATTATGGGAGCAAAAGCATCTATCCACATGCAGCCTATGAAGGCGATGAATGCATCATTGAGTGATGAAAACGAACGTCGAGACAAGAGTAAAGAATGGTTCGACAGAACAGAAGATTCAAAGGGTACACCGTACCATTATGATTGGTGGCGTCGAAACTTGAACTTCGAGATTGTGAAGGGTAAAATCTGCCCTCAACTATCACATGCTATTCCTCTCCACGAACGAATCCAAAACAGACTCCGAGAACTGGGCTTTAAGAACTACAAGGAAACGGCCAAGAATGCCCCCAACGTCTGCATGGATTTTGTCATCGGTGGACAGAGAGAAAGACTACGTGAAATGGCTTTCGGGAAACAGTATGTAAACTTCGATGAAAAGGACGAACAAAACAGTCATGTAAAAAGGTGTGATGAAATAGAACGATGGGCCATGGACACATATAAATGGGCTGCTGAAAAATATGGTGAGGAAAATATCATTGGCTTCAATGTTCACCTGGATGAAACCACACCGCACATTCATATGCAAGTTGTGCCTGTTGCAGAGAAGAAAAGAAGAGGTCGTGTGAAGGCAGGTCAAGAACGTGGAATGGTGAAAACCGTCAGTTATGCCGGAATAGTTGGAGAGACACCAGAAGCGTTGTCGAAATACCTCGATGAAATGCATACTGACTACCATCTTCAAGTAGGCTACAAATATGGTTTGGAACGTGGCACGTTCTTCGATGACCTTACGCCAGAAGAACAGGCTCTGAGACCTATAGGAAATCGTTCTAAGGCAGAATATATCATTGTAGAAAAAATTAGGGATGAGATAAATAAACTTCAAAATATGAAGGAGGAACTTAATAGAGAAGTATCAGCACTCAGAGATCAGGTACAACTGTTGGAGAAAAAGCAAAAGGCATTTACAACGATGCTCCATAACTTGAATGAGCAAAAGGAACATCTGGAGATTGAAATCACTGCACTTGAAGAGATGCGTGATAATGGAAATGAAGAGGTGGAACAACAACTGAGAGAAAAGCGGGAACAACTCGATGATATCATCTTAAAAATTTCCGACAGAAAAGGACAACTTTCCAACGTTCAGCAGCAGCTGCACGACCTTGCCATTAGAAAGCATGATCTACAGAAGGAGTATGACAACATGAAGCGTCAAATAAACAAAGAACTGCCTGACCTTCTCGATAAAACACAGAGTGAGGTCAACGATACCTTCTGGGAAATGGCTGCAGCGGAAATGAAGAAAGATTATTCCGCTATAAACGAATACATTTCAAAGAACCTGGATACAAAGCAGCAGGGAGAATTACGTGAAATAATTGGGACGTCATTCTTTGAAGATTTGGCACAGCGGGGGGAACAAATGGCAGCATGTGCCGCCGCACTCTTCCTTGGCTTTGTCGATGCCGCTACGAATATCGCCCATGCCGGTGGTGGTGGCGGTGGCGACACCAGCGGATGGGGTCGGAATAAGGATGAGGATGATGAAGCATACCGCCGTCGCTGCTGCATCATGGGACGTATGATGATGAAGCCTGCGGGAAGGAAACTGCAGCGAGGAAGGAGTTTTTAAAGTTGGGCATGATACTATCCTTCCGAGGCGAAAATTGGTATCATACCTACTTTTTTAAGTTACATAGATATTCGTTTACGTCCTTTGCCGGGGCGAATCGGCTCCTAATGTCAACGGCTGACGGTAGCGCTTCGAGCATTTGCCTTGTGGCTTTCTCTCCACCTTTGTCATTGTCCAGACAGAGATACACTTTGCCGCTAATCGAGCGAAGCACCTCGATGGCTGCAGGAGTGTTAACGATGCTGTTCAGGACGATGTAGTTGTGTCTCACCTCTCCACACAGGGTAGCGAAAGAAAGCATGTCGAAAAATCCCTCAAAAACGACCGTAGGCGCATTTTCTTTACCGAGGTGGGTAGATATACCCTTCGGGCTTGTTCCACCCTTGTAGTACTCGCTGCGAAGTTCGCAACCGCCTTTGTCATTGGGGTATGCCAGCGCATAGAGGAACTTGCCATCATCTCTCGGCTGGAAGCTATAGTGTGCCTCCTGAAGGAACTGCCGTGCTATGCTGATGTTTATGTGTCGTTTAGTCAGGTAAGCATACAGGCCTCGCGACTGGAGCGGAACCAGTGAGAATGAATGGAAAGTTGTTGTCTCTACTTCTTCTTTCTTTTCGTTGCCAAGGATTTTTGATGACAACGAAAAAGAAGAAGAATCGAACTCTGCGCACACACGGCCAAGATCTTTCGTGTTTAGGCAGGTCTGCACCAGTTCGATGATTCCTCCGGTGGCTCCTGTGGATAGATCCTTCCACACCTTACCGTTAGGCGTGACATTCAGTGAAGGATTCCTATCCTCTTTCCAGGGACAGCGGTAAACGTGCCAACCTGCTCTGGTTTTCTTCAATGGTTTACCCAAATAGTCCAGGCAGGTTATTTGTTCTTTGATTTGTTCGATGTTCATTTCTTTGCAATTACTATCTTTAGCGAGCAAAAAAAACACCTCATTTTTCTCATAATCCTCATACGTTCTGATTATCAGGAAGTTGCGGTCTGAGATTGTTCTGAGATTTCTGAGGTTTCATATAATCTTCTGAGGTTGAACCTCAGAAACCTCAGAAAAACCTCATGCCTACAGCCCCTTTGTTTACAGGGATTCTGAGATTTCTGAGATTTCTGAGGTAATTATCTAATCGTTCATATTTTCAAGAAGAGAACGGGTAATAACGTAAATGTTACTGCTTCGGGACTCTATTATTGATAAAGGCATTTTCTCACCATTTTTATCGAATTTGTATATTTTATGATAGCGTGTTTTAGCCGAAGCCTTAAGCCCCCATCTATTCATAACTTCCTTAATTTCTATATCACTACTCTTTCTTCGGTCGCTATCGGAGGGCTGAGGGGCTTCTTTAAATATCTTATTTAATTCCGTCTTTGAATATCTTAGTTCATCAAGTTTATAAGCTTTCATTATGTCAAGAAGCAAATTAACCAAACTACGCTCAAAAGAATCTCTACTGCCAGCCACTATTTTCTGCCATGCCTCTGTCCGTGTTTCTTCTGGAGTGAACCACAGACGGTCTGTTCCTGCTGTTGACAACTGACGATGCAACAGCCATTCCAGGAAGGAAGGTATCTCCTTCTTACATTCCTCCAGGAAATCCTCGTTTGGATTCTTATCTGTTAGAGGTGGCACCTTCCTTACCCAAAATCTGGTGTCCTGATTATCCAAAAGAACAGGACAGGCTTCATTATTCGAACAGAAAACAAATTTCACGAAAGTAGAGACAGGATACCAGTCCTTACCCTTACTCTCTGAAGGAATCGACAACGCAGTTACAAGACTTTTCACCTTCTCATAATCTTTCTTGTCATCAAGCATCGTTTCCTCGATGAATACAAGAAGTTTACCAAGCCATGGAGCAGCAAACTTTGACCTGAAAGTCTCGGGTGTAAGTTCCCAAGCATTATCGCCAAACAACGCAGAGAGGAAGTTACAGAAAGTGGATTTACCAGTCGCATTTTCCTTACTAACGAGTAGTAGAGCTGGGAGTTTCTTTACGGGATAGATATAAAGCAGTTGTAGATAATCATACCCCATCTCTTCCTGCTCTCCAAAGATGTGACCAACAAGTTTACGAATATGTGGGAAATCGCCACCTGGTTCAGGCTTATAGGCTAATTGGCAATATGTATTATAATATAAATCATCAGAGGGACTCTTAATGCTCTCCGTGTAGTTTATATGTTCCGGTATGTTTACCTTATTGATATATTTGGGAGCTGCAGCAAGAATTGCTGCACCAAGTTTCCCTTCGTAGTCTTGTTTGATAGATTCCGCTGTGATACGCTCAAGAACGTGCTGTTTCGTTAATGGATGAATACACTTCTTATACCAGACTCCACCAATACGAAGGTAGTAACAGGCAATGGCTTCTGCCTGTTTCTTTATTTGTTCACGTTCTGCAGCCGCTTCACGCTTTTTGCGCTCTTCCTCCTTTCTACGATCATCGGCTATCTGAGCAGCCGATTTGACTTCATTTTCTACTTTATTACTCATTTTTCCTATAAATGTAATGTTAAAAATGCTAATAATTAACTTAGAACTTGGCTGATTCAGGAAAAATGCGTAACTTTGCCCCGACCAAGGAAAGTTAACGCAGTTCGATTTTCCCGAACCAGCTTACCCCGAGCAGCACTGTTCGGGGGACTTTTTTATGGTGGTGGTCTCTTTTTCTTTTTCATAGTCAAGCCTCCTATACTTTAAGTCCGTTGGTGCGGCTCTGATCAGCAACAATATCATTCAGTGTCTGTCGAAGCTTCGCCTCCTGATCTGCGTCGATGAGGTGACGACCGCCGACGTGGTATCCAAGTTCCAGACAGACCTTTTCAGCAAGCACCTCGCGGTTGTGCATGCTGCCAGGCTGACCACCCATCCCATAGCCGGGAGTGCTGTCAGACAGTTCCAAATACTCATTGAAAGAATCACGGAGCCAGTTATAGCCGCAATGGAAACCTTCACCAGTAGCATGTTGCTTAGCGTAGTCAAGCAATTCTGCCCACTTCTCGTTGATATTATTCTTGCTCATAATCATACTATTTTGTGTTCAACATCGTTAACCGCCTGGATGACTGTCTTCTCACGCATCTTGGCGTATATCTTCATGAGCACTTTAGTGTCCTTCCAGCCACCAATGACCGCTATTACCTCCGGCTGTACTCCCGCGTTCAACAACATTGTGGCGCCTGTGTGCCGGGCCCAATGTGTCGTGAGATGTTGACTCAGTCCTGCAGGCTCTGCTATCTCTTTCAGGAACTTATTGTACTTTGCGTTACTGATGATCTTGCCACTGGTTTTGTTCTTAGTGGTAAGAGAGAGGGGCAGACCATTATAGCGTTCAAGTATTTCCAAGGCTGGCCCCAACAGTGGAATTGTAAACCGTATATTCGTCTTTTCACGATGGCCGTGATAGACTTTCTTGCCGTCCTCCACCAGAATTCGATTCTTATCGAAGTGTGCCAGGTCTGTGTAGGATAAGCATGTGTATGCCTGGAAGATGAACAGATCTCTCACGCGCTCCAGTCGCTCTTCTGGCATCTGTGCATCTTTCAGCTGCTTTAGTTCTGCCACGGTAAGAAACTTTTCGATACTATGGTCGTAGTTTCCATGATCGAGCCGGACGCCGTCGTATGGATCGCGCTCCAGAAAGCCTTCCTTGATGGCTTCCGTGATAAAACGTCGAATGTATTTGTGATAGTTGTGCCAACGGCTGGTCGCTTGAATGCCTTTCTTCATGAGAAACTTATCAAAGGCAACAATGTTGTTTGAGGTAAGGTCGCAGAATGATGTGATGCGCCCGAACTCCTCCAGTACACGAGGAACCAGGTCATATCGCCCTTGCGCTATCTTGCCGATACCATGTTTTCGTATCTGGGCCTTCTCGTTGTAAAACTCTATATATGTCATCGCCTTACGACGCTTCGCTGCAAGTTTAACTGGTATGGCGAAAATGTCTATGTTGCCATCCTCTATCATATCATAGATGACCTGTCGCACATCGACCATTAGTTTGTCGAGTGTCTTATTTAGGATGGCAGCATCGAGGCGGTTAACCACACGGCCACGTTGCCATTCCTTCGGATACAAGCGAATACCAGTCGAGAGGTATTTCTGCTTGTTCTTATAGGCTATCCGAAGCTCTATGACAGCATCATGTGTCGGTGAGGCTTTGCCATATCGATTATATATATAGGTGAGAATAGGTTGTCTTATTCCTTCCATGATTATAAGAACTCATTCATGAGTGCATCACGCTTGAACATGATGCGACCTTGTTTCTTGTTCCCCGCCTTGATGTGTGGATACCTATCCTTTACCTGCCGAAGGTAGTTCGGTGAAACACCCAGAATCCTTGCGGCTTCATAGGAATCAACGTACTCGGTTTCCTGGAGATTTCCAACACTCTTCAGCTTCTTCACTACTTGTTCAGCCACCATAGCGGCCAACGCTGTCATTTCTTGTCTATCCATACAATAAAGTTTAAAATCTGATGCAAAGATGCGGAAATATGATAATATAGGGGGTCTTGCAAAAAAAAAAGTCGTATATTAACGTTTTCACGACCCTCCAAACGTGCTTTTGACCATTTTGATGGTGTTATCGAACATTTCTTCGCGAAAAATGAGTTGTTTTCTCAGATGTTCTTGGATGTAGTCTGGTCAAACGCTGTAGGTGGTTAAATAACTTCCCTACAACTTTCGTGTCCACGTTCTTAGCCCCATCACGCATAGCGAGAGATACCCCGACGTTCCTACCGTCGATTTTTACTGTTACATCAAATGTTGCTTTCATACCTCTAATTAATTTATAATTTGAAAATGTATATTCTAACTTGCATCATCTTATAAGAGATACTATACAATTTAAGAGGCGTTGGATTTTGTAAAAATCTGATTATCAGTTAGTTGTATTTGTAAATTGTTGATAATCAGGCACTAAAAAAGGGAACCTGATTGGCTCCCTTAACGTGGTTCTGGTGATCCGCTTGGGGCTCGAACCCAAGACCCCAACATTAAAAGTGTTGTGCTCTACCGACTGAGCTAGCGGATCAACCTTAATGCTTTTTATTGAAAAGCGGGTGCAAAGGTACAAACTTTTTTTGAACCTGCCAAATTTATTCTGATGATTTTTCGTTTTCTGTGGCGATTTCCTCGTTTTCGCGAGTGATATAGCGCTGATAATAGGCCATAAGTAGGGTAGTTGCAGGTAATGCGATGATAAGGCCGATGAATCCCAGGAGCGCTCCCCAAATAGATAATGACAATAAGAGGATGGCAGGATTGAGGCGCATAGCCTTGCCCATAACATAAGGTGTGACCACAAGGTCGATGATAACCTGAACAATGGCAAAGACGGCCACAGCCATTGCAAAGACAATCCAGAAATTCTGCCCTGTATCAGCTGCTTTAAGCAAAGCCAGTAGGGCAGTGGGAATCAAGGCGAAGGTGTGCAGATAAGGCACTAGGTCGAGAATGCCAATAAGGATTCCCAAACCGATAGCCATCGGGAAGTCAATAATTGTAAAGCCTATGCAGAACAGCACGCCCATGATAAAGGCTACCATACCTTGACCGCGGATATAATTGCTCAGTTCACGCTCGGCATCTTTGGCCAGTTCACTCCAGAAAGGACGGTTTTTCTTTGGGAATATCTTGATCCAGTTCTCTGTCAGGTATTCATAGTCCATCAGTATAAAGAACATATACAACAGTGTGATGAGTGAAGCGGCAATGCTGATGAGAATACTTGCTGTTCGGCCAACAACACTGAACATTTGTGGCAGGGCGTCTTTTACACTGTCAGTGAAATTGTCACTAAGAATAAAATCCTCTAGTTCCTTTCGGTGATCCTGCGTCCATTGACTCACTGCCTCAGGAATACTATCTATTTTTGCTGTTGTCTGAATATATGTGGTAACAAGTTCGCTAAGTCGTTGAAACTGTTCAATGACAGACGGAATGACAAGCCAAGCCACACCAGTGAGCACTCCTATTACTATTACGAGTGTGACAACGATGCTGAGTACACGGCCAGGGACGTGAAGTTTGTACTGTACGAATTTCACCATAGGGTAGAGTAAGTAGGCTAATAGCCATGCAGCAGCAAAAGGTAATAATACACTGCCCAAATAATTGATGAGGACAATGACTGCTGCGCTAAGCAGACCATAGCCAAGCCAGCGTACAAATTTGTCGAATGTGATAGGTTTATCGTACATCTTCTTGAATGGCTTTCTGGTAGCATTCACGACAGAGGGGCTCGTATTCCTGTGTCTCTCCTAAGAGGACACGTTTTTCAGAGAGGACCTTGCGATGGCTGACATAGGCCAGCGAACCGCATTTTACACAGATGGCATGTACCTTAGTAACGTCGTCTGCAATAGCACAGAGGGCAGGCATGGGGCCGAAAGGGATTCCTTTGAAGTCCATGTCAAGACCTGCAATGATAACACGTACGCCACGATTGGCCAGTTGGTTGCAAACATCTACGATGCCATCGTCAAAGAATTGTGCCTCGTCAATGCCAACCACATCAATATCGCTACCCAGCAGCAGAATGCTGGCTGAGGAATCTACGGGGGTGGACTGTATATGCTTTTGGTCGTGACTCACCACGTCTTCTTGCGAATAGCGTACGTCAATAGCGGGCTTGAAAATCTCAACACGCTGTTTGGCGAACTGTGCGCGTCGCATACGGCGAATCAGTTCTTCTGTTTTACCAGAGAACATGGAGCCACACACTACTTCTATTCTTCCTGGGCGGTGTGCCTCGCCCGTTGCAGGATATGTAATCATGGTGCAAAGATACAAAGTTTTTTAAAGGTAAAAAGGTAAAAAGGTAAAAAAGTAAAACTCTTCCCTCACTTTTTTGTTTTTTTACCTTTTTACCTTTTTTCTTTTTTACTTTTTTGTTTATCTTTGCACCCGAAATGGGCATATTATATATTGTACCCACGCCTGTGGGAAACATGGAGGATATGACGCTGCGTGCCATTCGTATCCTGAAGGAAGCCGATCTTGTACTGGCTGAGGATACCCGTACGTCAGGTATCCTGCTGAAACATTTTGAGATTAAGAACCAGTTGATGTCGCACCATAAGTTCAATGAACATGGTACGAGTGCTGGTATCGTTCAGCGTTTGCTGGCAGGTCAGACCATTGCTTTGATTAGCGATGCAGGCACGCCAGGTATCAGCGACCCTGGCTTCTTCCTTGTTCGTGAGGCAGTTCGTGCAGGCGTAGAGGTGCAGACATTGCCTGGTGCAACGGCATTCGTTCCTGCTTTGGTAAGTAGTGGTTTGCCTTGCGACCGTTTCTGCTTCGAGGGATTCTTGCCTCAGAAGAAAGGGCGTAAGACAAAACTCGAATCTCTCATTGATGAGGAGCGTACGATGATTTTCTACGAGTCGCCTTATCGACTGGTGAAGACGCTGGAGCAGTTTGCCGAGGTGTATGGAGCTGATCGTCAGGTCAGCGTGTGCCGTGAAATCTCAAAAGTTCATGAGGAGAGTGTCAGAGGTACGCTGGAAGAGGTGATTGCTCATTTTAAGGAGACGGAGCCCAAAGGCGAGATTGTTATCATTCTTGGTGGAAAACAGAAAGATTAAATTAAAAAATATATGAGAAAGATTCTATTTTTAGCATTGAGTCTGTTTGTTCTGGTATCATGTAAGGAAAGTGTGAACACTCAGGAAACGGCTGAGTTGAATCAGCGTATCGACTCGCTGACACGTGTGAATGTCCAGAAAGACAATGAGATTAATGATATGCTTGAGACTCTCAATAGTGTGGAGGACGGCTTCCGTGCCATCAACGAGGCTCAGGGACGAGTAACCCTGGAGCGCCGTGGTGAGGGTGCCAACGCCAATGAGCGTATCAAAGAGAATATCCAGTTCATTCAGCAGACGATGAATGAGAACAAGGAACTCATCAATAAACTGCGCCTTCGTGTGCGTGAGAGTAGTATTGCTAGCGAACAGCTGCGCAAGACTATTGAGAACCTGACGGCTCAGATGGAGGCTAAGGAGAATGAACTGAAAGTGCTGCGCGACGAGTTAGCTGCCAAGGATATCCATATTGCCGAACTCGACGAGCAGGTAGTTCAGCTGAATGAAGACGTCACAGAACTGAAGGACGACAAAGCCCGCAAGGAGGAGACTATCAGTCAGCAGGACAAGGAACTGAACACCGCCTGGTATGTCTTTGGCACCAAGCGTGAGTTGAAGGAGCAAAACATCCTGCAGAGCGGCGAGGTGCTTCAGGGTAACTTCAATAAGAATTACTTCACGAAGATAGATATCCGTGTTGACAAGGAAATCAAATTGATGTCACGCGACGCCAAGTTGCTCACCAACCATCCTGCTGGTTCTTACACCTTGAATCGTGATGCCAACAAGCAATACGTGCTGCGCATCACTAACCCCCAGCAGTTCTGGAGCACCAGTAAGTATCTGGTTGTTCAGGTGAAATAATAATTTAGAACTAAAAAAGCAGACTCATCGCCTGCTTTTAAAGAACTCTTGCATTAGTTGGCGGCATTCTTCTTCAAGGATGCCGCCAATGCATTCTGCCTTGGGGTGCAGCACGCGTGGGGCATATTCCTGAAAGCCGCGCTTGGGGTCGGCAGCACCATAAACAATACGAGGCACCTGCGCCCAACCAATAGCACCAGCACACATAGGGCAGGGTTCCACGGTGACGTAGAGTGTACAGTCGGTCAGGTATTTGCCGCCCAATTCGTTAGCAGCCATCGTGATAGCCTGCATCTCGGCATGAGCCGTCACGTCGCAGAGCGTCTCCGTCAGATTATGTGCTCTGGCAATAATCCTGTCTTTACACACAATGATGGCGCCGATGGGAATCTCCCCCTCGTCAAAAGCCTGCTGAGCCTCGCTCAGCGCCTTTCGCATATACTGCTCGTCCTTGTTTTGTTGCTCGTTAGTCATATTCCTCTGTGAAAACTTTCCTCTTTATAACGTGCCATTCGCGTTTTTATTGTAGAAAGATATGTTCCCACGATTCAAACGTAATATTATATCAAAACGGGTATAAATTTATTTGTGTGATTAAATATTATACCCGAACTGATATATTTTTAAGTTCGTTCGAATATGCATTTTATCAATCTTTCTCGATTTTTCTTTGTTGTATCATGGAAAGTTTGTATTTTTGCAAGCAAAATATTACTAATCTATAATCTTTTGGAGCATATGAAAAATAAGTTATTGATGCTGGCTTTTATGTTATTTTGCCTAATGGTTAGTACAAAAGCAAATAGTAGTACTTATAGGATTGCTGGCGAAGAGAAGACACCTTATGAACAACGTGAGAAACTGTATGAATTAACTTTCAACAAAGCAACGGATTGGGGAGTTAAGGAATGGCTTGCTTTTCAAAAAGAAGACTTACGCATAGCAACCACTTTTTACATTAGCCAACCATCGGTTCCAGTTGCATACGAGTTCATACAACTACGTAAATCATTCTATAAAAAAATATTAAATGACAATATCAATATTGATGCATTTAGAACTGCAACCCTATTGGGCGCTGGTCGCAGAGCACTACTAGATAATACGATAGCAGTATATAATGATGATGAGCTTGTTAAGCTTTGTGATAAGTTTGTACGTGTACAAAATCCCTGGTACAATGAACATGAAAAAGAATATATTGAATTTTACGACAAGAAACAAAGAGAGGAAGCAGAAGCTAATGGGCAACTCATAGCTTATGAGACTATTGTAAACACTGTAGGGCCAGAGGAGCTTCAGCGTATTAAAGAAATGGAATTAAAGAAAGTTGCTGCAGGTTTTAAGCAGGCAATGATAGAGGGTTTTGTTATGCCATACGATTGGTAAGGCAGACACTATTATCAGATACTTTAAGCCCCAGCCAAGACGGTTGGGGCTTTTTATATCCTCAGTATTTTTTTTCTTCCTTTTTCTTGGCAGTTTGCTTACTTCTTTGTATATTTGCACCGTGTTCTTATGAGCACAACTTTTTATTTGCTCAAATTCCAGCTCGAATCACCACCTCGAAACGCGAATAACGAGCAATGTAACCAAAACGTATTTGGAGTACACACTTTGAGTGTGTTTCTCCATAACGTTTTGGGGCTTGTGGTGAGCCTGAGCTGGATATGGCAGGAGCACACTCTTTCTGTATCCGGAAGTTAGTGCTAACATGCCGAAAAAGAGAGGTATTCTAGTACTAACTTTAAATAATAACGAACATGAAAGGAAATTTA
>Ga0310786_10005668_pt1 | contig 16859 bp, 16 predicted proteins | sample AusTroGonzalo_MG_FD_203881 | JGI IMG/M metagenome (GOLD analysis project Ga0310786, IMG submission 203881) | Bovine rumen microbial communities from tropical cattle in Woodstock, Queensland, Australia - Gonzalo_03 (v2) (version 2) | ecosystem: Host-associated > Mammals > Digestive system >... | reverse complement strand
AAAAGAACAGACAGGCAGCAAAAGCGCCGCACGCAATCCCTATGACCAAACCTTCTATAAAAGTCCTCTTTTTCATATTCTATTTAAAAAGTGAATCCACGAACTGTTTCCTGTCGAAAAGCTGCAGGTCCTCCATACCTTCACCCAGACCAATGTACTTCACAGGCACCTTCAACTGGTCACTGATACCGATGACAACACCGCCTTTGGCCGTGCCATCGAGTTTCGTAATAGCAAGGCTTGTTATCTGCGTCACGGCAGAGAACTGCTTTGCCTGTTCAAAGGCGTTCTGTCCGGTAGAGCCGTCTAATACCAGCATCACCTCGTCGGGAGCCTCGGGCAACACCTTCTTCATCACGTCCTTGATTTTCTTCAGCTCATTCATCAGTCCCACCTTGTTATGCAGACGTCCCGCCGTATCAATCAGCACCACGTCAGCACCGTTGGCAGTAGCACTCTGCAAAGTATCGAAAGCCACCGAGGCAGGGTCGCTGCCCATCTGCTGCTTGATTACGGGCACACCCACGCGCTCGCCCCAGATGCACAACTGGTCCACGGCAGCAGCACGGAATGTATCGGCGGCACCCAAATAGACCTTCTTGCCAGCCTGATTAAACTGCCAGGCCAGTTTGCCAATGGTTGTGGTCTTTCCCACACCATTCACACCCACCACCAGTATCACGTATGGCTTATGGTCGGCAGGCAGGTCCCAGTCAGCATTGTCGGACGAATTGTTTTCTGCCAACAGTGCAGCAATTTCCTCACGCAGGATGCCGTTCAGTTCAGAAGTAGAAACATACTTGTCGCGTGCCACGCGTTCCTCAATGCGGCGGATGATTTTCAGCGTAGTATCCACACCCACGTCACTTGTAATGAGCACCTCTTCAAGGTCGTCGAGCACGTCGTCATCCACCTTCGACTTACCGGCCACCACACGGGCCAGTTTATCGAATACACTGGTCTTGGTCTTCTCCAATCCTTTGTCCAGCGTTTCCTTTTTGTTCTTGTTGAAAAATCCAAATATTCCCATAACAGCTGCAAAGGTACAAATAAGTGAGCAAAATGCAAAAGGAAAACTATTTTTTCTTTTCATTTTTGAACGTGAGTACCTTCGAGACGACAGTCTAGAGCCATCATGCTCGCATATTTGGTCAAGTCGTGACAGAAGAAGATAAGTCAACGAAAAATCTTCGACCAAGAATTCATAAGTTCAATTTTAAACTTTTTTCAAGTATTTGATTTTCTGAAATTAAGTATAATATTTATGATTTTCCCAAAACCTTAACGTTGAACTGTTGAACTATCGAGTGTAAAGTAGATGCCACAAAAAACGAAACACACGTTTCCATGCTCATATATTTGCTTTATTATGAATACTTTACACGCTTTCCTATTACGCACAAGAAAAATTCTTCAACTGATTTTCAACGTATATTTTGCATCATCAAGCAGATTTTCGTAATTTTGCAATACAAAACGACACGAAAAACGCCGGATAACTCCTCGAAAGGTGCCGGATATCGCCACGATAGGTGGCACATCTCGAAGTGAAAAGACCGTCATTATCTTGGCAGTCTGCCGATGGTATGGAAGAATGAATGAGGGAAGGAGAAAAGAAGAGGCCCCACCGATTTGGCAGGGCCTATTTTATGTTTCAGCAACGACGGTTCTACTTCATGGAGTCGAGTGCGGAGAGCTCGTCAGGAGAGACGTTACCGTCGATATAGACAATCATACACTCATCCTTGTCTATCGTCGCCATGATGAGCGCCTTGGGGTTGCCATCGTCGTCCATGTCGCCGAACAGGAGGACGGTCTGGCTCTCTTCCTCTTCCTCAGCCAGTTTGCTATACTTGTTCTTGAGGCTCTTTACCTCCTTGAGGAAAGTGGCTTGTGACTCAGCCGAGGGATTTTCGATGCCGAGCATAATCATCTTGTCGATCTTGTCAAAGGTTTTCTTGGCGTCATCGGGTGCCGTTGCTGCAACCATCTTGAGCATGTCCTTCTCAAGTGTCATTGCCTCAGCATTGGGGAGTTTCTTGAGTTTGGTGATGACGTCGTCGAATGACTGGCAGAACGCCATCTGTGTGACGAACACGAGTGCCAGTGTCATGAGAATTTTCTTCATTTTCTTTCCAATTTTATTGATTAAACAGTTGCAAAGGTAAGACTTTGCGGATAAATCACAAAATATAAACCCTTTTTTTTGGCGTTTTGCGTGTAAATTTGTACTTTTGCACTTTGAAACCGACAAGAAAAAAGAAACAAGATGAAACCAACAGCCATATTGCTGCTCCATTGCCCTGACCAGCAGGGTATTATCTCGGAAGTTACCAAGTTTATTACCGACAACCAGGGTAACATTGTCTATCTCGACCAATACGTTGACCGTCAGGACGGCATGTTCTTCATGCGCATTGAGTGGGAGCTCGACGGGTTCCTCATTCCGCGTGACAAGATATATGAGTACATTACCACGCTCTACGCCCAGCGCTACCAGATGAAGTTCTCGCTCTACTACAGCGACAAGCGTCCGCGCATGGCCATCTTCGTGAGCAAGATGAGCCACTGCCTGTACGACCTGCTGGCTCGCTGGAAGGCGGGTGAGTTCGAGTGTGAGATTCCCTGCATCGTGTCGAACCACGAGGACCTGCGCTACGTGGCTGACCAGTTTGGCATTCCCTACTACGTGTGGAGCATCAAGAAGGACCACTCGAACAAGGCCGAGGTGGAGCAGGCCGAAATGGAGCTGCTCAAGAAGGAAGACATCTCGTTCATCGTGCTGGCCCGCTACATGCAGATTATCTCGGACGAGATGATTGCCGAGTACCCGCACCACATCATCAACATACACCACTCGTTCCTGCCGGCCTTCGTGGGTGCCAAGCCCTATCACCAGGCGTGGGAGCGCGGCGTGAAGATTATCGGTGCCACGAGCCACTATGTGACGGCAGAACTGGACGCCGGTCCTATCATCGAACAGGACGTGGCACGCATCACCCACAAGGACACGCCCGAGAGTCTGGTGCTGAAGGGCAAGGACCTGGAGAAGATTGTGCTGTCGCGTGCCGTGGCAAAGCACATTCAGCGCAAGGTACTGACGTATAAGAACAAGACGATTATCTTCTCTTAGAGGTTAGTGGTTAGAGGTTAGTATTATGAATATTGCAATCGTAAAATATAACGCAGGAAACATCTATTCGGTGGTGAACGCCCTGAAACGACTGGGTGTGGAGCCGCTGCTGACCGACGACGCCGAGGAGCTGTCGAAGGCTGACCGCGTGGTATTCCCCGGACAGGGCGAGGCGCGCGGTGCCATGGACTACCTGCGGGCACGTCGTCTGGACGAGGTTATCCGCAACCTGAAGCAACCCGTGCTGGGCATCTGCATCGGCCAGCAGCTGCTGTGCCGTCACTCCGAGGAGGGCGACACCGACTGCATCGGTATCTTCGACGTGGACGTAAAGCGCTTCCAGCCCCAGCGCCATGAGGACAAGGTGCCGTGCATGGGATGGAACATACTTGATGTAAGAAGCAAGATGGACGATGGACGATGTAATCCGCTGATGGAAGGTTTAGGGGAGTTTCCCTACGTCTATTTCGTCCACTCGTACTACGTTCCCCTCTGCGAGCATACGGCGGCGGTGGCTGACTACATCCAGCCCTACTCTGCAGCCCTGCACAAGGATAATTTCTATGCCTGCCAGTTCCACCCCGAGAAGAGCGGACGCGTGGGCGAACAAATCATTAAGAATTTCCTGGACATTGTAAAATAGTCAAATAAATTGTAAATATGATAGAGCTCATTCCTGCCATCGACATCATCAACGGCCAATGCGTCCGACTGACCAAGGGCGACTACCAGCAGAAGACCGTCTATTCCGACTCGCCCGCCGAAGTGGCCAAGGGCTTTGAGCAGATAGGCTTCCAGCGGCTGCACGTGGTGGATCTCGATGGCGCGAAGTCGAAGCATATCGTCAACGATGCTGTGTTGTGCAGCATCACCGAGACAACAGGCCTGACCGTCGATTTCGGCGGGGGCATCAAGACCGACGACGACATCCGCAAGGCCTTCGACGCCGGTGCCGCGATGGTAACCGTAGGCAGCATTGCCGTCCAGCAGCCCGAACTCTGTTTCGAGTGGCTGGAGAAGTACGGTCCTGAGCGCATCATCCTGGGTGCCGACGTGCGTCACGGCAAAATCAGCATCAACGGCTGGAAGGAGGATTCCGACGAGGACCTGCTGCCCTTCCTGCGCAAATACATTGATGCAGGCATCAGGAATGTGCTCTGCACGGAGATTTCGAAGGACGGCACTCTCGCAGGTCCCGCCATCGAGCTGTACCGCCGCATCATGCAGGAATATCCCGAGCTGCACCTCATAGCCAGCGGCGGTGTCAGCAGCATCGACGACATCAAGGCTCTCGACGCCGCCGGCATACCAGCCGTGGTGTTCGGCAAGGCCATTTATGAAGGTCGGATAGACCTGAAGGAATTAATCACATGCCCCCTATAGAGGGCCACAGGGGTCTGAACAAGAAAAAATGAAAAATAGGATAGATATGACGAGCAAGGTGGGTCCTTCAGACCCCCAACCCCCTAACTTAGGGGGCTCGAGAGGTCTGGCAAAACGCATAATCCCCTGCCTCGACGTCAAGAACGGCGAGACCGTCAAAGGGACGAACTTCGTCAACCTGCGCAGCGCAGGCGACCCGGTGGAACTGGGACGTGCCTACTCGGAGCAGGGAGCCGACGAACTGGTGTTCCTAGACATCACCGCATCGTTCGAGGAGCGCAAGACGTTCACGGACATGGTGACCCGTGTGGCCGAGACCATCAACATACCCTTCACCGTGGGCGGAGGCATCAACGAGCTCAGCGACGTGGAGCGACTGCTCTATGCCGGTGCCGACAAGGTGAGTGTGAACAGCGCTGCCATCCGCCGTCCCGAACTGATAGACGAGATAACACGCCGGTTCGGTTCGCAGGTATGCGTGGTGGCCATCGATGCCCGTCTGGATGCAGACGGCTGGCATTGCTACCTGAAGGGCGGTCGTGAGCGTACGGAGCGCGGGCTCTTTGAGTGGGCCCACGAGGCACAGGAGCGTGGTGCCGGCGAGATACTCTTCACGTCGATGAACCACGACGGCACGAAGAACGGTTATGCCAACGAGGCCCTGCGCCGACTGTCGGACGAGCTCTCCATCCCCATCATTGCCAGTGGCGGTGCGGGTTGCAGGGAGCACTTCCGCGACGTCTTCACAGAGGGACACGCTGATGCGGCACTCGCTGCCTCGGTGTTCCACTTCGGTGAGATTCCCGTGCCGGAACTGAAACAGTATTTACGTCAAGAAGGCATTAATGTAAGAATATAAAAAAGTAGAAAATCGAAAATAAGCAAATCGGAAATGAAAATAGATTTCGAGAAAATGGGTGGTCTGGTGCCAGCCATCATACAGGACGCCACGACGAAGAACGTGCTCATGCTGGGCTTCATGAACGAAGAGGCCTACCGTAAGACGCTGGAGACGAAGCACGTCACCTTCTGGAGCCGTACGCGTCAGACGCTGTGGACGAAAGGAGAGACCAGCGGCAACTTCCTGAACCTCGTGGATATGAAGATTGACTGCGACAACGACACGCTGCTCGTGAAGGCCATTCCCGACGGACCTACCTGTCATACGGGTACGGACACCTGCTGGGGCGAGGAGAACCTGACGGACGAGAACCCGCTGCTGTTTCTCACGGAACTGCAGGACTTCATCAACAAGCGCAAGGAGCAGATGCCCGAGGGCAGCTACACCACGAAGCTCTTCCGCGACGGTGTGAACAAGATAGCCCAGAAGGTGGGCGAAGAGGCCCTCGAGACAGTCATTGAAGCCACCAACGGCACCGACGAGCACCTGATCTACGAGGCCAGCGACCTGCTCTATCACCTGCTGGTGCTGCTGACCGAGAAGAACCTGCGCATTGAGGACGTGGCCGCCGAACTGCGGAAACGCCATGACCCCGACTGGGACAAGAAACGCCGCGAAGCCAAGGCTGCAGGCAAGATGAAGTGAGTTGAGAGTTTAGAGTTGAGAGTTTAGAGTTGAGAGTTTAGAGTACATATAAAAACAAGATAACATGCTCATTGACTATAAAAAAGCGAACATCTGCCAGAAGGACGGCATCCTCGTATTGGAGAACGTTGATTTCCACGTCAACGAGGGAGAGTTCATTTACATCATCGGACGTGTAGGCGCCGGAAAGAGCACGCTGCTCAAGACGCTCTACTTCGAACTTCCCGTTGAGGAGGCCGAGACGTCCATTGTGCTGAATCACGACCTGCGCGAGATGAAGAGCAAGTATGTTCCCGAGCTGCGACGCCAGATGGGTATCATCTTCCAGGACTTCCAGTTGCTCAGCGACCGCACGGTACATGACAACCTGGAGTTTGTGCTGAAGGCTACGGGATGGAAGAAGAAGGAGGAACGCGAGGAACGCATCACGGAGGTGCTCACCGACGTGGAGATGCAGGACTATGCCGACCGCATGCCCCATGAGCTGTCGGGCGGTGAACAGCAGCGCATTGCCATTGCCCGTGCCATCCTGAACCATCCGAAAATCATCATCGCCGACGAGCCGACGGGTAACCTCGACCCCGAGACGGCCACCAACATCATCCAGCTGCTGCGCAACATCGCACAGACAGGTGCAGCCGTTGTCATGACAACCCACAACATACAGTTGCTCAACGAGTTTCCCGGCATTGTCTATCGTTGCAAGGACAAGCAGCTAGAGGACATCACCGAGAACTACAACCAGATGGCTGCCGACGTTGACCCCAACGAGCCGGACGAGCCCATCAGCATGAAATATGCCGCACGTGCAGACCTGTCGGTATAAAGACGAGAAAGGTAGAAAAGTAAGAATACAAAAACAACATAGCTATGAAAGTAATGAAATTCGGCGGAACCTCAGTAGGCACTCCGCAACGCATGAAGGAAGTCACCAAGCTGGTGACGAAGTCTGGAGAACCCGTCTTCGTCGTTCTCTCTGCGATGTCAGGCACCACCAATTCGCTGGTGGAAATCTCTGACTACCTCTACAAGAAGAATCCCGATGGAGCCAATGAGGTCATCAACCGTCTGGAACAGAAGTACCTGAAGCACGTGGAAGAGCTCTATACCGCTGACGAGTGGAAGCAGACTACCACGGAGTTCCTGCAGGGTGAGTTCAACTTCCTGCGTTCGTTCACCAAGGAGCTGTTCACCAGCTTCGAGGAGAAGAGCATCGTGGCACAGGGTGAGATGATGTCAACCAACATGGTTGTGAACTACATGAAGGAGCAGGGCATCAATGCCGTACTGCTGAATGCACTCGACTTCATGCGCACCGACAAGAACTCGGAGCCCGACCCCGTCTATATCAAAGAGAAGCTCAACGCCATCCTCGAACAGTATGAGGGTGTTCAGGTGTTTATCACCCAGGGATTCATCTGCCGCAATGCCTACGGCGAGGTGGACAACCTGCAGCGTGGCGGTTCCGACTACACCGCATCGCTCGTGGGCGCCGCCATCAATGCAGAGGAAATCCAGATCTGGACGGACATCGACGGCATGCACAACAACGACCCGCGCGTGGTCGATAAGACACAGCCCGTACATCAGCTCCACTTCGAGGAGGCTGCCGAGCTGGCCTACTTCGGTGCCAAGATCCTGCACCCCACCTGTGTGCAGCCCGCCAAGTATGCCGGCATCCCCGTTCGTCTGCTCAACACGATGGACCCGGACGCTGAAGGCACAACCATCAGCAACAAGACCGAGTACGGAAAAATCAAGGCTGTAGCCGCCAAGGACAACATCATCGCCATCAAGATCAAGTCGTCACGCATGCTGCTGGCAACGGGTTTCCTACGCAAGGTGTTTGAAATCTTCGAGTCGTACCAGACGCCCATCGACATGGTCTGCACCTCGGAGGTCGGCGTCAGCATGAGTATTGACAACTCCGCCCACCTCGGCGAGATTGTTGACGAACTGAAGAAGTACGGCACCGTAACGGTTGATACCGGCATGTGCGTCATCTGCGTCGTAGGCGACCTCGACTGGTCGAACATCGGCTTCGAGACCCGCGTCATGGATGCCATGAAGGACATCCCCGTGCGCATGATTTCGTATGGCGGAAGCAACTATAACATCTCGTTCCTCATCAAGGAAGAAGACAAGAAGCGTGCCCTGCAAAGTCTGAGCGACACCTTGTTCAATAAATAAGAAGTGAAGGGAAAATAAAGAATACAAACACAAGACAAATTAGCAAAGACATGAAAGGTATATTCCCTATTCAGAAGTTCGAGTCAATACGGACGCCCTTCTACTACTACGACCTGACGGTACTGCGTCAGACACTGAAAGCCATCAACGAAGAAGCCAGTCGCCACGAGGGATTCGTGGTACACTATGCCGTGAAGGCCAACGCCAACCCTAAAATCCTTCAGGTCATCCGCGAGGCAGGACTGGGTGCTGACTGCGTCAGCGGCGGCGAGATTCAGGCTTCCATCGACAATGGCTTCCCCAGCTCGAAAATCGTCTTCGCAGGCGTGGGAAAGGCCGACTGGGAAATCAATCTCGGACTGGATAACGACATCTTCTGCTTCAACGTGGAGAGCATACCAGAGTTGGAGGTTATCAACGAACTGGCAGCCCAGAAGGGCAAGACAGCCCGTGTGGCCTTCCGCCTGAACCCCAACGTCGGTGCCCATACGCATGCCAACATCACCACGGGACTGGCCGAGAACAAGTTCGGCATCGCCATGCGCGACATGATTCCCGTCATTGAGCATGCACAGCAGCTGGCAAACGTCAAGGTGGTGGGTCTGCACTTCCACATCGGTTCGCAGATTCTCGACATGGGCGACTTCCAGGCACTCTGCAACCGCGTGAACGAGCTGCAGAACGAGTTGGAGCGTCACCGCATCTACGTGGAACACATCAACGTGGGTGGCGGACTGGGTATTGACTATGAGCACCCGAACCGTGTTCCCCTACCCGACTTCAAGTCCTACTTCGACACCTATGCCAAGAAGCTTAAGCTACGTCCGGGACAGACGCTGCACTTTGAGTTGGGACGTGCCGTGGTGGCACAATGCGGTTCACTCATCACGCGAACATTATATATTAAGGAAGGTGCCGTGAAGCGTTTCGCCATCGTCGATGCCGGATTCCCCGACCTCATCCGTCCTGCCCTGTATCAGGCATACCACAAAATTGAGAACATTACGAGCAACGAGTCCCTGGAGACCTACGACGTGGTAGGACCTATCTGCGAATCGACCGACGTGTTTGCTAAGCAAATAGACCTGAACCGCACACAGCGTGGCGACCTGCTGGCCATCCGCTCGGCCGGTGCCTACGGCGAAATCATGGCATCGCAGTACAACTGCCGCCAGTTGCCGAAGGGCTACACCAGCGACGAAATCAGATAACAAGAGAAAGGAATGGCAACTGAGACACAGACAATTCAGAAAGGAATCTCTGTAGTCATGGCCGTACATGATCAAGCCACTGAGATTGAACAAAACCTGCCACGTTTCATGAACCTCAAGTGCGAAACGGGGGGATATGAGGTCATTGTGGTCGATGACTCTTCGACCGACGAGACACCCGACGTGCTACAACGCATGAAAGCTGAGTTTCCGCAGTTATACACCACATTCCTGCCTCAGTCGGTGGTATTCAATCCAAGCCGTCTGCAACTGGCACTCACCGTGGGTGTAAAGGCAGCCCACTATCCCTACATCGTGCTGGCAGACATCTGCCGGCCACTAGTAGAGGAAAATACGCTGCAGGAAATACTCAACCTGACCGAGAACGGTACTCAGGAGGTGGTCATGGCCTACAGCGGCCGTCGTGAAAGCAATGCAGCTACATATCAGTCGTGGGAGCAACTGGAACAGGCGGTCCCACTCATCCGCAAGGCTGAGCGCCGCTCAGGAAACGGCCACCACGGACGCTGGCTGAAGTATCGCCGCGGACTCTATAATGCGGTTGCCGTGAAACGGGAGCGCATTCACGATGCCATACGACTATTCGACAGGAAAATCGGATGTGGCACCCTGTGGGGACTGCGCCTCACGGTGTACTGGAAAAACATGACGAACCGCTGAACAGCCGACAAGAATCAAAAACAAAGAGGACAATGAGAATACTACACTTCTACAATCAACAGAACGACCTGCAGACACGCTACATCAGCTTGTTGCTGGAGACGATGGCCGGAAGTGTAGTGGTCAAGGCATACAACACCTTGGCTGACATCAAGAAAGAACTGGACATCCTGCGCTACGACATCCTGCACATTCACGGATGTTGGTCCGTGCAATATGCCAAAGCAGCAGCCTACGCCAAAAGAAAGGGTGTTCGCGTCATTATCTCACCGCACGGAGAACTGGAGCCCTGGATTCTGCGTGACCGCCAATGGCAGGAGAAGATGCCCAAAACCATACTCTACCAGCGACAGACCATACAAGAGGCCTACGTGGTCATTGCAATGGGAACGATGGAACGAGAGAGTCTTGAGAAACTGGGATGGAACCCGCGTATAGAGACCATCCGCAATGCCATCATCACCCAATCCATCACGATAAGGGAGATGACCCAGCAACTGCTTGCCACCTACCGCAAAGTCATGGATAGCGATGTCTATCAACTCATGAACGATGACACACGAAAGGCCCTGTTCCTCCTGTTGAAGGCTGCCGTCAGCGAACACCCCAACTGGCTACACGGCGAAAGCGTGCCAGCACTCAACAGCGACGAATGGCGACAGATACTCATCTATGCCAAACATGAAGAAATAGAGCACTTGCTCAAACATGGCATCCATGTACTGGGCATGAAGGAGCCCATGACGGACGTCAGTCAGGTCAACGCATATTTTCCTGCTAACTACACACCCGTCAAAAGCATAGCAGAAACTATCGGCAACAAGTTTGTCAGCGAGAACAAGCGACTGCTCGCCACCTTCAAGTACTTGCACCGTCTATGCACCAGTCAACAGCTGGCCATGGCACACATCATGGAACTGGCAAAAGAGATTCGTGGACACGACATCGACGAGGAACAGCTGCAGGAGACACTCGAGGAGGAACGCCTGCTGACCTTCGCTTCTAGACTAATGGGCGTGTTGGAAAACTTCGGACAGATGGAAGAAGGCATCATGCCCGTACCGTCTGTCAATGACAAACAAACCGAGAAACTGGGAAGCCAGATAACAAACCGACTGAAGATTTAAGTATATCACTTAAGCCTATTATACAATTATGAATAACACCAAGTCCATTGAAACCCCCGCCGACCTGCATTACCTGCACCTGCTAAGCCAGTCATTCCCCACCATAGCTGATGCCTCGACAGAGATTATCAATCTGGAGGCCATCATGAACCTACCAAAGGGTACAGAGCACTTCCTCGCAGACATTCACGGTGAGAGCGAGGCGTTCCAGCATGTCCTGAAAAACGCCTCAGGAAACATCAAACGAAAGGTAAACGAACTGTTCGGCAACGACATCCGCGAGACAGAGAAAAAGGAACTCTGCACGCTGATATACTACCCCGAACAGAAACTGGAACTCATCAAGGCAACGGAACAGGACATCGACGACTGGTACCACATCACCATCCATCAGTTGGTGAAGGTGGCCCGCGACGTGTCCTCAAAATATACCCGCTCGAAAGTACGCAAATCCTTGCCACAGGACTTCAGCTACATCATCGAGGAACTGCTCCACGAACGGACCGAGGACAACAACAAGGCCGCTTACGTGAACGTTATTGTAGATACCATCATTAGTACAGGACGTGCTGACGACTTCATCATCGCACTCAGCAATGTGATACAACGACTGTCTATTGACCAGCTGCACATACTGGGCGACATCTTCGACCGCGGCAGTGGTGCACACATCATCTTGGACACGCTGCGCCAGTATCACTCGTGGGACATCCAGTGGGGCAATCACGACATTCTGTGGATGGGAGCCTGTAGCGGTAACAAGGCCTGTATCTGCAATGTCCTGCGCCTGTCGCTGCGCTATGCTAACCTGCTTACATTAGAGGAAGGGTACGGCATCAACCTTGTGCCGTTGGCAACCTTCGCCATGGACGTCTATGGCGACGACCCCTGCGATGAGTTTATGCCAATACTGTTGAAGGGACAGCAGATGGACGAGAAGACACTGCTGCTGACAGCCCGCATGCACAAAGCCATTTGTGTACTGCAATTCAAGGAAGAAGCCAAAATATTCAAGCGCCGTCCCGAATGGCAGATGCAGGACCGCTGTATGCTGGACCACATTGACTACAAACATGGCATCTGCACCATCGGTGGCAAAGAATTCAAGATGAAGTCATGCCACTTCCCCACCATCGATCCAGCCAATCCCTGTGCGCTGACACCCGAGGAAGACCTGCTGATGGAGAAACTGCGTCACTCGTTTGCCGTCAGCGAGAAACTCCACAAACATATCCGTACCCTGTTGGGTCACGGCTGCATGTACGCCGTATATAACTCCAACCTGTTGTTCCACGCTAGCATTCCACTCAATGCCGACGGAACACTCAAGGATGTGGAACTCTATGGTAAGAAATACAACGGACGAGAACTGATGGAGAAGACCGACCAGATGATACGCACGGCCTTCACTGCCGACAGCAATCCTGACGACCGGCACTTCGCCCGCGACTATTTCCTCTACCTCTGGTGCGGCCCCGACTCTCCCCTCTTCGACAAGTCGAAGATGGCCACCTTCGAACGATATTTCCTTCAGGACAAAGATACCTATAAGGAAGAGAAAGGCTACTATTTCCAGTTACGCAACGAGCAAGAAGTGTGCGACCGCATACTCGATGCCTTTGGCGTGGAAGGTCCTAACCGCCATATCATCAACGGTCACGTCCCCGTCCACGTAGCCAAGGGAGAGAATCCCATCAAGGCAGGTGGTCGTCTGATGGTCATCGACGGTGGATTCTCGGAGGCATACCATCAAGAAACGGGCATTGCAGGCTATACATTGGTCTATCACTCACGCGGTTTCCAGTTGGTACAGCACGAACCGTTCACGTCAGCCGCAGATGCCATCCAGCAATGTACCGACATCAAATCTACCACCCAAATCGTCGAGATGTCTGCCCACCGTATGTTAGTGGCTGATACGGACAAGGGACGCGAACTGCGCGAACAGGTAAAAGACCTGAAGAACCTGCTCTATGCCTACCGACACGGCATCCTGAAAGAAAAACGAAACTGAACATCTAACAGTCGTTAAACACAAAGTTGAAATGCTAAACAGCCGTTAAGCACGACATACGAAGTGTTAAATCAAGACAAAACTGCATGTCAAAATGTCAGTTTTACATATTTTGCGTCTATATTTGCACCCAGTTTCAGCGTGATAAAAAACTAAAACAACAAAACATAACAACTAAAAAGACCACAGAAATGAAAAAGGTTTTAAACTATCTCACTCCGGCCTTGTGCATCGTTGCACTGGCTTGCTCGGTCGCAGCTTTCAGTAAGGCCTGCACCGTAACATCAGATAATCAGTCTAGCATTTCGTCAGTAAACAACACACCTGCCGGTCAGCCTGTTGACCTGACGTATGCCGCAGAGAAGGCTCTGCCATCAGTAGTACATATAAAGTACGTACAGAACAGCCGCGTCCAAACCGTAGAGGTACAGAGCGACCCGTTCGAGGATTTTTTCAACGATCCGTTCGGCGGTTTCTTCGGACGTGGACATGGCAATGGCGGTACACAGCAACGTCGCATCCAGACCCCAAAGAAGGAGGCTACTGGTTCGGGTGTCATCATCTCAGAGGATGGCTACATCGTGACAAACAACCACGTAGTTTCCGGTGCAGACGAACTGACCGTCACCCTGAACGACAACAAGGAATTCTCAGCACGCATCATCGGTACCGATGAGACGACCGACTTAGCGCTCATCAAGATTGACGGCAAGAAACTGCCTGCTATCACCATTGCAAGCAGCGAGGACCTCAAAGTGGGCGAATGGGTGCTGGCCGTAGGTAACCCGCTCGGTCTGAACAACACTGTAACAGCAGGTATTGTCAGTGCCAAGGCCCGTCGTCTGGGTGCCAATGGTGTAGAGAGCTTCATCCAGACCGATGCTGCCATCAATGCAGGTAACTCGGGCGGTGCGTTGGTTAACACTCGCGGAGAACTGGTGGGCATCAATGCCATGCTATACTCGCAGACAGGTTCATACAGTGGCTATGGATTCGCCATTCCGACTACTATTATGAATAAGGTAGTAGATGACCTGAAGAAGTATGGTACTGTACAGCGTGCCTTCATCGGCATCCAGGGACTGAACGTCAAGGACTACGTTGACCAGCAAAAGGCTCAGGGTAAAGAGGTAGACCTCGGCACCATGGAAGGCATCTACGTAGGCAAGGTACAGGACGGTGGCGCTGCAGCTGCAGCAGGCATCGAGCCTGGAGACATCATCATCGGTGCAGACGGACAGAAAGTGAGCAGCTTCCCTGAACTGCAGGAGATTGTAGCGAAGAAACGTCCTGGTGACAAGATGTCGCTGACATACCTGCACAACAAGAAACAGAAGCAAGAAACCGTAACCCTGAAAAACGAGCAAGGCAATACCCGCGTCGTACAGAACCAGGACATTGATGTGTTGGGTGGCAACTTCCGCGAGATAACCGATAAGCAGAAGCAGGAGTTGAACATCAGCTACGGTCTGGAAGTGTTCAAGGTTGACAACGGCAAGCTGAAGCAGGCCGGCATCAACAAGGGCTTCATCATCCAGCGTGTCAACGATGAGAGCATGAAGACCATAGACGACCTACAGAAAGTCGTTCGCAAGGCTTCGACAAGCAAGGAACCTGTCCTCTACATACAGGGCATCTATCCCAGCGGAAAGAAAGGATACTTCGCCGTATCACTGGAAGAATAAGTGATTTCCTTGGTTAAATCATAAAAAATAAGGCGTTTTTTTGGTTATTACCGAAAAATGCCTTATTTTTGCATCTGCAAAAAACTAAAAAACCAAAACATCGGAAATGAGACAACTGAAAATCACGAAGTCAATCACGAATCGCGAAAGTGCATCGCTTGATAAATACTTACAGGAAATCGGTAAAGAGGAACTGCTTTCTATTGATGAAGAAGTAGAACTGGCACAACGCATTCGTAAAGGTGACCGCAAGGCTTTGGAACGACTGACGAAGGCAAATCTGCGCTTTGTCGTATCGGTTGCCAAGCAGTATCAGAATCAAGGACTCTCACTTTCCGATCTCATCAACGAAGGTAACGTAGGTCTAATCAAGGCTGCCGAGAAATTTGATGAGACACGTGGTTTCAAGTTTATCTCCTATGCCGTATGGTGGATTCGTCAAAGCATCCTGCAAGCCATTGCAGAGCAAAGCCGCATCGTACGACTGCCACTCAATCAGGTGGGGTCGGTCAACAAGATTACTCGAGCCCTGAATGAGTTTGAACAGGAGAACGAACGCCGTCCGAACACAGGTGAGATTGCGGAACGCACTGACATCCCGGAAGAGAAAATCGACGAGGCACTGAAGGCCAACGGCCGACACATCTCGGTAGATGCTCCGTTTATAGATGGTGAAGACAACTCGCTCCTCGATATCATGGTCAACGACAACTCACCCATGGCCGATCGTGAACTGGTAAGGGAATCGCTGAATGCCGAAATCAATGCTGCCCTGCAGATACTCAACGAACGAGAGCGCAACATCATCACGGCTTTCTTCGGTATCGGACAACCGGAAATGACACTGGAGGAAATAGGAACAAAATACGGCCTGACGCGTGAGCGCGTACGCCAAATCAAGGAAAAGGCCATACGCCGCCTGCGTAGTAACACGAAAAATAAAATGCTCAAAACATATTTAGGACAATGAAAACAATGAAATATCTCATTCTGCTATGTGCCATCTGCACAATGACTGTATTCAACATCAGTACGGCACAAGCCAAGAACCGTTTAGTACCCAAGATGTACATGTTCGGATTCTCTGCATCTTTCAATGACTCTACGGTTTACCTCACGGACATTCAGGAAGTTGATAGCGCATGGGTTGACGAGAAGACAAACTTTTTGCAGGGACGTGACATCTACGGACAACAGCTGAAGGACTATCTGGCCGCCAGCATGCAGCCCGACCGCATTTGCTTTGTCATCTATGCGGAAAAACGCAAGGACATCGAAAAAGAATATGTCAAGATGAAGCGCCTCTATACCAAAAAGAGAAAGAAGGCTGCTCCCTATGACCTCCGCTACCTGGACGAGACGATGTTCCATTTCCAGAAGATTCATCTGTACATCGAAGAGGAAAACGAATAAATCAGCATTGCAAACAGATAAGCAATAGACATAAAAACAGCCCCCAAAGTTCTTTGTCAGACTTTGGGGGCTGTTATTATAAAGATCCTATATTCTTACAAGGGATTATTTGCGGCAAAAACCTTCATACGCTCATCAAGTTGCGCATACTGATGGTCCTCTATGAACGATGTGCAGACACGAAGACCCTCCTGATGTGATCCTGTCGTAATCAGACAGATGGCACTCACACCATAGTACATCAGTTCATGAGCCAGCATACCACTCGTCATGCCCGGATAACCGATGGTAAAGTAGAAACCGTCAGCAATAGGCTCGTCCAGATCCTTGTCATAGACAATGGTAAAGCCGTGACGCAGGAAAATCTCCTTCAGTTTGTGGGCACGTTCACCATAGACGCTCACCTCCTTGCGGAAGTCGTAGGTGCCGTCAGCTGCTGCCTTCAGCATGGCTGCCATCGCATACTGTGCACTATG
>Ga0310786_10005667_pt1 | contig 16862 bp, 14 predicted proteins | sample AusTroGonzalo_MG_FD_203881 | JGI IMG/M metagenome (GOLD analysis project Ga0310786, IMG submission 203881) | Bovine rumen microbial communities from tropical cattle in Woodstock, Queensland, Australia - Gonzalo_03 (v2) (version 2) | ecosystem: Host-associated > Mammals > Digestive system >... | reverse complement strand
GAGTGATTAAAAGAGTGATTTGTTTGCAATAGTGGGGGCAATGTTGGGAATAAATATTTTTTTGCCGTTTTTGAGCTAAAATCCCCAATTTTCAAAAAAAATGACAGGGTTCGGACATTTTGTTGTATGCTTTATTTAATTTTTTCATGCTTTTTTAGATGATTGGTAAAACGTGACAAACTCTGTTGCTCTCTTGAATTCGGAATCTTCGGTCTGGCAGTTGACTCTGGACCGTTTGCGCCTGGAATGTAATGACTATTTCGGCCTGACTATTTTGGATACGGTCTGCTATGAAGGCATTTTTGATGGTGTAGTCCAGCTTTCTGTTCCCGATGAACTTCGTGAGAACTGGGTGAAGGCTCATTATGCCGAAATTATGCGTAAGGCCTTTGCCGAAGTTCTTGGCGATTCCTTCGTTGATTTTACTATTTCTATTTCGGCATCTGCAAAGAATGCGCCCGTGATGGCTACTCCGGCGGCTCCGAAGCTTGTCCCCGTGCATGTGGCTCCTGCCCGCCCCAAGAAGCGTGCCCCGCGCCTTAAGCTTTCTTTGTATGCCGGCTATACCTTTGAAAACTTTATTGAAGGCGACTGTAACTTTACCGCTTGCGAAGCTTGCAAGTCTGTTGCCGAAAAACCGGGCGATCCGGCTTTGAATCCGCTTTTTGTGTACGGTAAGTCCGGCCTTGGCAAGACTCACCTTTTGCAGTCGATTGCAGGGCAGATGCTTAAATCGAGCTCGCAGACTCGCGTGGTTTATTGCCATGCTTACGAATTCCTGCGCGATGCTACGGCCATGAGCAAGGCCTTGAAGGCAAAGCTTGGTAATGTCCGCGAATTGGCAGTCGCTTTCCAGGAAAAGTACGAAAACTGCGACATCTTGCTCTTGGATGACGTCCAGCTTTTGGAACACGCTTCTGCTACGCAGGAACGCTTGGCTGTTCTCATTAAGCATTTACGCTCCATGGGCAAGCAGGTGGTGCTTTCTTGCGACAGGCATCCGTCGCAGTTCAGAACAACTGATTCTTGCGTTGCTACCGCCAACGACGGCACTTCGATTCCGCGTATTTCGGCCAAGCTCTTGGCTCCGCTGGAATCTTGCGTGGCCGTGGGCCTCGATGTTCCGGATCTTTCGACCCGCATGAAGTTGATTCAGAAGAAGTCTATGAGCATTCCGTTCGTGGACAAGGACCGCGAAGAAATTTGCAGGTTCCTGTCGCTTCCGCCGCGCGAAAACTTCCGCGTGATTGAAGGCATGCTGAATGGCCTTCGCGCCATGAACGAATTCTGCGAAGAAAACTTGGACCTGGGTGCTGTCAAGCGCTTGGTGGCTCCTCCGGGAACGACGGGCGTCGAAGAACTCTCGGTCAAGGGTATTGCCGAAACAGTGGCCATGGAATTCGGGACAGACTTGAATGCACTTGCAAGCAAGCGTCAAGATGCCGGTGTGGCTCTTCCGCGTAAGGTGGCGATGTACCTTTGCCGCGAATTGACGAATACGTCTCTTGTGAATGTTGGCGAATTCTTTAACAGAGATTACTCTTCTGTTATCGCCGCAATCCGTTCACTTACAAAGCAGATGGATTCTGATGAAGACCTTGCCCGCAAGGTCAAGGATATCCGCTATTTGCTGGAAGCCTAGCAATGATTGCTTTGGTGACGGGTGGCGCTGGCGTCGTAGGGACGGCGCTTTGTCGGGAACTTTTGGCGTGCGGTGTGTGTGTGCGCGTGCTTGTGCTCCCGGGCGATACCCAGGCTGGGTTTTTACCCGAGGGGGTGGAGGTCTTTTTTGGGGATGTGACGGACGCTGATTCAATTCAAAAGGCGTTCGCTGGCGTAGGCTTGGTGTATCACCTTGCCGCCATTCTTCTTTCTACAAAACCGGGAACGTTTGACCGCATTAATGCGGGCGGCACGCGCAATGTCGTGAATGCGGCAAAGCAGGCGGGTGTCAAGCGCCTAGTCTATGTCTCTAGTATTTCGGTGACGTATCCCGTGCTTACGGAATACGGCAAAAGCAAACTCGCAGGGGAGTCTTACGTCAAGGATTCCGGTTTGCAGTGGACCATTGTTCGCCCGACGCTTGTCATCAGTTCGCCTATCGGTACGGGCGGAATCGAATTCAACATGTTCGTGGACTACGTAAAGCGTTTTCCGGTGTATTTTATGCCAGGGGGCGGCAAGTGCCTCAAGCGTCCTGTGAAAAGTACGGATTTGGTCAAGGGAATCGCCCTTGCAGGCCTTTCGGAGCATGCAGTCGGTAAAACGTACGCCCTTGCGGGGGAGACTGTACTTTCGATGGCAGATATGGCCAAGGCTGTCTTGAAACAGGCCGGCAAGCGCCATTGCATGATTTCTTTGCCGTGGTGGATTTCCAAGAAACTCGCAGTCCTTAAAAGCTGGATTGGCGGGCGCCCAGTGACAGCGGAGCAGGCTTTGGCGGGTTTTTTGTATGACGCCGCTCCCGATATCGAAAATGCGAAGGCCGATTTGGGTTATAATCCCGGTTCACCCTTAAAAATTTGATAAAAAAGCCTTTTTTTATCACAAAAAATCACCAATTATTTACATTGACCGTTTTTTTGTATATATTACTATGCATAAAAAGAGGTATGTATGAATTTTAAAGCGAAGTCAGCGGTATTCACTTCCGCCATTGCATTGTCCATGATGCTTGCCGCTTGTGGCAGCGACGACAATTCGTCGAACGTGGAACGCGAAGAAGGCAGCTCTTCTAGCGTTCAAGAAACTTCCTCCTCGTCGGTGGAAGAATCGTCTTCTTCCGTGAAGTCGGATTTGCCCAAGGGAATGCGTGCTGCTACCCTGGATGATCTTGAAAAGAATTTAACTCTTGGATCCATGTTTGGAACCGAAGTTTATCTTGCTTCTGGCGCCAAGCAGGGGGTGTTCTCCATTTGGATTCCGGACACAGCATGGATTGCTGTTCGTTCGGACTTTGAAAACGGCGTGATTGAATATGGCCCCGAGAAAGGTTCGTTCATGGGTATCGATGCGGAGGCCGCCGACGAAATGAAGGCTTTCTTTGACAAGACCGGAAAAATGCAGTTTGTTGTGAAGGACGAAAAGAAGCTGCAGGTTTCTATCAATGGTGGTGAATACATCGATGTCGAAAAGGCGAAGGTGCAGATATCCGCGAGCTGGATTTCGGACGGAACCGAACTGCACGGTGTTCAGCTTTCTTGCAAGAACGGCGATACCAAGCAGGTTTATTCGTTCTACAAGGGCCGCTACGTGGTTGAAGAAACGGTCAAGAAGGAAACAACTTGGTCGGCCGGTTACTACGATATCGAACGCAGCCACTTGCTGATGCTTCCGGTGTTCTTCAACAAGCCTGTGTACTCGATGGTTTCTGGCATGGTCAGCACCGACTTCGATATCCGTATGGATACGGGCGATTCCCTGAAGTGCGAAAAGGAAACAATTAAGTATAAGGATATCGATTTTGAAGCAATTGCTGGCGAATGGGTTGCTCCTGAAAACGGTTACGATTGGACGCTCACTCTTAAGAAGTCGGGTGATTATTCTGTCGAAGCCAAGAAGGGGGCCAATACTGAAGACCTCAAGTCCGGCATTTGGGATGTTTACGGCGATGTTCTCTTGCTGAAGAATAAGAAATGCATGCATACGAGCGAATGTGCTTCGGCTGTCAAGGGAACCATCGAAGGCTTTGATGCCAAGAAGGGCTTCACCTTCAATCATGACGACGATGATTCTCCGACGGTGCCCACGACTTGGACTGTCCCGCAGTACGAGTAAAGTTTAGTGAATGGGTTTCACCCAGGAATTAAAAAACGCTCCGCATTTAGCGGGGCGTTTTTATTTTTTTAAAGGCTTGTGGATTACTTGTTGTGGTGCTTGTCGTGGTTGGGGCAGCCGCAGCCGCCGTTACCGTCGCAGTTTTCCTTGTGGCCTTCGCCGCCGCATTCGCATTCGTGACCTTCTTCTCCGCACTTGCATTCGTGATCGCCTTCGCCCTTGCCGCCGCAGCAGCAGTGGTGACCCGGATTCAGTTCGTCTTCGGTGGCTTCGCGTACAGAAACGACTTCGATGGCGAAGTTCAGGTTCTGGCCGGCGAGTTCGTGGTTGGCGTCAATCACTGCCGTCTTTTCAGAAACGGACTTCACGCGGATAGGCATCGGGCCTGCGGGCGTCTGGGCGTAGAACATCATGCCTTCGACAACCTTGTCGACACCCTGGAAAACATCCAGCGGAACTTCCTGCGTCATTTCTTCGTTGTATTCGCCGTATCCTTCAGACGGAATCACCTTGACGTCGAACTTGTCGCCCACTTCGTGGCCGACCATTGCCTTTTCGAGACCCACGACGATCATGTGGGCGCCCTGGATGTACTGGAGCGGTTCGCGGCCTTCGGAGGAGTCGATGACCTTGCCTTCGTCGGAGGTCAGGGTGTAGTGCATCTGGACAACGGTCTTGTCGGCAATCTTCATAGAAAATCCTTTGGTTGATTCGGCGTAGAGCCGTAAGAATGGAAGTGCAAATATAGTAAAAAACTATTGCTTCGAATTCTCGGGCGAAGGAATAAAGCGCACGACATCGGTGCTGCCGTTCTTTTGCGTGAGGGTAGGTGGCAATTTTTTACCGAATCCCTTGAACTTGAGGCGGTCTTCGCGGATACCTTTCTTGACCAGATAATTGTAAATGAATTCGGCGCGTTCATTAGAGACCTGTTCGGCTCTGTCGGCCGAGACATCGCTTGCAGAACACTGGATTTCCAGGTTCATGGGGTATTGGCGCATGTAGTGCACGATATCGTTTAGCGATGTGTAGCTCGAATTCACAAGCACGGTGTCTTGACTGCCTTTAAAGCGGATATGCTTTGCGAATACGTTGAAGTTGTGCCTCTGGTTTGTGGGGCAGCCGGAATTGTCGATAAACATGTTCAGGGCTGTTCCCGGGCATTGGTCGGCCCAGTCTGCAACGCCGTCATGGTCAGAATCGAGCGGGCAGCCGAGACTGTCAATCGGGGCGCCTTCAGGCGTACCCGGGCACTTGTCGTCTTCGTCAAAGACTCCGTCGCCGTCTTGGTCTATACGGCAACCGTGAATATTTACTGTGACGCCTTCGGGCGTTTCTGCGCAGTCGTCTTTTGTGTCGGGCACACCGTCATTGTCTGAATCAAGCGGACAGCCCGATTCGCCAACGGTTTCGCCGAGCATACTGTTGGGGCATTTGTCTATGTCGTCGGGGACACCGTCTCCGTCAAAGTCGAGGGGGCAACCGTTTTTGTCGATTGAAATTCCTTCGGGCGTGTCGGGGCATTGGTCGACATGGTTGGGAATGCCATCGTTATCCTGGTCTAAGGGGCATCCGTCTTTTCCGACTGATTCGCCGCGAGGTGTACTTGGGCATTTGTCGTTGTTGTTGTCAATGCCGTCGCCATCGGTGTCGAATGTACAACCCAGAGAGTCTACAGCGAAACCGCTTGGGGTGTTGGGGCAAACGTCATTATAATCAGCAATGCCGTCGCCGTCTTGGTCCAAGGGGCAGCCGGTGTAATCCACGAGAAGTCCTTCTGGGGTGCCCGGACACAAGTCGACGATGTTCAAGACTCCGTCCTGGTCTTCGTCAACGGGGCAACCACGTGCGTTCACAATTTGTCCGTTAAGCGTGTTCGGGCACATGTCCTTACGGTCGATAACGCCGTCGTTGTCGTTGTCATTCCAGCTAAAGTCAATCACCTTGCTTAATGTGATTGCGATTCCGACTTCGGGCGATCCTGTCATTGTGTAATGCAGGTTTTCTTTGCCCGATTGCAGGTTCACAGAGAGAGCGTCATCGGTGTCAAGTTTATTGAAGTAGTGGAATCCGACATCACCCGAAAGCGTAAGGTAGTATTCGTAAGGCAGGTGTACGCGCAAGCCCGGAGTCAGCCTTAAAGGACCATAAAGAAGGCTGTTTCCTTGCGGGGATTCACGCATGGGTGTTTCGCCCGAAGCTTCGAAAATGGCCGTCACAATTTTCTGGGGGAAGATGTTGAAGCCTGCGCCCCAGAGAATATATTTTTCTTTGTCTCCGAAATCGTTCAGAACGCCGATGTAACTGTTTATGGTCAGAAGGTCTTCGATATCGAAGGAAAGGTGAAGGTTTAAATCTATGGCAAAGTCATCAGCAGTGTAGGCGTAGGCTTTATCGTCGGACTTGATGTACCAACGATGTCTTGGGCGGAATCCTTTTGTCTTGGAACCTGTCGGGAAAAGAAAATCGCTGCTAATGCCTAGGTAAAACCATTCGTAGACCGGGATGGAACCTTTTATGGAAAAGCGAAGGTCTCCGAATCCGGCTCCGTCTAGATCTGTTTTGTGGATAGTGCCGTCGTAATGGAACGGTAATGAAAGTCCGAGTTCAAGGTTGTCCAGTACAGAAAAACTAAAAAAGAAGGTCTCGTCGTTCGAAGGAGTGTCTTTGCCGAGAGAAACAAATTCTCCGTCGGCATTCGTGTAGCCGCCTTCCATGCTCAAGGGGTTTCCGTCGCTGACCATTTCGAACGAACCCGAAATGTAAAGGAATCCTTGCGGAAGAGTTCTTGCCGAGGGCGCGTGAATGCCGCTAGTCGATTTTACGATTCCCACCTGTGCAAAGGCAGAAACCGCGAGTAGACATAATGCGGCAAAGAGCTTCTTCATAATCCTAGCTATAACATAGAAATTTAATTCGGAATTCGGAATCGGGATTTCTGAATTAGCGGATAAAGAAATTACTATTTGTTATATTTAAGCCCGCAATGAAAGAATCGAACGAAAATCAGGAACTGCCGTCCTGGCATCGCAAGTCTCAAAAGGCCTATCGCATAAACCGAATTATCATTATTTTGCAAATGGTTGCCGCGTTTGTCTTGGCGGGTGTCATTTGGTTCGGTGTGGAACGCGTGACTGGCAATTAGGTGACTGGGATTTCAATGAAAGGTTTCGTTTTTAGCATATTGTCGTTGTTCTTGTTGGTGCTTTCGGGCTGTGCAAGCAAACCTGATACCACGCCGAAGGTGGAACCAATTAATCCGCCTGAAACAGAATCTTTTTCGGAACGCGCGCTTAAAGAAAAAATTTCGGATTCCCTTGCGATTCGTCCCTCGTGGACTTACTACCAGTATGCTTTGCAGGCAATGGATAACCAGGAATGGCTTTTGGCCAGGCATTACTTGGACGAATCCTTGCGTCAGTTGGTTTCTGAAAAATTTGATTCTACCTACAAGAATGTTTCGGCTGCAGAAGATTCTGCATACCATGCCTCGATGCCGATTCGCATTGTGCGTGCGTTAGATGAAGTTTACCCCAATGTGGCTGAACTTGGTGAAAGTGCCGAAAATTTTGTCAGGAACGAAGTCTCTATCGAAGGTGTCGATGCCCTTGATGAAAGTGAAGCCGATAGCGCTGCTTTGCAGGTGATTGAAAGTTTCTTGGATACGCTCGACGTGTCGCAATTTACGCTCCCGGTTCGCTTTAATGAACGCGTGCTGCAAGAAATCTACTACATGACTAATTCGGCTCGCGCTTTTATGTCGGGCTCCTTGAACCGTAAGACTGCTTACGATTCCTTGATTTATGCGCAGTTAGACGCCGCGAAAATGCCTCGCGACTTGATTTATTTGGCCTTGGTGGAATCGGGTTTTAAGCTCAAGGCGTACAGCCGCGCTAAGGCTTCTGGCATGTGGCAGTTCATTCCTGAAACGGGTAAACGTTATGGGCTCGAAGTGGATTACTGGGTCGACATGCGCCGTAATCCGGAACTTGCAACCAAGGCTGCCCTCAAGTACTTGAACCGCCTGCACGATGAATTTGACGACTGGCTTTTGGCAATGGCCGCCTACAACTGCGGCGAAGGCCGCGTGCGTCGCTTGCTTCGCGAAATGCAAGAAGATACGACCCGCGACACAACGATTGCGGTGACTTATTGGGACTTGGAACTCCCGAAAGAAACCATGCGTTACGTGCCGAGAATCTTGGCCGCCATGGTGATTGGACATTATCCGGAACAGTATGAAATGTCTGTTGAACAGACGTACCAGCCGGATTTTGATACGGTGACGGTTTTTGATTCGTTCCCGCTCGAAGAAGTCGCCAAGCTTTTGAAGGTGACTGAAGATACTTTGCGCAGCTTGAATATGGAATTGGTAAAGTGGTGTACGCCGCCGAACAAGGAATCGTATTTGTTGCGCTTGCCGGTAGGCACTCGTAGCACCTTTGTCGAGGGCTACGACAAAATGGAAAAGAACAATTTTTCGAGCTGGCATCACCACAAGGTTCGCAAGGGTGAAAACCTGGGCATTATCGCTCGCCAGTATGGTATCAAAATCTCGGAATTGCAGCAGGCAAACGACATGAAAAATACCCGCATTAGGGCGGGGCAGAGCTTGCTGATTCCGATCAAGGTGACTCCGAAACCGAAAGCCAATCGCGGCAAGAAACCTCAAAAGGTGCGCACCTATATCGTACAGTCCGGTGACGATGTCGCCGCAGTGGCTCGCAAGTTCGGAATTTCTCAAGATTCTGTTCGTGCATGGAATTCCTTGGATGTCGCGGCTGTTGTGAAGGCGGGCGATACTTTGGTCGTTTCTAAACCCGAACCGACACCCCAGGTCGAAAATGAAAACGCTAAGAATCAGCCGTCTAAAAATCGCCCGAAGCTTGCGAAGGGCGAAAAGTATGCGGTTCGTGAAGGCGATACCTATGCTGCCATCGCTAAGACTTTCGACATTCCGGTCGTGATGCTCATGCAGGCTAACCAAGGCTTTAACAAGCGCCTGATGGTGGGGGATTCCCTGGTTATTCCGGAATACGTGCGCAAGAAGGGCGAAAAGAAACAGGCTAAGTCTGAATCTTCTAAGCCGGCCGCCAAGAAGCCTTCGAACGAAAAGGTTTCCGTTTATATCGTGCAGCAGGGCGATAACCTGAGCTCGATTTCTCGCAAGTTCGGAACGTCTGTTGCAAAGCTTCAGGAACTCAACAACATGGGTTCGAATACGAATTTGAGCGTGGGCCAAAAGCTAAAGGTTGCTGGCGCCCCCGAAGTGGAATACAAGATTCATACCGTCAAGAAAGGCGAGGGCCTTTGGGATATCGCTCGCCAGTACAAGGTGACCATTGAAGACATCGTCAAGTGGAACGATTTGCAGGACACCAAAATCAAGATGGGTCAAAAACTGAAAATCAAGCGCTAGAACAGCGTGATTCCTAAGCTGACATAGGGCTGGAAGAATGTGTCGTAATCCAGCATGAATTCGTCGCCGTCGCGGAATTCTCCAGTCTTGCGTTCGAAATAAGTGTGGAAATATTCGTGATTGTTGCGGAATCCGCCCGACAAGAAGAATCCGTGCCAGGCCATGCGTGCGCCAGCGCCGTAAGCGTAACCGTAAATGGCGGGCGAGGTGAACTTGGTGTCGTCGGCAAAGAAGGTCTTTCCGAATACGGCACCGCCGAATGCATAAAGCTTGAACATGAACTGGTGCTTGTAATTCATGACAATAGGTAGGGCAAAGTCAAAACCGAGTTGGAATAGGGCGGTGTGAATTTCGTGGCGGCCTTCGATGTCGCTTGTGTCGAACGGGGCTTCAAAGAAATCGTCGTATTCTTCAAAGTCTGCGTAGGCAGCTTTCTTATCTTGGGGCTCGTGGCTCACTCCCAGGTACTGGTAGCCCGCCATAAGGTAAATGTCGAACCATTCGGTTAGGGGAAGACTACCCGAAGCTCCGTAAATAAAGGTGTTGTCGAGGGTGATGTTGTGATTTCGGCCGTTGACTTTGTAGGAGTAGTTCACATTTTTTGCTTTGATGTTGTTGAATTCTATGTAGGGACCGAACGATCCTCGGTCTTCGAATTCCTTGTAGTCGCTGGCGGTGGAGGTTGCCATAGAGGTGTCTATGACAATCCTGTCGGCAAATGTGAGGGAGCAGCAAAGCAAAACCAGGGTAAAAATTTTCTTTCTCATGCCTCAAATATATATATGATTGTTGAAAAGAGAAAAAAGGGGCTGTGGAGGCGTGGGGGATATTTTGGTAAAAAAAAGTTCTAAATCGAGTTTTTTTGTATTTATTCCCCAAAAATTGATTATTTTTTAGACCAAAATTAAGAAAAACCTCATTTGGAGCAGAATTTTATGAAAAAGCAGTTGTTGGCCCTTTGCGCCGCCGCATTGATGGTTTCCGTTACCGGTTGTAACGACAAGATGGATCCGAATGATCCGCAGTCCGTGCGTAAGTACCTGACCAAGCAACAGATTCCCTTTACCCCGAACCAGTTTGTTTCTTATGCAGTGAACGGTGATACTGCCAAGATGACGCTCTTCTTGCAGGCTTCTTTCGAAATTGACGCTCCGGCCGACAACGGCAACAATGCTGTGGCTATCGCTGCCAACAAGGGCAACATGGTCGTGCTGAACTATTTGTTTGAACATGGCGCCAAGGCCGACGTGAAGAACGGCAACGGCGAAGCTGTGCTCGACAACGCCGTGATGATGGGCAACAAGGACGTTGTGAACCGCCTCCTGACTCAGCTCAATGCTGAAGGTGCTGAAAAGCAGACTCTCGGTACGGCAGTGCTTCTTGCCGCTAAGACCGGTAAGGTCGACATGCTCGAAGTTTTGGCAAATGCCGGTGCTCCGCTGGATTCCCGCAGCGCTGACGGTTATCTCCCGATTCACTGGACCGTGAAGAATGGTAACTACGACGCCATGATGTTCCTCATCAACAAGGGTGTCGATGTGAACGCCAAGTGCGGTCAGGGCTATTCTGTGCTCGACTGGGCTACCAACGAAGGCTATACCCGCCTGATCAAGGCCCTTAAGAAGGCTGGCGCCAAGAATACTCCGCAGTACTTCAAGGATTCCAAGAAGTAATTCTTGAATTTTACGCAAATTTCGCGATTTTCTCGCTTAGAACCGTGGTCTAGTGGCCGCGGTTCTTTGTATTTTTCGCATATGAAATTTCATTTACTGACCAAGATATTCCTTTGCCTGAGCCTTGCGGGCGTTGTTTCGCAGGCGCAGGAAACGGTTGAAAGTGTCCGTCGCCAAATAAAGGCGGTCGAGGCTGAAACGGCTCGCGAAAAATCGCTCCATGAAGCCGAAAAGAAACGCCATGCCGAATTTGTCGAAGTGGGCCGCAAAAAAGTGCAGGCGCTTGCCACACAGAACAAGACCTTGAAGGCCGAAATCGATTCCTTGAAGGCGGAACTCCAGAATTTGGCTAACGTGCGCCAGAAATCCCTGGGCACGGTCAAGTACTTTGAAAACCGTAAGGCCAAGTACGGCGAATCACTTGCCATGGTAATCGATTCCTTGGTGCCGGTATTTGAATCTGACTTTCCGTACCGCAACGACGAAACCGTCAAAAGCATTCAAGAAATTGCAAACCAGCTCCATAAGGGCCTGATTGAAGCGGACGACGGCTTGAACCGTGCGCTCGAAGTCTTTTACGACCGCATTCGCCTGGGTTACACGACCGAAGTGTACAAGGGATTCTTGCAGGTGGATGCTCGCAATGTTCCGGGTACTTACTTGCGCTATGGTGCAGTTGCCTCGATTTTCGTGAGCAACGATGGCAACGATGTGCTGTGGCTTAGCCGGACGGCCGATGGCGGTTATGCCTGGAAGAACGTGTCTGATGACCTTGCCATGCGCACGGCAATGAAGGATGTAATGAAGGTGGCCGAAGGTAAGACGGCTCCGAGACTTGTCATGATTCCGGTGACGATTCCGAAGGAGGGCAAGTAAATGAGATGTGGAATTTGGAATGTGAGATGTGGAGTGGCTTCTCTCGTTTTGGCGGCCTCTCTTGCAACATTGGCTCCGCTTTCTTTTGCCCAACAGAATGCAGACATCGATGCTGTGAAGCAGCGTGCCGCATTGAACAGTGCAAAGGCTGATTTGGAAGAAACTCGCAAAAAGCGCGACATGGCTGTTGCTGCCCGCTGGAAGGACCGCGAAACGGCCAACCAGGAACGCGAACTCTTTAACGAAAAGTATAACGAAAGTAAGGAAAAGGTCGACGCCTTGATGTCGGAACGTGCACGTCTGTTCGAAGATGTGCGCGTTGCCCGCGAAGACTTGGCTCAGGTGAAGCTGCAGGCCGAAAAAGCTCGCGCCGAATACTTGTCGCTGGCCGCTGGTCCTGAACGCCTCGAAACGCTTGCGAAGTTCAGCGAACAGGGAATCCCGTTCAAGATTGCTGAACGCGTCGAAGTGCAGAACAAGGTCAAAAAGGAAATGGGCCTGTACAGGGATGATCCCTTGCGCATTGCTCAAGCTGTTTTGAATGCTGCCAAGAATGAAATGGAATTCTCTCGCGAAGTCCAGGTAGAAAATGCTGAACTTGTTTTCGGAAACGCTGTGGCTCAAGGTGGCCGCATGCGCCTGGGCGGACTTTACGCGATGCAGATGGCAAACGCCGTCGATATAAACGGCTTGCATCCGGCTGCTTTGATGCTCCCGGTGGCTGGCGAAAAGAAGCGCGTGTTCAGCTGGCAAGAAAACTTGACCCCTGATACGAAGTCTGAAATCAGCAAGGCTTTTGTCGAATCGAAGGATTCCGCTTACGTGATGGTGCCGGTGGATGTGCTCTTGAGTACCGAACTTTCGTCTGAAATGGCGAACCACCAGGAAACCACTTGGAAGGATGACTTTAAAGAATTCTTCAAGAACGGTGGCCTTTTGATGTACCCGCTGTCGGTGCTCTTTGCGCTGGGTCTTTTGATTGCCTTGTGGCGCTTTGTGTGGCTCTCTTATAGGGGCTTTGGCTCTATTGCCGCACACCGTGTGATTAAGGCTCTGAAGGCGGGCGATATCGAATCTGCTCGCAAGCTTGCCGTAAAGACTCACGGCGAAGTCGGTCGCGTGCTCAAGACGGTGCTGACCAAGAATTACAAGGACCGCGAAAGTGCAGAACGCGCCCTCGAAGAACTTTTCTCTGCCGAAGTTCCCAAGCTGGACTTTGGTCTGAACTGGATTTCTGTGTTTGCAGCGGTGGCTCCGTTGCTTGGCCTTTTGGGTACGGTGATGGGTATGATTGAGCTTTTCGACGTGATTACCATGCACGGTACCTCTGACCCGAAGCTTTTGGCAGGCGGTATTTCGATTGCCCTTGTCACTACGGAAACGGGTTTGATTGTAGCCATTCCGTTGCAGCTGATTCACACGTTCTTGGTGAACCGTTCTGAAGCCTTGCGCGGTCGCATGGAAAAGGCCGGTCTTGCCGTGTTGAACGCTCTTTGGATTAAGGAAAAGTAGTGCCTGCAGTAGACCAAAATTCCGTACTTGAAGCGGCAATGGCCATTCTCTTTAGAGGTGGCTGGGTGCTTGCCCCAATCTTTGTGTTGGGGTGGTTCGGTTGGTTTTTAATGCTCGAACGCTACGCCTACTACTTTATGCTTCGCGGTGGTACCGTGAATGGTGTGGTAGGTGGATTCTGGAAGAATCTCGAAAAGAAGGGCGAAGATTTCGCTTTTGAAAAACTTTCGCACCACCGGTTCGGATACTTCTATGCGCTTGCCCGTGATGTTCGCAATTACCGCGACCAGGGGCCTACTGCGGTCCGCAACGCCATGGAAGAAACGCGCCACCGCATATCGCTCAATTTGTCTAGATCGCTCAAGACGATTTCGACATGCGCTGCCCTTTCTCCGATGCTTGGCCTGTTGGGTACGGTTTCGGGTATGGTCCATACGTTTGAAAACATTAAGCTGTTCGGTTTCGGAAACCCGGTGCTTTTTGCTGACGGTATTTCTGAAGCTTTGCTCACGACGCAGGCGGGACTTTTGATGTCGTTCCCGCTGATGCTTGCCTATAACTTCTTGGCAGGCCGTGTCGAAAAAATCGAGGAACTGGCCTGGAGCGAAGCGCTCAAGTACGAAAGCTACGTTTTTAAAGAAGGAAAGTTTGAGGTCAAATAATGAGTTTTATTCGTAAAAGAGTTCATGATACAGGAAAGATTGACGTGTCGCCGATGCTCGACTGCGTCTTTATCCTGCTTATCTTCTTTATTGTGACGTCGACTTTCACGCGCGAAACGGGCGTTGACGTTACCAAGCCCAAGGCCAGTTCTGCAAAGGATTTGGCCAAGGAAAGCATTTTGATTGGCGTGACTCGCCAGGGTACGATTCACATTAACGAAACCCAGGTGAATCTGACGACTTTGAATACGGTGCTCCGCCAGATGATGGCTGAAGCGCCTGACCGCCCGGTGATTATCGTGAGTGACCGCGATGCCCCTAACGGTGTGGTTGTCGATATTCTCGATGAATGCAACCTTGCCAAGGTCCGCAAAGTTTCTATTTCGGCGAATAAGGAAGAATAGCCCCGTTTTTTATGCTTGATTTTGTTGGAAAATATCTCCGTTACCCGATTGCACTGGTGCTCTCCTTTGTGTTGAGCGCGGTGTTTTTCCTTGCGATTCCGGTGATTAATGCATTGATGTCTGATAAGGGCGTTAAAGGGCAAAAGGAATTGGAGGCCGTGACCGAGGTGGAAGTCCTGGTGAGTGAAAAGAAGCCGGAAGTCAAGCAGAAGGTGATTCGCACGATTGTGAACCCGAATCCGTTCAAGATTACCTCGAACATGGGAGTGTCTCGCAGTCAGAATTTCCAGATGGATTTGTCGCTTGCCCGCGGTGCCGCTGGCGATGGCGTGGCTGTTGGTACGGGCTCCATGGAAAACGTGGTGTACGAGGCTGGCGAAGTGGACGAACAGGCTCAAGTTTTGCGTGAAATCCAGCCCAAGTTCCCCGAAAAGGCAAAACGCATGGGTGTTTCGGGCTATGTGAAAGTCTTGATTGTGATTGATGTGAATGGCGATGTGGCGCAGGCTCAGGTGTTGACGCAGGATCCTGCCGGCTATGGATTTGATAACGAAGCCCTGAAGGCTGTAAGACAGTGGAAGTTTAGCCCGGCGCAGTTGGGCGGATTCCCCGTGGCACAGAAGGCCACAAAGGAGTTCCGCTTTGTTAATTGATTTTAATTACAAATTGTTTTTCTTTTTTAAAAAGATGACAAATGTTTTATGCGGGCGGGGCCCCAGCTCGGAGTTGCGAAGGCCGCACGGGCCCCTCCCTGCACCCTCCCCATCCTTGGCCGACGCTAATTCTGACAAAAAAAGTTATCTGCGGACAAAAAAATCTTTTTTTGTTAGTGTATTATTGTTTGCTGTTTCTGTTGAAAGTGCTTTTGCCGCTGAAGATTACTTCTTCAAGGCAAATGAGTTGTATGACCAGGGCAAGTTTAAGGAAGCGGTACCGCTGTATCGTGCGGCGATTGATGAAGGCCGTTATGAACCGTTTGCTTGGTTCAACTTGGGCAATGCCATGGTGCAACTTGACCGCAAGCAGGTGGCCATGGTCGCTTACAAGCGTACGGTAGAACTTTTGCCGACGTTTGAAAAGGCCTGGATGCTTCTTGGCGACCTTTACTACTTGGGTAATGATGTGGGTGAGGCCATTGCTGCCTACCAGCGTGCGGTAGAACTTGGTGTAGAATCGGACCATGTGCATTTTGCCTTGGCGGAATGCTACTTGAAGGGTCGAGACTGGACGCTTGCACAGAAGAACTTTGAACGCGCTTTGCAGCTGAACCCGGACCGTATGGATGCTTGGTATGGTCTTGCTGAAGTCTACGAAAAATTGGGCGATTATGAATACGCCATCAAGACGCTTCAGAATGCTTTGCAGATGACAGCTACCGCGGGCGCCGATGTTCATTTTACGATGGCTTATTACTACCGCAGCATGGATTCTACGAGACAATCCTTGAACGAAATGGAAAATGGAATCTTGATGGATCCGGAAAATGTTTCGGCTCGCCGCTACTTGGCGCAAATGTATGTGCAGAATAATTCTCCGTGGATGGCCATTTTCACGCTGGAAGAAGGACTTCGCCACAATAAGGGTAAGGCGGATTTGAACCTGGATTTGGGACAGATTTACTTTACCCAGAAACGCTACGACGAAGCGTTCGATTGCTACATGAAGGCTTGGCTTGCGGGCAATTCGCAAGGGCGTATCGGTGCTGAAAACGTGGGTCACGTATTCTCGAATGCGGGCGATACCGAAAAAGCCGAAAGCCTGTACAAGCGCATTCGCGAGAAAAAGTAGATTCTTCGTGGTGTAGCGCTTGCTTTTACTCGTTGTCATATATGCGGCCTTTATTGGCCTAGGGCTTCCTGATACGGTGCTTGGGGCGGCATGGCCCGTGATGCAGCATGACCTGAATGCGCCTCTTTCGGCAGCAGGGCTTTTGTCGATTATCGTCAGTGTGGGGACGATTGTTTCGAGTTTGTGGACGCCGGCACTTTTGCGCCTGATGGGAACGGGTAAGCTTGTCTTTGTGAGTATTGCGCTTACGGCGGTGGCTTCGTTTGGTTACGGATTTTCGACGACATTTTGGATGATGTGCCTGTTTGCGATTCCCATGGGAATCGGGGCGGGTGCAATCGATGTCGCGATGAACAATTTTGCGGCCATTTACTTGGAATCGAAACACACGAGTTGGCTGCATGCCAGCTGGGGCGTGGGCGCATGCCTTGGTCCAGCTCTGTTTTCTATCTCGGTGGTGACGGGTGTCGGTTGGCGTGGAGCCTACGACATAGTCGCCTTGTTGCTTGCGGTGATTGCCGCGATGATGCTTATAACGCTCCCGATTTGGAAAAAGACGGAAAAGCGCGATGCTTTGCAGCAGGCGCCTGCGGTAAAGGATATCTCGCTGTGGGCGGCGCTCAAAGTGCCTGGAATGAAACTTTCTTTCTGGGTGTTCTTCTTTTATTCGTCGCTTGAAATTTCCACAAGCCTCTGGTGCGGTACTTATTTGGTGGCGCGCGGTTTTGAACCTGAAATCGGGGCGATTGCG
>Ga0310786_10005666_pt1 | contig 16862 bp, 19 predicted proteins | sample AusTroGonzalo_MG_FD_203881 | JGI IMG/M metagenome (GOLD analysis project Ga0310786, IMG submission 203881) | Bovine rumen microbial communities from tropical cattle in Woodstock, Queensland, Australia - Gonzalo_03 (v2) (version 2) | ecosystem: Host-associated > Mammals > Digestive system >... | reverse complement strand
CTCCGTTACCTGCGATCCTGTTGAGGTATGCCTCGATAAGCTCTGCCGCATTGTTCGCATCCTGCTCCGTCACTGTACGGGACAGGCGCATCCTGGCCGATGCCTCCGAGAGACGCACGTATCCCTCCAACTGCCTTGCTGTAATGGGAACAGATCCTCCGCTGCCAAGGCCCCTGATCCTCAGGAAACTGTCCTGGATGATCTTCTGAGCATCCTCCGTCATGACAGGGACGATGCGTTTGGAGTATGCGACGTACTTCCTCATCGTCTCTATGTCGTAGACAGGCTTCAGGATGTTTGTCTTGGTCATGATGTCGTTGATATCGAGGTCCTCGATCTCGGTTCCCTCAGGGAGCATCCTGGCCTCTCCGCGCCTCTGCGTGTCGAGGATGTGGGATGACAACTGCTGATCGTGCTTCTTGTTCGGTTTGTCCGTAAGGATCTCGATCAGGTCAAAACGGGATACCAGAGGTGCGGGAAGGTCGATCTGGTCATAGATGCTGGTCTCCTCCTCGAACCTTCCGTACTTGGGGTTCGCGGCAGCGAGCATGGAGCATCTGCATTGAAGGGTGGCGTTGATTCCGGCCTTGGCCACGGATATCCTCTGGGCCTCCATGGCCTCATGCAGGGATGACCTGTCCTGGTCCGTCATCTTGTCCAACTCATCGATGCATGCCAATCCCTTGTCCGCAAGGACCAGGGCACCCGCCTCCAGGGTCCATCTTCCGTCGCCGAAGTCATCCCTGACCGCGGCTGCGGTCAGTCCTGCCGCGGATGCGGACTTTCCGGACGCATATATCCCTCTAGGGGCGAGACTGCTCATATACCTCAGGATCTGCGATTTAGCGACTCCAGGGTCTCCGATCATGAGAATGTGGATGTCACCCCTGAGGTTCGTACCGTCGTCCATCTCCTTGTGGCATCCGCCGAACAGCTGGAGAGCGATGGCCTTCTTCTGCTCCTCCATACCGAAGATGGAGGGAGCGATCGATTTGATGATGTTGTCGTAGAGGTTCGGGTCCTTGGACATGCTGATGATCTTCCTCTCATCCTCCTCGGTGATCTGAATCTCATCGTACTCGTGCTGCTCGAAATCCACAGAAATGACGTCCAGATACGTCTCGAAGACGGTGGACTTGTCCCTCTCGTACTTCTCGACGGAGCGCAGCACACCGTTCAGAGTCACGCTGTTACCCGCGGTGACGATACCTGCGATGTCGTCCTCGACGTATCCCACAAGCCTCTCGGGCTGGGATCCTCCTCTCAGTCCCTCGGGCCTCTCCTGTATCTCTATCTTCTGTGTATCGGTGTAAGTGGACTGCTTGAGGTCCTGTATGAAACGGGTGGCCTGCTTGTTGCAGCTCCCGTCGGGATTGTTGCACATAAGGGGTTCCTTGAGGATCATGCCTGTCTGTTCCATCCATATCTCGGAACCACATCTGGCACATCTGAAAAGAGCATACGTTATACGGGGTTTGACGGTGGTGACTTTCCTGACCAATCCCTCTACGGCGACCAGCCTTCCAAGGTGGTCCGCCCTGAGATTCCTGATGTCGACCTTGGCATCCCTCGGAAGATTGTAGAGCCTCACATTTATCCCGTGTCCGGGACGGTCGATGTTGGGAACGAGGTCCATGACTGCCTTCCTAGCTATCTCCAAGCACCTATCCGGCTCTTCGAGAAGATATGAGGCGAAGGATATGTCGTACATGTTCACGTCGTCGTAATCTACGTTGACACTCTTCTTCTGAGGATAGTTGTCGCTGATGTCGGCTATCATAACACGGTACTTGTCCGATGAGAGCACCGTCTCCCATACCTTCGCAATCTCACTGTCCTCGTAAGTCATTGGTCTCCCCCCTTCGAACGGCACTCATCGTCGACCCACCATACCCATCCGCCGAGGTCCATGGAGATCTCTCCCTTCACGGTCCCTTCCTTGCGGTATTTCGACAGGGTCTTGGCCAGATCGTCCGGGCAACGATAACCGAAGAGATCCTCGAGTCTCTCGCTGGCATCCCTGGTGGTAAGTCTATCGTTCCCCAGGGCCTCCCATATCATCTCTAGAGTGCTGTCGTTCATGCGCCCTTCGGAATAGATTGCCGTAGTATATGATACCTTATCTCTGCCGATTTTTAGGGTGCTCGAAGAGAGCGTCCTCGATAACGGAAACGAACGTTTTTACAATGATTGTTAACAGCGTTGAATCTTATGATGTGTTGACCGCAGCATGCTCGCATTAAATAATTGGAAAGAAAAACACCTCCTGCCGGTTCCCGGACAAACAGTCCGGACAGAACGGACTATTGTCCTATCAGGGTGTCGACCCCGGGGGACGGGTGGGAGGTGATAATGCGTTTACATTCTCATTCAACCGCGGTCCGCATGGCGGATTCCGGCTGACCTTGACGATTGGTCATTTGACCATCGTCATCGATTGGATATAAACCAATCGGAGGAAAAGGCAGACACCGGCCTGACGGTGTCGGAGGCCTGAAAGGTCGACCCCTCGCAGGAGGGCCGAAGGCCTCCAAACCGCCAACTATTACCTATATTGAAGGAAAAACAGAGACCTATCATCCGCATCGTATAGAATCTCTAAACCTGAAAAACCATATATAACCAAGCAGTCGATATTTCCTCAGGTCATCTGGAGGGAATGGCTTTGAGACGTCTAGGAACAATGGATTTAGTCACGGATAGACTGATCCTTCGGCGTTTCCGGGAATCGGACACCGAACAGACCTACGAGAACTTTGGCAAGGATGTTCTCGTGAACAGGTACATCAGCTTCGCCCCGTGCGAGACACTCGCAGGTACATACGAGTTCATCCGCCGTCATCTATGGGAATACGATAACAATCTGGATTTCTACGGATGGGCGATCACTCTCGACGGGGAGGTCATCGGATCGATCGGATTATACGACATCGACCATGAATCGGAAAGCTGCGAGCTGGGATACAGCATAGGGAGCAAATGGTGGGACAACGGATACGCGACCGAGGCCGCCGATGCCGTCGTGAAGTTCGCCATAAACCGTCTTTTCGCACACAGGGTGCAGGCGTCCCACCATCCGGAGAATCTGGCATCGAAGAAGGTCCTTGAGAAGATTGGTATGAAATTCGAAGGGGTCATGCGTGACGCTCAGCGCAACCCGAACGGCACCTTCAGCGACCTTTGGCTTTACGCGAAGCTCTCCAGCGACTGATCACTGCTTGGTGATGGCCTCGATATACTCATTCTGGATACGCACTACCTCGGTGCTGTCCTTGGCCTTAGAGTAATCCTCCAGAAGCTCACCGTTGAGGCGCATGAACTCCGGTGCCCAGTTGAACCTTCCCAGGAATTCCTTGGCCTGCTCCTTCTCTCCCAGGATGTAGAGGGCCGCCATTACGGCCTCTGCGCTGTTCAGCTCCATCGGACGGCCCCAGTTTATCGGATTCGATGCGAGGAGATACGGCAGGGCTCTCTCCTCGACGTTCTTCAGCCTGGGGAACTCATCGATGTTGGTCCAGGTCAGATCCATGACCACCAGACCCTTCCTGGCGTTATGGATGTCCGCAGGGGACATGGCCTTGTCCGAGAATGGGGAAAGGACGATCGAACCCTTCGGGATGGCACCCAGGGTCTTGGCCTCCTTGCCGAGACCGAACTTCATCATCCTCTTCGCAGTGCACTTCTTCGGATCGCACTGACATTTGTCGTAGATAATCACCGGGATCATGCTGATACCAGTTTTGACAGGTTGTCGGGATCCCTGAGGTTCTCCCTCACCCATGCCTTGACCTGCTCGATCACACCTACGTATTCGTCGTAGAGCTCGGCATCATCGGTGGCGGTGAACTCGGACCTCAGTTTCATGGGAGCGATGATCTGGTGCCCCTGCCAAGGGGATTTCTTTGAGAATTCGTCGAAAATCGGCTGCTCCAAGTAGATGACGTAATCGTAATAGTCGTCCTTGGGGAGATGCTCCTCGTCCTTGAGGTCCTTGGCAATCTGCCTCCTCATGTCCTCTCCGTTCTGATACATGACGGAGATGAGGTCGCAGTCCACGATATCGTGCTCGAAACCTGCGCTGTAGACCTCGTAGGTGTTCTCGTACATCTGGTTGGCGAAGTGCTCGGCAACCTGCGAGACATAATCGTTCTTCCTGTCCAGGAACAGTATGCGGATCTTCTTCTCGAGCTTCTTTCCGAACATTGCAACCACCTATGATCATCCATACATGGCATCACTGCCGGGGCGCTGGACCTTCTCGGCGATCTTCTTCAAGTCGCCGTCATACTTGTCCACGGTCTGGCCCATGAGCTTGGAGAACGCAAGGATGAACTCCTCCGAGACCTTCGCCTCCTTGTACGGGAATGCGTCCTCGAACATGACGAAGCCGTCCTCGGGATCCAGATAGAAACCGCCGAAGACCAGCTCCTTGTTGATGCAGTTGAGCTGCCAGGCGACCTCCTTGTAATTCTCGGTATTGGCCTTGAAGTCGAGGAGACATACGAAACGGATGACCATGTCATCGACGATGATGTTCATCTTGATGGGGAGGTCGTCTCCCATGAATGTGGTCTGTACGATCTTGTTCTCCGGAATCACTCCGTACTTCAGCTCGGCCTTGTCGAAGGCGGTCCTCACCATTGAATAGACATCAGTGGCGGTCATCTGGTTGATCTTCTCTGCTTCCTTCTTCAATCCGAACATGCTATGGCCTCCCGGTCGTACCGTGACGGGCATCACGTGATATGTTCCCATTCTTAAATGATTTGTCAGATTCGGCAAGGTTATCTTTTTAGCGCATACGCCGATGATGGTATGCCACGATGATGATCGTTTTATCGAGCTGAAAGTGATGATAGACGGGCGAGCTGAGTGGCCTTATCCTCAATATTTCTGACATGATTCGTCACGCAGCGTATCCCAATCGGTATATACGGAACACCGATTAATCATGGAACATGCCCGTATTGCAGATCGCTTTGGACCTAATGCAGCTTAACAGAGCCGTTGTCATCGCCCACGAGGCCGTGGACGGAGGAGCGGACTGGGTGGAGGTAGGAACCCCGCTTATAAAGAGCGAGGGAGCCGAGGCCGTCCGTACGCTGCGCAGGGAGTTCCCCGGAAGGAAGATCATCGCCGACACCAAGACCATGGATGTCGGAGGGGTCGAGGTGGAGATCATGGCCAAGGCGGGCGCAGACATCATCACAGTTCTAGGTCTCTCAGAGGATTCCACCATCGAGGAGGCCGTCATGGCCGGGAGGAAGTACGGCGCAGAGGTCATGGTGGACATGATCAACGTCCCCGACAAGGTCGCCCGTGCCAAGGAGGTCGAGAAGCTGGGAGTGGCATACGTCTGTCTGCACATGGGCATAGACACGCAGATGAAAGGCGCAGAACCTCCCATCGACACTCTGAGGAAGGTCGTCGAGTCCGTTTCCATCCCCGTGGCAGTCGCAGGCGGGATCACTGCGGAGAACGCCGGACAGTACGCTGAGGCCGGGGCCACCGACATAATCGTCGGAGGCGCCATCATAAAGACGGGCGACATCAAGGGTGCCGCAGAGAACGTCAAGAAGGCGATGGCCGGGGCCAAGATAGATGCCGGCATATCAAAGAAGTACACGGAGGATGAATTGTTCGAGGCATTCTCCAAGGTCTCCACTTGCAACATCTCAGATGCCTATCACAAGCAGGGGGTAATGATCGGTATCGTCCCCCAGTCCCTCCAGCACAAGCAGAGGATGGTAGGGCGCGCACTCACGGTTCAGACTACGAACGGTGACTGGGCGAAGCCTGTCGAGGCGATTGACAAGGTCAAGAAGGGAGATGTCATCGTGGTGGACGTCGGCGGAGCCCCCGTAGCGGTATGGGGAGAGCTCGCCACATGCTCGGCGATGGTCATGGGCGCCCACGGGATCGTCATCGACGGTGCTATCAGGGACATCGACGACATCAGAGAGATGAAATTCCCTGCATTCTCCAGGACCGTAGCGCCCTGCGCCGGAGAACCCAAGGGTTACGGCGGAATAGGAATTGAGATCACGGTCGGCGGACAGAGGGTCCGCACCGGGGATTGGATCATAGGCGACGAGAACGGACTGGTCGTCGTACCGAAAGAGGTGGCAGTAGAGGTTGCCAACCGCTCCCTGGACGTCCATGAGAGGGAGAACCGTACGAGAGAGGAGATCAAACGCGGATCCACTCTCTCGAAGGTAAATGAATTATCCAAATGGGAACCCGTTCAGTAAGCGTGGCGCACACCGTTGATCTCGTAGTCCAGCTGCTTGAGCCTGGCGACACGGTCCTCGGTGGTGGGATGGGTCCTGAAAAGGACCGATGCGAACGATTTTACGACCTTACCGCTGGGGTTGGAGATCCACATGCTGGCGTAGGTGGGATGGTCATATGTGTTCTGACTGGATGAGCATCCCCTCTCGAGTGCGATCAAAGCGCTGGCAAGGGCCATGGGCTTTCCGGTGAGCCTAGCTCCCGATTCATCGGCGAGGTACTCGCGGCTCCTGGACACGCCCAGCTGCACCAGCATCGCCGCGAACGGCAAAGTGATATCGGCAATGATGAGAAGGACCAACCCTGTGGGATTCCTGTCATCGCTGAACAGGGCCGACCACATGGCCATCCTCGCTGCAATGGATACGATCGATGCCAATGCGGATGCGACGGACATCACTAGGATATCCCTGTTTTTCACGTGCGATAGCTCATGTGCCAGTACACCTTCCAACTCCTCATCGTTGAGCAGGTTGAGAAGCGGCCTCGTAGCTACAACGGCAGCATCCTTGGGACCGCGTCCTGTCGCGAACGCGTTGGGCATGGGGACCTCGGAAATGCCGACTTGAGGCATCGGGAGTCCTGCCTTGTTGGCGAGCCTCTCGACGGTGTTGTAGAGCCTAGGCTCCTCCTCACGCGTGATGAGATGCACCTTGTTGGCCGACAGGGCCATAGACTTCGAGAAGAAGAACGATGCGAACGTGATGACCAAGGACAGGGCCAGCATTATGTAGAATCCGGTCCAGACATTGTTGAACAGGTAACCTACGATGGAACCTAATGCGACTAGTATTCCCGTCATCGCAACGAACATCACAGCAGTTCTGAAACGCCATGCACGCATGTTATCACGACCGCCAACTAATCGTCCCTGTATTTAGGTGTTGAGAATGATTGTTGCAAAAAACCGTTAAGACTCGTGACGGAAGAAGAGGGATCCGCAGTCGTCTGACTGCGGGAAAAGGTTTGTCTCTGTCTATTATGGACTCATTCGATGTTTAGGATGACCCTGTCGGCCGCGGGTTCGCTGTTAGCCTTGATGCCGAAGGTCTCCACCAGGACGCTGGTCACTCCGGGTGAAAGGAACACGGGGAGTCTGGGGCCTAGCATGATGTTCTTGACGCCGAGCTTCAGGAGCACGAGAAGAACGAGGACGGCCTTCTGCTCGTACCATGCGATGTTGAAGGACAGGGGGAGTCCGTTGACATCGGTGTTGAATGCCTCGGCGAGGGCGTTAGCGATGACCACGAGGGAGTAGCAGTCGTTGCACTGGCCAGCATCGATGACCCTCGGGATGCCTCCGATGTCCCCGAGGTCCAGCTTGTTGTACTTGTACTTGGCGCATCCTGCGGTGAGTATGACGGTGTCCTTGGGGAGCTCCTGAGCGAATCTGGTGTAGTACTCCCTTCCCTTCTCCCTTCCGTCGCATCCGGCCATGACGACGAATCTTTTGATCGCCCCGGCCTTGACGGCATCTATGATCTTTCCCGCAAGTGCAAGAGTCTGCTCGTGGGCGAATCCGATGGTTAGGACCTTGTCATCTATCTCGGTGGGTGCGGAGCATCCCTTGGCCATGCCGATGACCTCGGAGAAATCCTTTTTACCATCCTTCTCCGGGATGTGCTTGACGCCTTCCACACCGGCGGTGCCGGTGGTGAACAGTCTCTCCCTGTATCCGTCCCTGGGGATTAGGACACAGTTGGTGGTGGCGACGATGGGCCCGTTGAACTTCTCGAACTCATCCTTCTGGAGGTACCAAGCGTTGCCGTAGTTGCCTACCATGTTGTCATACTTCTTGAATGCGGGATAGGCATGGGCGGGGAGCATCTCTCCGTGGGTATAGACATCGATTCCGGTGCCCTTGGTCTGCTCCAGGAGCTGCTCCAGGTCCTTGAGGTCATGTCCGGTGATCAGGATACCGGGGTTCTTTCCCACTCCGGTCCTAACCTGGGTGATCTCGGGGTTCCCGTAGCACTTAACATTATACTCGTCCAGAAGGGCCATGGCCTTCGCACCTACCTCTCCGCACTCCATGTTCAGTGCGATCAGTTCCTCTGCGTACAGGTCCTTCTTGATCGCCGCCAGTGCCTTCCTAATGAAGACGGTGACGGATACGTCCGATGCACCCAGGACATAGGCGTGATGATAGTATGCGGCAAGCCCCTTCAGTCCAAAGAGTAGAAGCTGCTTCAGGGATTTCAGATCCTCATTTGAATCATAGGTATCGACTGAATAATCTCCATTAAAGAGCGAATACTGCTTTCCCGCCCTCTTCATCAGGGAATCGCTGACTGATATGGCGGCATCAATCCTCTGCATATCGAAATTGGTGTTGGACAGGGTCATGAACAGCGCATCCACTATGTGCTCATCCATCTCCTTGATGAATCCCTCGTTCTTGCAGCCGATGGTGGCCGATGACAGCTCTATCAGGGAAGCGATCAGCTGATCCATCCTGTCTGCCAGTTCTCCGCTCTTTCCGCAAATACCGTTCTTAATGCATCCCGTACCGGCGATGCTCTCCTCACACTGCATGCATTTCATTTTCTCATTCTCCGATATCTTTTTGATATTAGATTTCAAATAGATACTAGAGTATAAATAGCGCCGAGTTTCTAAGCAGAAAGCATGCACGAGACCTGCACAGTGTACAATACTCTCGATTACCTTTCAAAGAAATGGGCCATGGTCATCCTCTTCGAAATGAGGAGATCCGGTGATTGGATAAGATTCTCCGAACTCCATCTTAGGATGGTCAGCATCACCCCCAAGGTGCTCACGGAGAGGCTGAAGGAATTGGAACAGGAGGAACTGATCGAGCACAGGGTAGACTCATCCGAGGTACCGATCAGGAGCGAATACCGTCTCACCCCGGCCGGGTTTGAGCTCACGGACATTATATTGGATATCAAGATGTGGGCACTCAAATGGAAGATAGACAACAAGCCCTGCGAGAAACTTAACTGCTGCAAATGCAAACTATAATGATATATTGATAAAGAAGAAAGGGCAGGACGATCATTCATCCTTGCCCATGTCGATGGTGATTGGCCCAGTCTTGGGGAATATCCTCCTAGACAGCATCCCGCATTCCATCCATGCCGCCTGATACACCATGATCGGCGCTACGCATATCATGGACATGTTCCCACGCACCTCTTCCCTGTTAATGTTGCTGGTCTCGAAATTGAGGATATCGTCCATGGTGACCATGGTCATATTCTCGGCGAAACCCTGAAGGGCATCGCAGTCCGATTCCACCTTGATCCCTATAGTCCCGTCCTCTCTCTGATCCGCGGTGACTCTGATGTACTTATCGCAGATGCTCATCTTAGACTCGATAGTGGATGACATGCACATACTATCTTTTTGATACTATATAACACGGCGCTATCCAGATGGAAACTAAACATTAGGATGATTCCTCTATATCGACGCCACTATGTAGAATCCTTTCCAATTATTGCTCTCATATCTCGTCGATGATCCGTCTGAACAGTCTTTTCACTCTGGTGAAACGACCCGCGGAAAGATCCTTCTGATCGTCCTCATCGTATTGTATCTGGACCCTTTTGACCGATTTCACACCTTCATGCATGGAGATCGTCGCCAACAGCTTGCTCTCATACCCCCATTGGGCCCGAAGATGCCTGTTCATCACATAGACGGTATAGAAGAACAGCAGAACGGAATATATGATCAGGAACAGGACTATCGGAGATGACGTATCGTAAAAGACTATCCCGCTCCCCTCAAGATGATAATGGATCGTCATAACAAACAGGCTCAGGAATAGGGACACGGCCAGAAATACCGCCTGGACCTTCTTGAAATCCCTGCTTTTGAGGGACATGCCTCCAACGCTCATCTCATCCCCCATCAGTTCTTCGAACAAGACTGTGAATCTGCATTGGATGCTGTCAAGCTTGTCCATCTTGAGAATGATGAGCAGACAGATGACGACTGCCTCCGCTATCACTGCGATGATGAAGATACTCTCTATCGGCACCAGAGTGTCCGAAGAGGCATGGATGAAATCGATCAGGAAGAAGACCAAGACCATGAAGAAAGAGATTGCCAAGAATGTCAAGAAAGCCACGAGGCTCCCTCTTTCGATCGTATTCGATACCATATCGTCGGAGAGCCTCCTCAGTTCTGTGGTATCCTTCCCTTTATCCTCGGCATATTCCGTGAGGGAATCCGTCCAGACCGCATCGCGTCTGGTATGGAACGTCATCGATTTCATCAGGATATAGAGGATGAATGACACCTCCATCACCAGGAACAGCAGTAAACAGAACTGACCTGAAACGGAGAGCCTCGGGACAATCCCCCAATTCAGGTAGATGCTGAGTATGATAACACCTTCCATGAACGCTGCAGAACGCAGTTGAGGAACCTGTCTAAGGCCACTTCCCCCATGAGAACTAATTATTATCATCCAAATAATAACCATTATCGGAAGAGGTGGACCGTGTCAGCGGACGGAGAGGTATCCAAGAACGGGAAGATGCCCGTCATACTATATCTGGTAGAGCTCATGCTGGCTTACAACTTGTCGACCAACATCTTAGCATACTCCTCCCTGGCAGTGAGCTTCAACCTGTCCACACCCGAACTTGCTGCGAGATGCATCTACATCCTGATCTCCAACATGATATCTGCGGAGTTGAGCATCAGGTCCATGATCAACATGTCATCCGCCCAGAAGAAAACATGGAAGCTGGTCTGCAGGACCATGCTCATCCAGATTGCATTCATAATGGTGGACGAATTCGTGCTGCAGTTCTCGGTCAGCAGGACAATAGTGCCTACCGAGCTTCCGATCGCCGCCCTATGCCTGGTCTGCCTGCTGATAATGTTCCTGCCGAAAGTCAGGAAATATTACACCCCGCCGTTGATGGAGGTGCCTGACGTCAAGAGCTGGGCGCTATACATCTTCACGCAAAAGAGCGAAAAGAAGTATCGGTACGTCTTCGAATACTGAACAAGACTGGCGCGAAGGTGATGACCGGGGACAGGACCTGCATTTTGTGGAATCCTGTCCCAACGTTCTTAAACAAGTAACCTACGATAGAACCCAAATCGACACGTGTTCCCGTCATCTCAACGAAAATCACAGTAGTCCTGAAACGACACGCTCGCATATCAATTAGAAGCCGCCTATTAGTCCTCATGTTCAGAATTGAGTAAAGACTTGTTTGGAAACCCTGCATAACTATAAACCTTAGAGAATTGGCTTAACATCTTAAACTAACTGAAGAATACACATCAAGATACCATATCGGTTGATGATAATGATTAATTCGCAGATAGTTAACGAACAACATCCTTTAATGAGAATCTATCTAGATACTTGTGTCTATCACAGAAAATTTGATGACCAGAGAATACCAACTATTCGTGAAGATACAGATGCTGTCGAAACGATATTTGAGAGAATAAAACAAGATGAACTGGTGCTTGTATCATCCTTTGTTTCTGTATACGAGAATTCTAAGTGTTCAGATATGGTTGCTAGGAATTGGACCGAATCCTTTATGAAAAACTATTCTTCAATCTATGTGAATCACAAATCACTACATCGTATAGAAGAGATGTCTAAACCGATAATTGAGAGCGGAGTGAAGGATATGGATTCCTTACACATTGCATGCGCCATATATTCTGAATGTGATTATCTAGTCACTGTCGACAAGAGAATGATGCATTTTTATAGCGACATAATCAATATCATCTCACCAATAGAATTGATAGAAACCCTGGAGGTTGAATTATGATCTCTGAACATGATATTCTCAGTAAGGGACTGGAATGCCTGATCGCTGGTCTTGGAAAAGAAGATGCCATGAGATTCATGGAATTGGCCATGAACGGATCTGAGTGTGTCTCCAGGAAACACGGACAATTCGACAATATGACGATCGAAGAACTCAAGGAAGACATCAACAGATTTTTCGATGCTCATCCGGAAAGCGGTATGAATCCTCGTTGCAAATCGATCTGATCTCAGTTTAATTCGTAGACGTCCCCGACATAGAAGTCCTTCACGCCATCGAGGCCCAGGCTCACCCTGAGATTGACGATACCATCCTTTCCGACACAGTGGTTGACGTACAGGTCAGGGATCTCCGCGAGCATCTCGGCATACGCATGAGCTACAGGTTTCTTCCTCTTCTCCAGGCATACGGGCCCGATGAATGCCTTCAGAACCTTCCCAGTCCTCCCCTTCACATCAAATATCACCGCATCAGGATAGCATGAGCAACGTCCGCTGAGGAGTGCCGCCTTGTTGCCTTCGGTCACGACCATAAAGGTCTCGCCGTAACCCCTCTCATCCTTGTAGAACGGCGTGAGGAGGACACCGGGAACTATCTCCTGCCACGAACCGATAGGGTGGAGGACCGCCTTGTCCCTGTGCTCAGCAGAGAGGCCGACGCCCCTGGAGAGGAACGACCTGTCCCCGTACAGTCCCTCCGGACAGTACACGTCCACGGGCTTCTCCCTCATCTTCAGGAGTCCGTTCAGGGCGGCTGAATCGCAGGGATTGCTCTGCGAGACCACGACAGCATCGATCGAATCGAAGTCTATCTCGAGATATTCCATGTTGTGGATGAGGTACCTGTCGCGCAGGCCGGTGTTGAAGAGGATCCTCTTCCCGTCCTTCTCCACCAGGAGCGCGGTGCCCTTGGCGCCGATGAGACTGGTGTAAGGCTGAGAGCCCTCGTCGTAAACGCATGTGATCCTCGTCGTCATATCTTCCGCCTCAGCGATGGTATAGCGAGTCCGGTATATCCTTGCATATCCTATAAATCGATTCCATGGGGACCTGACCGTTGGCGACCCATGCGGATACCTTCTTGGGGACCGTGGTGACCGCCATGATGGCAGTGGGCTTCTCTGGATCGTCTATGTAATCGGTCTCGATCATGAACCTGTCCGTCCCCTTGGCAAGCGCCTCTTTGAGGTTGGATTTCGAGGCGGGGATGGAGGGCATGACGCCGTGAGTCTCCTCAGGCGTGACCAACGGAGGGGATGAGTGCTTGACCACTAGACCCCGGTCCAATCCCGCCTTGTCGGCGATGGAAGCGAGGGACTCGTCCGTGTCGGGCTCGTTCTCACAATGTATGATTACTGGCACATCGTTCTCTTTGGCCAATTCGAACCCTCTCAGAAGCACCCTGTTCGATGCATCCCATATCTCCTTGTCAACGGGGAAATGGGGCCTTCCAATCTCCCCCAGAGCACATGCGCGACCCTCGGCGACATCCTTTGCGGCGTATTCCATACCCTCTATCATGATCTCCTCGGCCTTCTCAAGACCATAGATCTCTGCCAGTGAGATCAGGAGGATGGGATACGGGCCCACGGCTATGTTGATCTCCAGGTCCGTCTCCTCCTTCGCCCTGTCCGCAAGGGAGTATGTGACCTCATAGGACCTGGCGAAGTCCTTTCCGCACGTTATGGGGACCTCCTTGTGAGGGAGGGTGACCAGGGTCAATCCCGTACCGCCTGCGGCCTGGTATTCCTTCAGGGCATCGACGTTCCTGCCAGAGGGGCTCATATGGATGTGATTGTCGTATACGGGAACCTTATCGCTCATGACTTGATCCTTCAATTATTCTGGCGGCGTCCGGTATATCTTGTCGTGATATTACTCTTCGAATCCCTCGTCCAGATTCGTGATTATCGCTTACATGCCGCCATAGAAAGATTGACCGACTTGGATTTTATACTCTTCCCATGGGCCTTTCCGTTCATTCAATACCACACTCCCCCATGAAATTGCAAGGCAACAATGACCATTTTCGAGAAAAACTCAAGATGGATGCTCTGTCCGTCAGTATATAAATATTTCTTTAATTCTCAGATACATTAAAATTCTGCTTCCAACGCGGTTTTAGCAACCCATTAATACCGAGTAACTTGGTTACATCCTCCATGAGCAGTTTCGACACTCTATGCAAGAAGATCGAGGAGATGGACCCCGATCAGTTCGCCAAGTTGTTCAACGAGAAATCGGTCGACGTCATCGCCAAGCTGTCAAACCTGACAGCGGACGGAAAGGACGGTGTCTCGATCTACATGGAATTCATCCTGGCATCCGTTTCAGCGGACGGAAAGCTGTCCGCCAACGAGTACCTCCTCCTGAAGCCCATCTTCGACCAGATCGCGGAGAAGGACACCACATACGAGGAAGGCATCGAGATGTTCAACGCCATGGGACTCAACAAGCCCGGAGCGTACCAGAAGGTCGTGGACCTCATGGTCGATATCTTCGGAATGGTCGACGAGAAGCTAAAGGACGAGATCATCCTCATCTGTCTCCTGGTCTGCGCCATCGACGGAGAGGTCACCGAGGATGAGAAGAAATGGATCAAGCAGCTCATCGAGCCCCTCCAGCTTGAGATCGACCCCATGCAGTACATCAACGGATTCCTGGACAAGGCGGGAGTGTTCATGCTCGCGACCACCTGCCACGACCAGCCCAGGATGAGGGTCCTCGGACTGAAGATCATTCTGGACGGAAAGATCTACTTCGCAGTGGGAACATTCAAGGACGTCTACAAACAGCTTCAGGCCAACCCCAAGTGCGAAATCCTCGCATACGTAGGGGAGGAATTCATCCGCTGGGACGGAACAGCCGCATTCAGCGAGGACCCCAGGCTCATGGCTGTCGTCGAGAACGTCATGCCCCAACTCGCCGCCATGTACAAGGAGATGGGCTGGAAACTCGGCTTCTTCACCCTCGAGGGCGGAAGCGCCGAGTACGTGAGCGTCAGCAACGAGAAGATCAAGATCTTCTGATAAACGAGGGGATGGAATCCCCTCTTCTCTCTTTTCTATCCGATATTCACACAGTGCGTCTGAGATTGTGGATAAAGCCCTTCTTGGCCTCCTTCTCCACCTTCCCGACGGTTGAGACTCCGTCCCTGGCGGCCATCCATCTCAGCACGGAGACCTCGTAGGTCCACTGACGCTTGATGTGTAGGTTCATCTGATGCACCGTCCATATCGCATATGGGATCGAATAGAATCCCAAAGTGACCATCATCAGGATCATATGCCTCAAAGGCCGGCTCTTCCAAACGACCTTCGGCATCGTTTCCAGCGGATGCTCCTCGTCACCCATGACCTTCGAGAACACCACAGTGAACCTGTATTGCAGAACATCGATCATGGATATCCTGTCATGGACGATGAGACATATGGTGCTCATCGTGACGAACATGAACGCCATGTCGAATATCTCGAGGACCACAAGATGCTCGAAATCAAGGATCATGGCCATATCCAATATTGCCTGGACTACGGCCGATACGGCAACTGCGACGAAAAGGATGAACGCACCCGTCTGATTTCTCCTGCTGACCAGACCGGACAGCTCATCCCTGATCCCGAACAGCCTTTCCGTGTCCCCTCCGTTGTAGGATACGTACTCGATGAGGGCGGACATCCACTCGACATCGCGATCCTTGTGCTGCACCAGCGATTTCACTATGTTGTAGATGACGAAGGCGGACACCGCACACATGAATATCACTACGGTGAAATACTGGTCAAGATCGAATGATTCGGTATAGATCTGATGATTCAATATCCCCCTTACCATGTAGAACGGGGTCCCCAGAACGACCAGGAGCAGGACTAGGACCATCAGCACGATGTCCTTCTTGCTGCGATTGAGCACGCAGTTCAGAAATCTGTCCGCCCCCGGGATTGCCATAGTTGACCGAATCCTTTATAGAAATAGAAAAATGTGCGCATCCATGGGCTTTTTCGACGGCATAGCTAGGAGGGTCAAGGGGATCAACATGCCCCCTCTGCTGTTTGTGGTCGAATTCATCCTCACTTACGTGCTCATCCGCAACATGAACCTGTTCTTCTATCTCGAGGTCAGCGGTTGGGGCAGGAATTGGGCTTTATCCGCGGCCCTTATCACAGTCGTCATCATCACGACCGCACTCACCATAAGGGCGATGATAGGAATCCCATCGTCGGACAGATACTCATGGAGAACGACCGTAAGGACCCTGATAGTGCTAATACCGACGACCGTCATCTACTACGCCTTCGATTTCGGGTACTTCTTCATAGATCCGTGGGTGCTCCTGTCGATCATATCCGTATCGATAGGAATCATGTTCCTGCCGAGCGTCAGGAGGTATCACATCCCGCCCATGAGGAAGGTCCCTCCGCTGAAGGATTGGGTCAAGTTCATATTCATAAGACCTGAAGAGACCACATACGAATACAGATTCGTGTACAAGGACGAAGAATGAGAAAAGCGTATTTCGCAGTCTTTTTCTCATCGGAATTTTTTGTACGGATAAGCTGTAAATAATATCCGCCTAGTTTCAGAAAAACGCGATCATAAAACCCCATAAATCTTTTGTTTTGGAAGCATATTTTTTTCAGGTGTTTTTTCGGTATGAAAAATGAATTTTTGAAAAATATCTGGATAGGGAAAAATCACAACTTTTTTTACAAGTCGTTTATGACCCCCAAAACATAGTAAGAAACGGGGTTTTCTGAAAGTATCGCTTTTCACGTGAATTCGGCACTTCGAG
>Ga0310786_10005663_pt1 | contig 16867 bp, 21 predicted proteins | sample AusTroGonzalo_MG_FD_203881 | JGI IMG/M metagenome (GOLD analysis project Ga0310786, IMG submission 203881) | Bovine rumen microbial communities from tropical cattle in Woodstock, Queensland, Australia - Gonzalo_03 (v2) (version 2) | ecosystem: Host-associated > Mammals > Digestive system >... | reverse complement strand
TGATCGGGGAATTAATTTGTTGGGAAGCTATATGAAACTCCCTGATAATGAGATTGCTTCCGATATGGAAGCTATCAAGGCAGCCAACCGCGGTCTATCCAGCAAGAACCTGCCCGATGCTGAGAATAGAGGTTTTGGTATCAAGACTTCTAAGCAGATGTTGATACAAGGCTTAGGTGGTCAGTACTTGATGATTTCGGGTAGTAGTCTTTACATAAAAAGTCGTAATTTGGACAGCTTTTACGCAATGCCTCATGGTTTGCGATGGAATGGAACTATTGTGGCACTCCGTATACCTTATCATTCTGATATTTTTAATTACATTGACTATATTGAGTAATATGAAAACGATAGACATAGCTCAACTTCTTTCGCCCGACCTTAAGTCAAGGATGCGGGCACAAGACCTGAAGTTGTTAGTAGAGAACAGTGGAGCCGATGCTGTAGAAATGGATTTCCACGGCGTAAAGTTCGCCACACGCAGTTTCATTGATGAGTTTTACAACCTCTTTCTGAAAAACTCTGAGGCTAATTCTTTCTCATTAGAACTGATAAATGTCCCTTCCGATATCAAGGCAATGTTAGATGCAGTGAGTCGTACCCAGGTGCGAGCCAAGGTAATCCCTTCACAGTCTCAGGAAGTCTCATTCAAGGACATAAAAGAGTTTATGAATTATTTCAGCAAGTTAGTATTATAGGTATTCTTATTGTCCCCATACCCTGCTGGAGGATTGCTTTGGATAAGGAAGATTAACGTAAGCTTTCCTATATTGCAGTACAGTTTTGATGAATACGTAGCCCCTCCCTCGCGGCAGCAAATACATCATCCTTCATCCATCATACATCATCCATCATGAGCGACATTAGCGAAGCTATCCAGCAAAAATGCCTCGCCTTCAGCGACCGCATCATCAAACTAAAGGCTGCGATTAAGCGAGTAAAGTGACGAATCGCATTCGAACACTTTCGAGCGTGAGCAGGCTCGACCGAAGGTCAATGACTATCTGCTGAAGGAAGCAGCAAACAAGAAGCCTTCCTACAAGATAGTTAAAGGCAAGAGAGTATACGAGAAACCTGTCCCAGTATATTTGCAGTCTGTATCAAACCTATCTAATCAGCTGCTGCGAGCAGGCACAAGCATCGGCGCAAATAATGCGGAAGCCACAAATGCAGTAAGTCGTCAAGACTTTCGTTCTAAGAGTTACATAGCACTTAAAGAGGCTCGTGAATCTCTATATTGGATAGACCTACTGCATCGCAACGGTTATCTAACTGACGAACAACATCATTCAATCTACACAGACTGCGAAGAATTAGTGAAGATACTTGTATCACGCTGCAAGAAGTTAGACGAGCAATTGAATGAGGAGAAAAAATAACATCAGCCTTCAGCCCTCAGACTTCAGACCTCGCTAGGATTGTGAGGAACTGGTCAAGATCTTAGTAAAAAGGTGTAAATCTTTAAACGACGATAAAGATTCGAAGAATACGTAGGCCCATGAGAGCGGCAGCGAACACTTCTTCCATCTTCCCTCTTCCTTCTTCCTTCATATCCTTCTTCCCTCTTCCTTCTTACATCTTCCATCGTTAAGCGCGGCAGCGAATACTTCTTCCGTCTTCCATCATACTTCTTACCTCTATAAAGCCTGTACGTCAAAATAGACAGTTTACGATAAATCGAGTTAATCCATATGAATATAAAATCTGTTTAAATATACAATCCTATGCTTGTTAAATCTTTCGAATACGACAGTTATATGTGGAGATTAGACACCATCTATTTTAATTTGTTAAATCTGATAGTTGGTGAGAATGCTGTTGGAAAATCCAAATCATTAAAGGCTTTGGTAGAAGTTGCCAAATTCATTAATGGAAGTTTTTCTACAGACATGAATATCGTGCATAAATGCCGAATAGTTTTTCAAGATCCAGACGGAAAGGAACTTATTTATTCTTATCATGGATCTATTGAGGAAATATTGGAAGAGAGTATGATCTATGATGGAGATATAGTTATTTCTAGAAACCAGCATCAATCAAAAATAAAGAAGGATTCTGTGAATCCTCCTAAAAATAAACTTGTTATCCAATCTCAAAGAGATACAAACAAATATCCTGAATTTGAGTTGGTAATGAGTTGGGCTGAACATACAAGAGGCTTTTCTTTTAGTGATTTATCTTCTTCTAAACCCTATACTATTCCGAGTATGTTCTCAGAAGGAATGGATTTCTCAGAATTATTTATGAAGCTAGATGAAGAAAAAAGAAAGTTTGTTAAAGACAAAATGTGTGAGTTAGGATATAAGGTCAAAAAGATTGATCCACTGAAGATTGACAAATTTACTTTAGTCACACTCGAAGAAGAGGGTGTTTCTGTCCCATTGTTTTCCCCATCAATGTCAAATGGAATGCTTCGTGTGTTCTATATATTTACTTATATGGCATATATAGCGAATGCAGAAGGAGCAAAGACTTTTTTAGTAGATGATTTGGGAGAAGGGCTTGATTATAGTCGTTCTTCAAAATTAAGCAAGATAATGTTCAATTATTGCGAAGAAAATGATATTCAATTGATAGTTACTTCAAATGATAGTTTTCTTATGAATGCTATAGATTTGAACAATTGGATAATATTACGAAGAAAAGGAAAGAAGGTTACAACTTACTGCCAGATTACTCATCCTGAGATGTTTAATAAGTTTAGAAGAATGGGCTTGAACAACTTTGATATGCTGAGTACTGATTTTATGGAGAAATTCTTATCTGAAGAAAAATGAAAGTAGCGATATACGTTGAAGGCATAACAGAGGCTGCTTTTGTCTATCAGTTAATATGCGAACATTATAATAGAGATTTCCTCTCTTTTCGTGTCGAATGTCTTAAACTCGATCCCAAAGAAGCTTCTAATGATCTTCTTAATTATGGCGATGAGAAAAATGCCCCAGATTATTATCTATTGTATGATTCATGCTCAGACGTTGCAGTTTCTTCTGATATAAAAGACCGAATAGGTAGGCATATAGAAGAAGGATATGATAAAGTTATAGGTCTTCGTGATGTCTATAGTGATAATTTCAAGGCATTATATCCTCATAAAAAAGATGCCTCTTCAATTGCATCTTTTATTCAAGATATGAAGGATGCTTTATCAGTCTACAATAGTAATGGGCTTATTCATCTTCGATTCGCAATTATGGAGATAGAGGCTTGGCTCTTGGCTATGAGTGATGTGTTCTGTCGAGTTGATAAGAGATTAACCCCTCAATGGCTTCTTGACAAGGCTAAGATAGATGTGTCAAAAGACCCAGAAACTGAATATTTCCACCCGTATTCCAATTTTGAGAATATATACAAATCCATTTCAAAGCCATATGGCAAACATTGGAATGCCATAAAAGAGATTATCTTTAAGCTCAAACAAAGCGACTTTGAATCCTTGTATAATTCAAGTAAATGCAATTCCTTCCGTGATTTTCACGATGCAATCTTTTTGTGAGATTCTAACTGAAGGGTAAACGATTGATAATTGGCACATGGTCCAAGAGGGCGGTTCTGAGGAAGCAGAAACGTCGATAATATAACAGATATCTAACTAATGGCAAGAAGGATATTGACTGATGTCGAAAACATTCGTCAAAAGCAAACCTTTCCTTGACTCGACATAACATTTCTCAGCACATAAACATATAAACTTCAAAATTTGACTTTATGACAGCGATAGTTTCGATTTTAAACAAACGTGCAGTGGCCATAGCCGCTGATAGCGCGGTTACATTTGGCCATAAGGTGGTGAATAGTGGAAATAAGATTTTTACGCTATCCAAGTATCACCCTATAGCTATTATGACTTATAATAATGCTTCGTATATGGGCATACCCTGGGATACTCTGATAAAAGTGTATAGGCAGAGGCTGGGAGATAAAGAATTGGATACAGTTGAAGAATATGTAGAAAACTTTCTTGACTATCTTCATGATCCCTCTTTATATCTCCAGTCAGAATGTATAGAGAGTCTAACATCTCATCTTTTTGCTTTTTATCGTCTTTTGATCAATTTATCAAAGCAAGAGATTAAAGATTTCGATGAGAATGCTGCTGATGCTTACAATAAATTAAAAGTTACTTCAGAGAAGTATAGGGATATATACAATAAAGCAAGAAAGAATATAGAATTCGCAGACTATAAATATGATGATTTTTTGGTAGAAGCAAAGCAAAGCATTGTGAAATTTTGGAAGAGTAAAAAGAATCCTGAAATGCCAGAGTCAGAACTTGATGGATTCTTAAAAACTTTTTATGAGTATCTTCTTTCAGACCTCATTTACAATGACTATACGGGAATAGCCATTACAGGTTATGGCGCAAAGGAATTGTTCCCATCATTAGTACAAGTGCTGATTTCTACTAAGATAAATCAAAGGCTTAGATATTATATGATTCAGCCCTATCATATAGGAAATGGAGAAAGCGATGCACGTATTATTCCATTTGCTCAAATTAATATTGAGCAAACTATAGTTCGGGGTATTCATCCTGATATAAGAGCGTTGATACTTTCTTCCTTCAAGAAGATTATGGAAGATTTGGCAAAGTCTGTGCCTGCATTAACTCCAGATGTGTATACTAATATGTTTGAAGACGAAATAACCAACTATATACAGGAACATCATACAGGGCCTTTAATGGATACAATTATTCATCTTGACAAGGAGGATATGGCAGACATGGCAGAGAGTATAGTATATCTAACATCTTTAATGAAGAAAATTTCCCCCGAGGAAGAAACAGTTGGAGGTCCTGTTGATGTTGCTGTCATTTCAAAAGGAGATGGCTTTGTCTGGATGAAAAGAAAACATTATTTTAGTCCGGATTTAAATCCTCATTTTGTAAGTAACTATTTCTATAAGCATGGAGACAATGAATGATTTTGATTATCCCCGCTATTATTTAATTGGCGATAATAGTTTGTTTGATTCTAATTCCCAATTAGAAGAAGCTGCATCTATGATTGCAAAAAACATTTCTGACCAAATAAGGAAAGATTTGAAAAAATGAGTGTTAATGTTTTGTTTGTAGGTGATAATATGACTTCTCTGCATAGCAAAGCATAAATTTGCTGGATATGAACACCGCGATAGAGCAATTTGAGGAGTTGTATTCCCGATGGTCTATGTTAGACAAATTCGGGAAGGAATTTCAACTGGCTAAGATGTGGCAGAGGGCACAGGCAGTGTATCAGGCATTAATGTGGTCGTATAATAGCAAAGGTTATCTCACAGATGTTGAGGCTGGCTATGTCCGGCAGTTGCAACAGGTATTCCAAACAATTCAAGCGCAGAAGCTGCAGGTAGACCAAGACTTGGCAAACGAGATGATGAAGCACCTGGCGAAGATAGCCATAAGACATAAGTAATATAGGGATGAAACCTGACTCGACCTCTAGGATGTGATCGGAGAACCGTCCCCTGATCCATTTCGAACCTGTCCCCTGATCCGCCACCCCCCTGGCGCAGCCGATAAAAAACTCATCGCGTGTCCCGCGATACCAAAACCTGCTGAAAGTCGGCGGTTTCTGCGACTTTCAGGTTAAGCCCCTTTCCTGGAGAGGAAAAGGGGTTTGGGGTAAAGGTTGAAGCCTTCCTTATGAAGGAAGGTTGGATGGTTGGAACCTCCCTTACGAAGGAAGGGCTTGGGGATGATGGAATGCTCCAAGATTTGCATCTCGCAGAACGCCCCCCAAAAACCTTCACTCGAGTCAAAACATGTATTGACTCGAGTCATTCGATGTTTTGACTCGAGTGAATGATTTTCGCCACCTGGGTGAGTATAGGGCCAGAGTGGTACGATACAAGGACGATAGATGTTTTATCCGCTACAGTTTGAACCCAACCTCCAACCCGTCATTTGGGGAGGCCATCAGCTCCGGCCCTACAAAGGTCTGGAGCCCTCCGACGAACCCATTGGCGAGAGCTGGGAGGTCAGCGCAGTGCCATCAAGCACCAGCGTTGTCAGCAACGGCATTTGGAAAGGCAAGGACCTGATATCACTGATCAATGAATATCCGGAAGAGATATTAGGAAAGGCGGTAAACAGAAAATATCATGGCCAACTGCCATTACTGGTGAAGTTCATTGATGCCGAGCGCGACCTGAGCATCCAGGTCCATCCCAACGACGATATGGCACAGCGCCTCCATGGCAAGATGGGCAAGCCCCGCGAGCTGCATACAGCCCTCGCCTCCCAGGCCCTCAACTTCCACGTAGAACCCAACTATCGCACAGAATACGCTGATGCTGCCAAAAAGGCTGTTCAGGTCATCGAGACCCCCTATTTCGATGTCAGAGTGATGGAAGTTTCAAGGCCCTTTCACAGAGAACTGAAGAAATACGAAAGTTTCATTATTACCATGTGTATAGAAGGCGACTGCAAGATACGCGTGCGCAGCACAGGCGACGAAATCCTGTTAACGCAAGGCAACAGCACTTTGATACCGGCAGCAATTGCCGACTACGATATCATCCCCCTCAACAATAAAACCCGCATCCTCGATGCCTTTATAGACAACATGGACAGGAGCCTTCGCCATATCTTGACCCGCTTCCTCCATCTCACGCAGCAATAATTGAAGAGGGATCACTTATCAAGATAAATGAGACGAGAATGAAAAAGACTTATTATAGTCAAGATGGCGGACTCCTGAAATGATCAGGAGAACCGTCCCCATGATCATAAGCCTCATTTCATCGAGGCCGAATCGAATCTATTCAAAATTACCTATCCTGGCGATTTGGAAATAATAGAATCAATATATAAATCACAAATAGAAAATGGAATCAGAAAAGCATAAAAAAGTACTTATAACAGGTGGAAGTGGCGGCATTGCGCAGGCCATCAAAGCTCTGCTTGAAAAAGACGGCTATACGGTATTTGCACCAACCCGTCAGGAAATGGATGTGACGAGTTGGGATAGTATAAATGCTGTAATGAAGGATTTTGTTCCAGACATTCTGATCAACAATGCAGGCTATGTCGTTCCACAGTCGGTTAAGCAGATGGATTTAGAGAACACCAAGAAGCATTTCGATATTAATGTTGGTGGTACTTTTTATTGTACAGGTATAGCCTTGAAATACAATCCCGATTTGGAAATAGTTAATATATGCTCTGCAGCGTCTATAGAGAGTCATGCTACATGGAGTGAGTATTGTGCCTCCAAGGCTGCTGTTGCTATGGCAACCAAGTGTTGGGCAGAAGATGGTCTTTATGCTGTGGCAATATCACCTGGTCGAACAAGAACCAAGATGCGCAAATTTTTATTCCCAGATGAGGATCAAAATACATTACTAGAACCCGATGATTTTGCAAAAGTAGTTATGAAGGGGGTGCGTAAAGAATACCCTTCTGGATCAAACATCATTGTCAGAAAACAAAACGTTCAGCAATTATTAAACGAGTAAAAACATTATTATGAACTGTTCTGAATTTTTAGTGGACTTTTTGATTGCCCATGGCGTTACGGATGTATTTGGTTATGCTGGAGGTTACATAGTTCCTTTTATGGATGCTTTGTATAAAAGGAGAGATGAAATCACAACGCATGTTTGTTACCACGAACAAGGCTGTGCTCTCGCAGCAGACGGCTATGCAAGAACGAGTGGTAAGCTCGGCGTTTATTTCACCACCTCTGGTCCTGGTGCAGTAAATGCCTTTGGAGGTCTTGCTGATGCATGGTTTGACGGGTTCCCTATTATGGGAATTTGTGGTAATGTGCCTACTAACGAGATGAAAGGTTTTTCTGGAATCCGACAGAATGGTTTTCAAGAAATGGACATTGTCTCAATGACAAGAACCATTACGAAGTATTCTGTCACGGCCAATAGTCCAGAGGGCTTTTCTGAAATTGTAAATCGAGCATATAATATGGCCCTTCTCGGAAGGAAGGGAGGCGTAATTATAGATTTCCCGCTGGATATTCAGCAGAAAATAGTAGTGAATCAGAATTATTAATCAAGAAAATTCATTAGCTATGATATTCAAGCCTCAATATAAAAAGCCGGTACTAATTGCCGGAAATGGTGCTAGAACTGCAGATGCCGTGGATATGATTCATGAGTTTGCAAGAAAGACAAATATACCTTTGTTAACGACAATGAACGGTGTCGACATCGCTCAAGATGATCTGCACATAGGATTTATCGGTACGCATGGTAACCGTATCGCCAACATGATACTGCGTGAATGTGACTTGATTGTAACTGTTGGCGCTCGTTTGAGTATTCGACAAGTCGGTCGTTATACCGCGAACTTTGCACCGCAGGCTCACTTGGTCAGAGCAGATATTGATGAGTCTGAACTTAGTAGAAATATTAAGAGTGATGAAGACAAGTTCCACACGGACGCTAGAGATTTTATGCGTAAGTTGTTGGACGAGCCAGTGGGAGATTTCTGCAACTGGAGAAAACAGTGCATGGAGGCTAAAGCAGTTCTTGATGAATATGATAAACAACCCGGCAATAGAACTGTAGAGGTAATTGGAGACTTGCTCCCTCCTAATGCTAACGTTTCTGTAGATGTTGGTATGAACCAATGCTGGACTGCTCAGTCTCTTGTTTTAAAAGGGGACAAAGGAAGAATACATATCAGTGGTGGCTATGGCATTATGGGTTGTGGACTTCCGTTTGCTATTGGCTCAGCTATTGCAAACAAGGGCGAATCTGTATATTGTATCACTGGTGATGGAGGTTTTCAGATGAACATTCAGGAGCTTGAAACTGTGAAGAGGGAAAATCTTCCAATTAAAATATTCATTCTTAACAATAGAGTTCTTGGCAAAATTAGTGAAACCCAACATTTCAGCCATGGTGACCGATTTGCATGTACGGCAGTATCGGGTGGTTACACAGTCCCAGAATTTGTCTGTATAGCTGAGGCTTATGGCATAAGAGGAGCAAAGTTGTCTGGCTATGATGAATTGAGTAAGTACAAGGGATGGATTGATGATAAAGAGCCATGCCTGTTTGATATTGAGCTCCCTGAAGACAGCTTGTTGACACCTAAGATCAAGTGGGAAACAGGAAAGATATCGCCGGTAATATCTGATGATGTTGTTGAAAAAGTCAAAGAAATATTGAGTAAATAGACATTATTTGGATTATGAATAGAGTTGGAGCAGTTATTTTGGCTGGAGGCAAAGGAACTCGTTTCCACCAGCAAAAGCAGTTTGTGAAATTATGGGGAAAAGAGTTGTGGCGTCATGTATATGATAAGACATGCCAACTGATACCCAAAGAGCAAATTGTTGTTGTTGGAGTTGACTTACCTGGGGGTGAGACAAGGAGCGGCTCAGTAATGAATGGTTTAAATGCATTACAGAATTGTGACAAGGTTCTTCTTGTCGAGGCAGCACGGCCTCTTGTAACCGTTGCGCAGCTAAAACTACTAGTGGAATGCGAAGGAGATTCCATCACATTTGTCGCACCCTGCGTGGATACAATAATTAAGAAAGATAAAACATATTTGAATCGTAATGACTGTTTGCGTATGCAAACGCCCCAAGCATTTAATTATGTGTTGCTTAAAAAAGCATACGAGACAGGAAAGTACATAGACATGACGGATGAGACGAGGGTACTTTATGAAGAATATGGAATAGAGCCTACTTTTGTAGAAGGAGGCGAAAACTTATATAAAGTCACTTATCCTAAAGACATAACATTTATTGAAAACTATTTCGAAAAAAGTGAATGATAATGAAAATTAAGAAAATTATATCAAATCCTAAGTCCTCATTTTTTGCAATTAAACAAAAAATTGAGTTCAGATTACAGTTGTATCAGGCCAAACATAAACAATTAATAGCGTTAAAAAAAACCAAGGGGAGAAATCCAATAAATTGTGTATTTTTTGCACTGGATTCTTCAATTTGGAAATATGATATGATATATCGCATAATGCTTGACAATTCAAGGTTTAATCCTACAATCCTAGTTTGTCCAATAGTTAATTACGGACGAGAGAACATGCTAAAAAAAATGGAACAATGCTTCTGTTTTTTTAAAGATAAAGGTTACAATGTCATAAAATCTTATAATGAAGAAGAGGATGAATATTTTGATGTAAGGCGATTAAGCCCAGACATCATCTTTTACACGAACCCATATAGAGGTTTTATAGATGAACGTTATTACATTACTCACTTCAATGATATTCTTACAGTTTATGTGCCATATTTTATGAACTGTTCTAATGTAAAAGGCTTTAGTAATAATATGCCTTTACATAATCTTGTATGGCGTAAATATGTTGAGACAGACTATGAGTTACAGCTTGCTAAAATAGAGCAGAAAAGGCATGGCTTAAATGTGGTCTATACTGGTTATCCGGGAATTGAAAAACTCATTGACAAAAAATATAAACCTGAAATAAATCCATGGAAGATAAAAGACGGGAAACTTAAAAAAATTATTTGGGCGCCACATCATACAATAGAAAAAGGTTGTTTCGGCCATACATGCTTTCTCGAATATTGTGATTTTATGATTGAAATGGCAAAGAAGTATGAAGGTCATGTGCAGTTTGTATTTAAACCTCATCCTTTGTTGAAAAATAAGTTGCAAATTCTGTGGGGTATAGAAAAAACAAACATTTATTATGCCACATGGGAAAGTATGGCTAATTCTTCTCTTTGTGAAGATGATTACATAGATTTGTTTTTAACTAGTGATGCAATGATTCATGACAGCGGTTCATTTATTGTAGAATATTTGTATGTAAATAAACCAGTCATGCGCACAATTAATGATATACCTCTTTCTGAAATGTTTAATCGTTTTGCATTGGATTGTTTTGGCCAGTATTATTTAAGTAATGCAAAAGAAGAGGTTGAACAGTTTATTCAAAATGTTATTAATGATGTAGATCCTTTGAAAGAAAAGAGAACACAATTTGTTAATGATGTATTGATGCCTAAGGGTAGTCCATCCCAGAATATAATTAATGATATTTTGGATAGCATTGACAATCAAATATTATATCGTAATTAATGGCAGAATCTGTAAGGAATCAGCTGGTACATGGCGTCTTGCGGAACTTCATCGAGAAAATCTTGATGGGGGGCGCGCAGTTCGTTAATTGGTATATTATTGGCTCGACTGTTGCTACCATCAGACTTCGGACTGATTGGGATGTTGGCTATTTTATTGCCATCTCTAATGTCTTTATTGATGGTGGTTTTGTGACGATGATATGATAAAAGTAATTAAAACAAGGAAATATAATGGATAAACCACAGATTATTAATTTGCCGAAATTTCTTGATACAAGGGGTAATCTCTCGTTTGTAGAGCAAGAAAATCATATACCATTTGTAATTCGGAGAACATACTGGCTTTATGATGTGCCAGGTGGCGAGGCTCGTGGTGGTCATGCATATCGAGAAAACCAAGAATTTATTGTTGCTTTGTCAGGTTCCTTCGATGTTGTTCTTGATGACGGTAGCGAGAAAAAGAAGTTTACACTTAATCGCTCATATTATGGTCTGTTTGTCCCCAAAGGACTCTGGCGCGAAATGGAAAATTTCTCGACGAATTCCCTAGCACTTATATTATCATCAACAGACTATGATGTTAATGATTACATACGTGATTATGATGAATTTCTAAAATTTAAAAGTAATGGCAAAATATAACGTCTATGATTGTACTATGATAGAGCTTAGCAAGCATCATAGTGATCGTAAGGGTAATATTTCAGTAATACAAAATGGTGAAACTGTGCCATTTGACGTGAAACGAGTGTACTATCTCTATGATGTACCAGGGGGAGAAAGCCGTGGTGCACATGCCCATCGTGAATTGAGCCAGTTGATTGTTGCAGCAAGTGGATCCTTCAGAGTTACACTTGATGACGGAAATGTGAAACGCTCATTTGTTTTAAATCGTCCATACCAAGGGTTGTATGTTAAACCAGGGATTTGGCGTGACCTTGATGACTTTTCATCAGGTTCAGTTTGTATGGTTTTAGCCAGCGATGTATATAAGGTAGAGGATTATATCCGTGATTATGATGATTTTATAAAATATAGAGAAGAATGATACACCCACTTTCTGATTGTCAAAACACGAACATTCCTGAATCTACTAATATATGGCAATATTGTGTAGTATTATCAGGTGCTCAAATAGGAGAGAACTGCAATATTTGTTCACATTGTTTTATTGAAAATGATGTGAAAATTGGCAACCATGTGACTGTTAAATGTGGAGTTCAGATTTGGGATGGCATTGAGTTAGATGATAATGTTATGATTGGCTCAAATGTGACTTTTACAAACGATATGTACCCTCGTGCTAAGAACAAGGATTGGAAGATGCTTCGTACTAAAATTTGTAAGGGCGCTACCATTGGTGCAGGTTCTACAGTGCTTCCAGGTTTGACAATTGGTGAAAATGCCATGGTAGGAGCCGGTTCTGTTGTTACGAAAAACGTACCTGCCGAAGAAGTATGGGCCGGTAATCCAGCAAGATTTATTAAGAAAGTAGAAGAATTGAACAAATAATGAATTAATGAATATACCTTTTTTATCATTGCATGATGTTACCGCTTTGCATGGTGACGAAATTAATGCTGCTGTAACACGTGAGGTTAATAGCGATGAGCGGTTCGAAAAGGACAATGCCCACTTCATAGGCTCAGATTATTGCATTGGCTGTGCTAATGGTTTGGATGCACTGATTTGGATTTTCAAGGCATACATGGAGATGGGTGTGATGAAGTCTGGTGATGAGGTGATAGCTATCCCCTGACATGCCCATTCCCTTGACTCTTGACATAATTAAGACATCTTACATCTATGACAATAATGATATAACATATAAATAGAATAATGAGTGTATTTAAAGACAAAACCCTCTTGATTACTGGAGGTACCGGATCGTTCGGTAATGCAGTGCTCAATCGTTTCATCAACGAGGAGTTTAATGAGATTCGTATTTTCTCCCGTGACGAAAAGAAGCAGGATGACATGCGTCATCGTCTCAACAATCCGAAGGTGAATTTCATCATCGGTGATGTGCGTAATTTTGACGACATCAACAATGCCATGTGTGGAGTTGATTTCGTGTTCAATGCTGCCGCCCTGAAACAAGTGCCTTCTTGTGAGTTTTATCCTATGCAGGCGGTTCGCACAAATATTCTTGGTTCTGAGAATGTGCTGGAAGCAGCTGTGCGGAACAAGGTAAAACGTGTGGTTGTTCTTTCAACCGATAAAGCGGCATACCCAGTTAATACGATGGGAATGACAAAGGCCTTGATGGAGAAACTGGCAATATCAAAAGCTCGCGACCCAAGAGCGAAAGAGAACGGAACCGTTATTTGCGCCACACGCTATGGCAATGTGATGTGTTCCCGTGGATCTATAATCCCCCTTTTCATAGACCAGATTAAGGCAGGTCTGCCAATGACTGTCACAGTACCTGAGATGACTCGCTACATGATGTCTTTACCACAGGCTGTTGACTTGGTTATGTTCGCTTTCAAAAACGCTCAGCCTGGCGACCTCTTTGTACAGAAAGCCCCAGCAGCTACTATTGAGACCTTGGCGAGAGCAGTAAAGGAGTTGTTCCATGCTGACAATGAGATTCAGATTATAGGAGCACGTCATGGTGAAAAGATGTATGAAACGCTCTGTACCAGTGAGGAAATGACAAAGGCTGAAGATTTGGGTGATTTCTATCGTGTTCCTGCTGATCTTCGCGACCTTAATTACAGCCGTTACGTGGATACATTTGGACACCGTTTCGACGTCCCAGACTATAATTCTGATAATGCTCGTATGCTGAATGTGGAGCAGATGAAAGAGTTGCTTCTCACCTTGGATTATGTCCGCGACAGATTGGATGAGTTTGGTATTAAATATTAAGTACGATGATACCTCTTGTAAAACCCTATTTCCCTCCTCGCGAGGAATTGATGCCCGCTCTTGAGGAGATAATCTACAGCGGGTATGTGGCCACAGGTCAGCCGGTATTTGATTTTGAAGATGAGTTTAAGAAATATATTGGCAATGACAATATCATTTCATTACACTCTGGAACGGATGCACTCCATCTTGCTTATATCCTTGCTGGTATCAAGCCTGGCGATGAAATCATCAGCACCCCTATGACCGCTGAGCCTACCAATACTTCTATAGCAATGGTAGGAGCTAAAGTTGTTTGGGGTGATGTTGACCCAAGAAACGGCTTGCTTGATCCAAAGAGTGTTCGTTCGCTCATTACAGAAAAGACCAAGGCAATAGTGTTGGTACACTATGCCGGAATGGTCTGCGATATGGATGAGTTTTATAAGATTTCTAAAGAATTCAATATCCCTATTATTGAGGACAGTGCGCATGCAATGGGTGCCAAGTATAACGGCAAACTGGTGGGTAACTATTCTGATTATACCATCTATTCACTCCAGGCCATTAAGCACATGACTACTGTTGATGGTGGCTTCTTGGCGATGAAGAATGACTCTCAGATGGATCGTGCCAAGCGCTTGCGCTGGTTTGGGCTCTCTAAAGACAAGAGCCGCCTGGATAATGACATTACTGAGGTAGGTTACAAGTACGCTATGAACAATGTGAATGCCACCATTGGCCTATGCCAAATGAAGCATATAGATGAGAACATAGGTAAATATATTGCCAACGGAAAGTTCTACGATGAGGCTTTGAAGGGTATATCAGGGGTTGAGTTGGTGAAGTATAACAAGAACACTGAGCCTTCCTACTGGCTTTATACGATGAAGGTGGAATGTCGTGATGAATTTTGCAAGATGATGGAGGCAGCTGGTATTACAGCATCCCAGTTGCACCATCGTAGCGATACCCACAGCATCTTCAAGGAGTCAAAGCGTGATTTGCCTCAGATGGAAGACTGGTATGCTCATTTTGTCCATATCCCTTGCGGCTGGTGGGTTGATGAAGAAACTCGCGCAAAGATAGTAGAAACCGTCAAAAAAGGTTGGTAAACCATCATTCCATCTATCATCAAGAGAGCAAAACGGTTATACCCGCTATATATAATTATAGTGATAGAAATGGGAGTAATGAGAGTTGTTTTCTCCAAGTATCACCAACTGCCAGATGTTTTTTTAAGTTATTTTGTATTTGCACAGAATTATTATTGGCTCTATAACCCTGAAGGAAGCAAGGCCATGGCATATTAAAGCATAATTTATGGAGATATTATCAAAACTACCCAAAGTACTTATTAGAACAGATGTGGCAGAAATTTCTCGCATCTTAGGAGTGCCAGTGGAGGGGGCAAATATTGAAATTAATGGTTTGAACCTATGTAATAGGTCAATCATTGCAGAAAACACCCTCTCTTATTGTACCTCTCCCAAGTACCTAAAAGTAGCAGAACAGAATCCGAGAGTTAAAGCACTTATAGTAACCCCCGAGATTTATGATTCATTAGACGAAAAGCAGCGGAATCATATTTCTTATATAGTTAGTACCCAGCCAGAAGCAACATTCTATCAACTGTTTGAGATACTCCAAAATAAGGGTTGTTATCCAAAATATGATTGGAAAACAGATCTATGTGGAGCCATAGTTTCAAAAGGAGCTGTTGTTGAAAATGGAGTCATACTAGGCAAGAATTGCAAAATAGGTTGTAATAGTGTAATTTGCTCTGGAACAATAATAGGTGACAATGTCACAATTGGTAATTGTTCTGTAATAGGTAGCAACGGGTTTCAGCTTATTCGAGATGCAGAAGGTAAGAACATGGTAATTAACCATGTCGGACGCACATATATTGGCAATAATGTTACAATTGCCGATAACGTTACTATAGACAGAAGTTTGTTTGAGTCATATACCTTCGTGAACGATTATGTAAAGATAGACAATCATGTTCATGTCGCTCACAATTGCATGATAGGAGAGAATAGTGTTCTTACTGCTGGTGCCATACTGTTTGGCTCTAGTGAAATTGGAAAGGATGTTTGGGTGGCACCAGGTTCTTCCATAATGAATAGAGTGAAGATTGGTGATGGAGCGATGGTCTGTGCATCAACTTTCGTAATGCGTAACGTGAAGCCTTACACCAAGGTATTTGGAATCCCAGCAGTTGCAATAGATTGATTTGTTATGAATGGTTCGACAAAGGATTACATGTCAAACCAATAATAACAACATCAATGAAAGTAATTTTCTTGGCTTATCGCCAGTGGTCTTTGGATGTGCTTCCCACTGTTCAAAAGCATCCGCGAGTTTCAGAATGTGTGTTGTGTAAGACACACGAAGAATTAACATCATTAGATTTGTCAAAGTATGACCTACTCATAACCTGTGGTTGGAGTCAGGAACTTGGTGAAGAAGTAGTAAGCAAGATTGAAGCAATTGGCGTGCATTGCGCAGAGTTGGACCGATATTCATATGGAACCCCTATCCAGTTGCAGATTATCGATGGTATAACACGCTCCAAGCATCGTATCTTTAGCTTTACATACGACAAGGATTCAAGTCGCGCACATACACACAATCGCCTCTACTCGCATGAAGTTGACCTGGACTATTCGGGCAATATGGAAGACATTCTAGAGCAACTGACAGTAACAAGTAAGGTGTTATTCACACGCTATCTCGATGATTATCCTAATATTGAGTGGAAGCAGTGGCCTGCAGAGGATATTGTAAGACCCGCTCGAAAGCCCAAAGACAGCCTTCTTTCAAAGAAAGATATTATGAAGATGGATACTGAACAACTCTACAACTTTTTCCGTTGTCTTGAAGACCCATACCCCAATGGTGCCATTGAAGACGAAAAAGGAATCCTTTATATCCAGAAAGTGATGTACAAAAAGAAGGAGGCA
>Ga0310786_10005662_pt1 | contig 16869 bp, 9 predicted proteins | sample AusTroGonzalo_MG_FD_203881 | JGI IMG/M metagenome (GOLD analysis project Ga0310786, IMG submission 203881) | Bovine rumen microbial communities from tropical cattle in Woodstock, Queensland, Australia - Gonzalo_03 (v2) (version 2) | ecosystem: Host-associated > Mammals > Digestive system >... | reverse complement strand
CCTCTGGAGACAGGTGGGCATTACCCATCGGGATGGTAATCACGAATTCGCAACCCTGTTCGAGGTTATGAGCCGTGATAGTACCATGATGAAGTTCCACGAGTGAACGAGTCAGGTCCAGACCGATACCAGTGCCCACATTACGGTCGTTGGCAATGGTGGCCGTCTGATAGAAACGTTCGAATATCTTGTCAAGTTTATCATCAGGGATCTTCTCGCCGTTATCGCTGATGGCAAGAGTAGCCTGCTGGTCGTTGTGAGTCAGGCGGATACCTACCTCACCGCCCGTAGGCGTATACTTAAAGGCATTAGAAAGCACGTTCATCACCACCTTGTCAAAGTTCTGACGGTCTATCCATACATACAGATCCTCAGAGTCATGGTCGAAGGTTAGTTTAATCTGCTTAGCCCTGGCCTGATTCTCAAAGAGATTATAGATATCACCCACAAAACCAACGAGGTTGGTCTCCGACATGCGCATCTGCATCTGTCCTTTATCAATCTTACGGAGATCCATCATCTGGTTAATCAGACTCAGGATACGTTCGGCATTACGTTTGATGGTAAGATAGACCCCGCGACGGGCTGGGTCGTCGTCACTCTTAATCAGTGAGAGCAGCGGCGTAACAATTAGTGTCATAGGTGTACGTATCTCATGACTCATGTTCATGAAGAAGCGCAACTTAGCCTCGCCCATCTCTTCGGCATGGATATGTGCCTGCAAGCGCAAATTGTTCTGCTCACGATGGCGACGGTAGGTAAGATACTGCCAGATGAAGAGTCCGAACACGATAGCATAGAAACAGTAGGCCCAGGCAGAGCGATACCACGGACTATGAATGACCACGGTAAACTCGCGCTCTGGAGTTTCGGTATTGTTGCGCTCAGCTTTCACGCGGAAGCGATAGGTACCTTCAGGCAGGTGAGAGAAGGTCAGCACGTTGATGCCTGGCTGCAAACGCACATAGGGTTCGCCATTGATACTATACAAATAGGAGATGTGCTCTGGGTTCTCGTAGGTCAACGTTGAGAACTGTATGGCGAAAGAGTTATCGTGATAGTCAAGCTCAAAGCGGCGACTGGCATATACGGTGGTGTCTGTCACCTGATAGCTACCAGAGCGTGCGGTACCGCCAATAGGCTCACCATTGACGGTAAACGAGGTCAGCTGAACGCGAGCCTCCCACTTGCTTTGGGTAATATCCTGCGGGGTAAACCATGTCAGACCGCCTGTACCACCGAAGTAGATCTGCCCGTTGGGAGAGGTGCTAGAGGCACCGTCACTGAACTCATTGCCTTGCAGACCATCGTCGGCAAAGAAGTTCTGGAACAGGCCCGTCTTAGGGTCGAAACAGGACAGACCATGACAGGTACCCAGCCACAGCCTTCCATTGGCATAGCGTTCAATAGAGCCCACGGCATTATCACAAAGTCCCGTCTCGCGGGTATAGTGTTTCAGTACCTTTCCATCAAGACTATAACAGAATAGGCCGTCGTTAGTACCCACCCAGATATGACCATTATATTCACGGGCTATTTTGACAGGCTGACCGTAATTGGGGCAGTTGGTGCCAAAAGTACTGATCCAGCTGTCGGTGTCAAGGTCGAGACAACAGATACCCATCGACGTTGCACAATAGATGCGCTTGCTGTCGGGAGAGACAGACACCTGCGACACATAGTTATTGATGATGCAATTCAACTTACGGTCAGCCTCAGCACCCCGTTTCATCATGTATTTCTTCAGGAAGTTACCCTTATTATCCATACACAACAGACCATATTTCATCGTTGCCAGCCAGAGGCGTCCATGGCTATCGCGATCGATATCCATCACAATCAGGTGCTTATCGCCAGGATACTGAATGGCGTTAAAGTGCTGAGTGGCAGGGTCTATCCAACCAAAGCCGTCACCATAAGAGCCCAACCAGATATGCCCTTCGAGATCCTCGGCTAGCGACATGACGGTAGAGGGAACATGATCGACATAGTGCTTAAGTAGGCGTTCATCACTGCCAAAACAGTAAAGGCCGTCCTTATCGGTACCTATCCACAGGCGCCCCTTACTGTCAACAAGGGTACTGATGACGCAGGCACTGCCAATCTGGTTACGCGCGCCCTGTTTATATCCCATATAGTTAAAGCCACGGAAGGCTATAGGCTGCTTATAGATTCCCTTTTGCAGGAGTCCGAACCAGAGGTTTCCCATCTTATCCTCGGCAATCGAATAGACTTTGGTCTTAGACAAGTCTACCTCCATACTGAAAAAGGGGTTGTCGATAATACGGTTGTTCTGAGGTTCGAAAATAGCTATACCCTGACCATTATAGCCGATGATGATATTACCGAAATGGTCGCAATAGAGCGATGACACACCATGGCTCTTAGTGTCTTCAATATGAACGAAGTCACTGCCTTGCAGACGGTAGACACCAGCATTAGAGGTACCGACGTAAATCACACCGTTAAGGTCTTCACAAAGTCCCAGGAGGTTAAGGTCTGTGCGATCGGTAAGGTATCGCTTCATCTTAGTCCCATCGTAAGATAACAGACCAGTCTCATCGGTCACGATCCAAAGACGTCCCTTACGATCTTCAATCATAGAGTTGATGGTATGCAGACTGGCGAGAGCCCCACCCATCTGTCTGGCATGGGTCTTGTCTGTAAATCGCATGATGCCCAGACCCGAGGTACCGACAAGAATCTCACCATTGGCTCGCTCAACAAAGCAGGTGGCATAGCAACTGCCCTCCTGTCCTTTGACATCAGTCATCGTGACATTATTGAATGTACGACCATCCCATGTCTGCAAGGCGCCATACATACCGAAATAGAACAAGCCGTTGCGGTCCTGTATAATTGTATTCACGTAATTGCTGGCAAGCGCCCGGTCGGCTTCGTTCTCACGGCGGAGCACCCGGAACTGATAACCATCGTAACGGTTGATACCGTCGCGAGTGGCAGCCCATAAAAATCCTTCACGGTCAAAATACACCTGATTAACGAAACTACTGGATAGTTGTTTCTCTGTATTGAAGAATTTGCCCATCTGCGCGCGTACGCTGATAGACATCGTTATAGCTATAATAGTTAGTAAAGTCTTAGGCCACATGCTTTGATTAATCTTTTATTTCGGCGACAAAGGTAATACATTTTTATGATTGAAACAAGAAAAATGTGACAAAAATTAAAGTTCATGAAACATATACTAATGTTTCCTAACAGAAAAAGTGTTAACTTTGCACCCAAAAATCAAAATAAAGACGACATAGATGAAAACCAAATTCTTCAGACTGAAAAGTCTTTTTGCCATCACTGTATTACAGGCAGCCTTACCATTGAGAGGCTTAGCCGCCGACAAGTTCGTAGTGTTCCAGTCAGCCGCCGACGCCTGGCAGCTGAAAGAGCAGACCGTCAGTTTTACCGACGGCGAGCACAGTTGTGTAAAATTGGCCATTGCCAATCTCGAAGCCGACTTTGAGAAGGTAACGGGAACAGCGGCACAGCGCAGTGAGGGTAAAACAAGTATCGTGATTGGTACCGTGGGCACCAACCCGCAGATCAACCAATGGGTAAAACAGGGTATGCTTAGTCATCTGAAAGGCAAGACCGAGAAATACATCATCAAGACCATCGACGGCCAGCTCGTCATTGCGGGCAGCGACAAACGCGGTACCGTATACGGCATCTACGAACTGTCGCGCCAAATGGGCGTATCGCCCTGGTATTTCTGGGCCGACGTGCCTATTGAGAAGCACACCCAATTGTTTATTCGCGAAGGTGAGTATACCGACGGTGAGCCTGCCGTGCGCTATCGCGGACTATTCCTCAACGACGAGGCGCCCTGTCTGACGACATGGGTAAAGAACACCTTCGGCACCAACTACGGCGGCCACCAGTTCTACGAGAAAGTGTTTGAACTCATCCTGCGCCTGAAGGGCAACTACCTGTGGCCTGCCATGTGGGGATGGGCCTTCTATGCCGACGACCCCGAGAACCTGAAAACGGCCGACGACATGGGCGTAATGATGGGCACCTCGCACCACGAGCCGATGGCACGCAACCATCAGGAGTATGCCCGCGACCGCAAGGGATGGGGCGCCTGGAACTACTCAACCAACAAAGAGAACCTCGACCGTTTCTTCCGTGAAGGTATCGAACGCATGAAAGAGACCGACGACATCGTGACCATCGGCATGCGTGGCGACGGCGACGAGGCCATGGGTAATGGTACCGACACGAAATTGCTAGAGAACATCATCGACAACCAGCGCCGTATCATCAAGGAGGTCACCAAGCGTCCTGCCAAGGAGACACCACAGATATGGGCGCTATATAAGGAGGTACAAGACTATTACGACGCCGGCCTGCGCGTGCCCGACGACGTGACCGTGCTACTCTGCGACGACAACTGGGGTAACGTGCGCCGACTGCCTACAGCCGAAGAGAAGAAACGCAAGGGTGGCTGGGGACTATATTACCACGTAGACTACGTGGGTGCTCCCCGCAATTCGAAGTGGATCAACGTCACCCCGATACAAAACATGTGGGAACAGCTGCAGTTGGCCTACAATGGCGGCATTCAAAAACTGTGGATTCTGAATGTAGGCGACTTGAAGCCGATGGAATATCCTATCCAGCTGTTTATGGACATGGCTTGGGACCCCAACAAGTATCAGGTTGACCATCTGCTCGACCACACCCGCGACTTCTGCGCCGAGAGTTTCGGCGAAGAGCAGGCCCAGGAGGCCGCCTCTATCTTAAACCTCGTAAGCAAGTACAACGGCCGCATCACATCTGAGATGCTCGATGCCAGAGTGTATACCACCGACGAGTTTGCACAGGTGGTAAGCGAATATCAGGCCTTGGAAGCCCGTGCCCTGCGCCAATTCATCACCTTGAAGCCCGAGTGCCATGACGCCTATCGACAGATCATCCTCTTCCCCGTACAGGCCATGGGTAACATCTATGAGATGTACTATGCACAGGCCATGAACCTGAAACTGGCTGCCGTGGGCGATCCTGACGCCAACTGCTGGGCAGAGCGCTGCCGTCAGGCTTTCAAGCGCGACTCACTGCTGATGCGTGAGTACAACAAAGACATCGCAGGCGGCAAGTGGGACGGCATTATGATACAGAAGCACATCAGCTACACTATGTGGAACGACTCCTATCCTGCCGATGTCTGTCCCAAGCTAGTTGAGGTTGAGAAGCCTCAGAACGGCCCGACCTTCAGCGCTAACGGCGATTATATCAGCATAGAAGCCGAACATACCTACAGCCGCGACGATGCCGCAGAAGCCAAGTGGACGGTGATTCCCTATATGGGTCGTACCAAGAGCGGTATCGCCCTGATGCCCTATACCGCAAAGACCGACGGCGGAACACTCACCTACCGCTTCGAGGCCAACGGTAAGAAGATGGTCAAAGTGCATGTGGTCACCAAGTCAACTCTCGACTACCTCGACAAGGGAGGCCTCATCTACGACGTAGCTATCGACGGCGGCACCCCTATGAGTGTCAACTTCAACGGCAACCTGAACGAGAAGCCAGAAAACATCTACAGCGTCTACTACCCCACCATAGCCTTACGTGTTGTTGAGAAAGAGGTAGAGTTACCTGTCAACGACAAGGACAACATCCATACCCTAACCATCCACCCGCAGGATCCTGGTATCGTGTTCGAGAAGATCGTCATCGACCTGGGTGGTTACCAGCGCCAGTTTCTTTTCGGCAAAGAATCACCAAAAAGCTATAAGAAGTAAAAAGACAATATGAAGATAGTCGATGCACATAGCCATCTGTGGCTGAAACAAGACACCACCTGGAACGGTCTGCCCATCAAGTCGAAGAAGAACGGCCGCTCCACCTTCCTCGGTGAAGAGGTACAGATGCTGCCGCCATTCATGACCGACGGCAAGAACACAGCAGAGGTTTTCCTCTCCAACATGAACTACGCTCAGGTGTCGGCGGCCGTCGTCGTTCAGGAGCTGATAGACGGTAATCAGAATCACTACCTGCAACAGGTGGGTGAGACCTATCCCGGCCGCTTTGTCGTCTGCGGCATGATCAACTTCTTCCAGCCCAACCTGCCACTTCAGACACAGGTTCTTATCGACAGCGGTTTCAAAGGCCTGGCCATCCCTGGCCACCGTCTCATCACCAACACCCGTCATGCCCATCTGAACGACCCGGAAATGATGAAGATGTTCCACCTGATGGAGAATCACGACATCTTCCTCTCCATCACCCTAGCTGACGGCGAGGAACAGACCGAAGAACTGCGCGAGGTGATAGAGGAATACCCACGGTTGCGCATCGCCATCGGTCATCTGGGCATGGCCAGTCCACCCCAGGGCAACATCTGGGAGGACACCAACTGGAAGAGACAGATCATGCTGGCCAGCTGCGACAACGTATATGTAGAATGCGGCGGCATCACCTGGCTCTACAACAGCGAGTTCTACCCCTTCCCCTCTGCCGTGCGCGCCATCAAGGAGGCCGCCGACCTCGTAGGCTTCGACAAGCTGATGTGGGGCAGCGACTATCCACGCACCATCACGGCCATCACCTACCGCATGTCCTACGACTTCATTCTCAAAACACAGGAGATGACCGACAAGGAAAAACAGCTCTTTCTCAGCGAGAACGCACAAAGGTTCTACCAGCTGAAAGACCTCATCGAACTTCCCTATATTAAAAATATGTCAGAATAAGAACTAACAATGAAAAGATTTCTAACCCATTCACTTATGACCATGCTGATGCTGGCACCTGCCACACAGGCAATGGCCGACGACTACCTGACTCTTCACACAGAAAAGATTCAGAATCCTATGCTGTGGGCCGATGTCCCAGACCCCGACGTAATCCGCGTAGGCGACACCTTCTATCTGGTATCCACTACGATGCACCTCATGCCCGGCGCACCCATCATGAAGTCGAAAGATCTGAAGAACTGGGAGACCGTGGGCTATATCTTCGACAAACTGACCGACTCACCAAAGTACAACCTGCAGCAAGGCACCGCCTACGGCCGCGGTCAGTGGGCCACCTCGCTGAAGTATCATAACGGCAAGTTCTACGCGCTGCTGGCTCCCAACGAGCAGGGTGCCATGGGCGACACCTACATCTTTACCGCCGACAAGGCAGAAGGCCCCTGGACCATTCTCTCACGCATGCGCCACTTCCACGACTGCTCACTGTTCTTCGACGACGACAACCGTGTCTACGTCATCTACGGCACAGGCGAGATGATGGAACTGAAGTCCGACCTCTCCGACGTCATCGAAGGCAGCTATCAGAAAATCTTCGAGCGCGAGGAAGACGAGAAGGGGCTCCTCGAAGGCAGCCGTGTCATCAAGCACAACGGCAAGTACTACCTGCTTATGATCTCACACGTCTACGCCCCTGGCAAGCACCGTCGCGAGGTGTGCTACCGTGCCGACGACATCCATGGACCTTGGGAGAAGCAGGTGATTCTTGAGAGCGAATTCGGTGGATTCTCATACGAGGCCCAGGGCACTATCGTCGACACCGAGGACGGCGACTGGTACGGCATCATCTTTCAGGACCGCGGTGGTGTGGGCCGTGTGCTCACCGTGATGCCCTGTCGCTGGATCAACGGCTGGCCGATGCTGGGCGACGAGAATGGTAAGGTGCCCGACACGGTACGTCCATTGAAGAGCGGTGAACCCGAGACATCTATCGTCAAGAGCGACGACTTCAGCAGCAACAAGCTCGGTCTGCACTGGCAGTGGAACCACAACCCCGTCGACAAGGCCTGGAGTCTCTCAGAGCACCCCGGTTACCTGCGTCTAAAGACCAGTCGCGTGGTCAAGAGCATCTACCTGGCCCCCAACACGCTGACACAGCGCATGGAAGGACCGAAGTGTAGCGGTGCTATCGCCATGGACCTCTCGAAGATGAAGGATGGCGACTGTGCCGGACTGGCTGCTTTCAACAGTGATACAGGAGCCCTCACCATCAAGAAGCAGGGCAAAAAACTGGTGCTTCAGATGAACGAACTGAAGGTGGAACTCTCCGACAGCGACAAGGAGGTGACCAACGTAGAAGAGAAGATCATCGAGAGCGTAGAGCTGAAGCAGAATAAGATATGGCTGCGCATCGATGCAGATTTCGGACCCGTCAAGACCAAGGGCATGATGCCCGGCAAGGATCTGGCCACATTCTACTACAGCCTCGACGGTGAGCAGTGGACAAAAATCGGTTCCGACTATAAGATGGGATTCGACTGGCGTCGCTTCTTCATGGGCCAGAAGTTCGGCATCTTCTGCTACGCCACCAAGAAAGCCGGCGGCTACGTAGACGTCGACGCCTTCAACTATCAGAAAAATTAGAAAAATGACTCCCCGAGCTGTTTAGATCGGGGAGTTTTTACGAACCCCTTCGATTTCCACTTACCCGACCGCCAGCGGCGCAGGAGAATGACGCCTCGTATATTCTCGTCGAGTGCGAACCCTATCCACATTCCGATAAGGCCATAGCCCAGCGGAATACCGATGAAGTAGCCGACACCCACGGCAATCGTCCAGTTGAAAATAATAGCAATGACCACGGGATAAATGGCATCGCCAGTGGCCCTCAGCGTGCCCACAGCAAAGATGTTCGACGTGCGTCCAATCTCCAAGAACCAGTCAACCACCAGCACCCACACGCCCACCGTGATAATCTCCTGATTATCAGTAAAGGCACTGAGGATACTGCGCCCCGACAGCGCGAGAAGTGCCGAACCCATAAGTGTGATAACCATCGACCAGCGGTAGAAATAGTTGCCGAGCACATAGGCGGCCTGATGGCGCTGCTGCCCCACAAGATGGCCCACAAGGATATCACCGCCCTGCGTGATACTGAGACAGAACAGATAGACGAACATAATCATGTTGTAGCAGTAGGTTCGCGTGGCCAGCGCCTCGTTGCTGATCTGGTTGATGAAGTAAGTGACCACCACCTGCGACAGGCAATAGGATATGTTCTCGCTCATAGCGGGGATACCGATATAAAGCAGATTCCTCAGTTCCTGCCAGGGTATGGGGCGGAAATAGCGCAACGGGAAACGGGGGATATGCACCTTAAAGTGGATGCAGGCCAACAGCACCATGGCAACGGTACGACTGATAGCCGTAGCAATGGCGGCACCCTCCACACCCAGCTGCGGACAGCCCAAACGCCCAAAGATAAGGGCGTAGTTGCCGATGATATTGAGCACATTCACGATGCCCGTTACCACCATAGGATAGACCACTTTGTCGGCACTTCTCAGCGAAGCCGAGAAAGTCAGCGACAGCGCCTGGAAGAACGACAGTGCACCCGTCAGTCGCAGATACACCAGCCCATCGTCCATCAGCTCTGGGCGCAGTCCCATCAGTTGCAATAGTTGTTCGGCATAGAAGAACAGCAGTGCGCTCACCGTCAGACTGAGCATCAGGTTTATCACCAGCGCCATACCCACAGCCTGCACAAGCCGCTTCCTCAGTCCCGCTCCGATATACTGGGCGCAGAGGATGGCCACACCCATCGAGAAGAATTGGTAAACGAGGAACACAAGCGACATCAGCTGGTTGTCAAGTCCCACTGCCGCCACGCTGTTGTCGCTATACCGACTCAGCATCACGGTGTCTACGGCACCCAGCAGCATCACAAGGGCCATCTCTATGAATACGGGGATAGTCAGCACCTTCAACTGTCGTTTTAAAGAATGATTGGGCATAAACTGTCTAGTTATCTTATTCTATTAAACCTGAAAACGGGTTGCAAAGGTAGCAATAATTCCCCTAACCACCAAGTTATCAACACATATATAGTTTAATTTTTGTTAAATTTTTCGATCCCCGTGCAAGATTTTCCATTTTCCGAATTTATAAGGCTGAATAATAAATCAAAATCAAAACCATAACGACAATGAAAAAGAAAACTATTTATGTTTGCCTGACACTTCTCGTAACTATTTTCATGACCAGCTGCAGCAGCGATGATGAGACCTTCGGTACAGGACTGACTGGAAAATGGGATTTAATTGAAGTCCTGAACGGCCCTGACGGGTTATGCAAGGATGACTATACCAATCAGTTTCCGTCAGGATCTGTCATTATTGAAATCAAAGAGAATGGAGAGATTGTCTTCAACTATGAAGATGGGAAAGTTGAGACCCGTGACTATTCCTTCCCTGAAGACCAGGAGATATATAATTCTTCCTTGCCAGTCATGACCATTGGTGAAGTACCATTCTGCTATGCCATCGAAGGGAACAGACTTAAACTGCATTATTACGGTTCCTATTTCACCGATCATATTCCAGCAACATTTGTGTTTAAACGTATAAGGTAAATAAATATTTACCATACTGCAATTGGCTGTCTTTTAAATGACATCCCGACTATCAATCATGCCAAGACGCAAAAAGGGTGCATCACACTCTTTTTGCGTAGATTTTTTCACATGTACACCTTTTTTGTTAACTTTTTAAGCGAGAAAAAATATATATAATATATTCTTTCGCTTCGCACGGATCAAATTCTTAACGCAAAAAAACAAACTAAAAAAATGAGACAGAAGAGGAAAAGGGCCAACACCCTTTTAGGACTCTTTGCGGCTAATTTAGGGCCAAAGCTGTAGAAATGATTAGAGAGTGCAAGATGGTGAGTAACGTAACAAAGAAAACAAGTTCATTGCAGTTATTGGAAATCGGGTTCGTCTTAAAGAAAGGTGACAAAGTAAAAGTTTATCGCGAGCTAGTAAGAATCATCGCCAACGGTTCATTAGCCGTCAGCAAGAGAGAGCTGGCCAGATACTTTGCGAAGCGTACCAACTTTGCCGACAATCTAGAGATAAAAAACGAAAAAGCACCATTTACCATTCTCTAAGTTTCTATAAAGAAAACTTTATGTAGTTATGGCAAAGAAAGAAAAGGACGATGCCAACGGGAAGAAGTTGCACAAGATCTGTCCGTGTATTAGGAACGTGGCCAGAAGATGTGCCAACCTGCAACAGAAATGAGACAAATAAGAAAATACATGTAACATTTAAAAAGATGCGATTAGCAAATTTGTCGTAACTTTGCAGCCGGACTCATCACCAGAGTCGTCGGCTGCAATTTTATAATCAATCATCATAACTAAAAAAGCAATGAAACAGTTTATATCAACTATTCTCCTGTGCATGCTCGCTCTGACGGTTAACGCACAGAAACCGGATCCGAACTTCTACATCTTCCTGTGTTTCGGACAGTCGAACATGGAGGGCAACGCACGCCCCGAGGCTCAAGATCTGGCCAGTCCCGGTCCTCGCTTCCTGCTGATGCCCGCCGTCGACTTTCCCGAAAAGGGTCGTAAGATGGGTGAGTGGTGCGAAGCCTCTGCCCCACTCTGTCGCCCCAACACGGGTCTGACCCCTGCCGACTGGTTTGGTCGCACCCTCGTGGCCTCACTGCCCGAGAATATTAAGATAGGTGTCATCCATGTGGCCGTCGGCGGTATCGACATCAAGGGATTCCTGCCCGACAGCATCGACAGCTATGTGAAGGCCAAGGCCCCGCAGTGGATGAAGGGCATGCTAGCCGCTTACGGCAACAACCCCTACGAGCGACTAGTGACACTGGCCAAGAAGGCCCAGAAGGATGGTGTAATAAAAGGAATCCTGATGCATCAGGGCGAGACGAACACGGGCGATCCGAAGTGGGCCGGCATGGTGAAGCAGGTGTACGACAACCTGTGTGGCGACCTGCAGCTGAAGCCCGAGGACGTGCCTCTGTTTGCCGGTAACATCGTACAGGCCAACGGCGAGGGTGTCTGCATCGGTTGCAAGAAGCAGATTGACGAGCTGCCCCAGACCCTGCATACCGCACAAGTAATCTCCTCAGACGACTGTACCAACGGTCCCGACAAACTGCACTTCGACGCAGCAGGCTATCGCGAGCTGGGCTGCCGCTACGGCGAGGCCGTGGCACGCTTTCTAGGCTTTGAGCCCATCCGCCCGAAGATGGAGTCAAACATCAAAAAGATGGAGGTGCCTGCCGACGCCTTCATCGCCGAGACCACCATTCCCGGCAACCAGTTCCCTAAGCTCGACAAAGAGCGTCGCGGCTACTTCTACCTGAAGGCCCCCGAGGCTAAGAACGTGGTGCTCGACATCTGCGACAAGAAATACAACATGCAGAGCGACGGTCAGGGCGGCTGGACGGCAGTGACCGACCCGCTGGTAGAGGGCTTCCACTACTACTTCATGAACATCGGCGGGGTAAACTTCATCGACCCCGCCACAGAGACTTTCTTCGGCTGTAACCGTGAGGCCGGCGGCATCGAGGTGCCCGAAGGTCCCGAGGGCGACTACTACCGTCCGCAGCAGGGCGTTCCCGCTGGACAAGTGCGCAGCGTATACTATTTCAGCAACGAGCAACAGACATGGCGTCACGCCATGGTCTACACCCCTGCCGAGTATGAGCTGAAGGCTAACCAGAAAAAGCGTTACCCCGTGCTCTACCTGCAGCATGGTATGGGCGAGGACGAAACCGGCTGGAGCAAGCAGGGCCACATGCAGCACATCATGGACAATGCCATCGCCAAGGGCGAGGCCGTGCCGATGATCGTGGTGATGGAGAGCGGCGACATCAAGGCGCCCTTCGGACAGGGACAGACCATGGATACCTATGGCAACTCGTTCTATCCCGTACTGCTGAATGACCTGATTCCTTATATCGAGGCGAAGTTCCGCGCAAAAACCGATCGCGAGAACCGAGCCATGGCCGGTCTGTCATGGGGTGGTCATCAGACGTTCGACATCGTACTCAACAACCTCGACAAGTTCTCTTACCTTGGCACCTTCAGCGGCGCCATCTTCAATCTCGACGTGAAGACCGCCTACAATGGTGTGTTCACCAAGGCCGACGAACTGAACAAGCAGATTCACTATTTCTTTATGATGAGCGGCACAGAGGGCATGGACAAGATGTTCGGCACCGAGAAGCTGGTGAAGAGCCTCAACGAGCAGGGCGTGAATGCCCACTACTACGAGTCGACAGGCACAGCCCACGAGTGGCTAACCTGGCGCCGCGGACTAAACCAGTTCATTCCTCATCTGTTTAAAAAATAGGTAAAAAATGCTATAAAGAAAAGATGCTCACCACTAACGGCGAGCATCTTTTTTTATGCCTCTAAGGATATAAAGTCTTCCGTCGTCGATAAGTTTGAGGATGAGTTCGCCGAAGAGCGTGTTCTGCCAGGCGAACCAGTGGCGGCTGTATCTGACGGCATCGTCTTTGTTGAACGACTCGTGTATGAAGCCAGTGCTGGCATCGGTATCGACTAGCATCTGGATGCACTGCTTAATCTCGTTGTCGTCGGTGCTGGTGAAGGCACGCATCATGATAGACATGGGCCATACCATGTCGTAGCCTACATGAGGTCCGCCGATGCCCTCGCCCGCCTTGCCACGGAAGAAGTAAGGGTTAGACTCGCTCCATACAAAGCGGCGCGTGTTCTGATAGACAGAGTCATTGATATCCACATCGCCCAGATAGGCCATGGCCAGCAGACTGGGCACGTTGGCATCGTCCATGAGATGGTGATTGCCATAGCCGTCGACCTCGAAAGCGTAGATCTTACCGAATTCGGGATGGTTGTAGACGGCATAGCGCTGCAGGGCGTCGTTTACCTCGTCGGCCAACGAGGTGCACTTCTCGGCCAGCTCCGTATCCTTGTTCACCTTCGTCAGGATGTCGGCCGCCTTACGGAGTGAGGTGACGGCAAAGAAGTTCGAGGGGATGAGGAAAGGGAACACGGTGGCGTCGTCGCTGGGACGGAACACCGAGGCGATCAGTCCTACAGGCTTAACAGGGTTGCCATAGCCGCCATGGCTCACGGTGTCGTACTGCTGGGCGGTGGTGCGTTGGAAGTGGTACGGACCGAGACCATCCTTGCGCTGCTGCTCACGGAAGGTAGTGAGAATCTTACCGATAGCCTTGTACCACAGTTCGCCGAAGATGGAGTCGTCGCCGGTGACAAGCCAATAGTGGTATGCCAAGCGGATGGGATAGCAGAGCGAATCGATTTCATACTTACGTTCGTGCAAGTTGGGGTTCATATCCGTATGGTCGCTCTCCCACTCACTGCCGGTGGGACCCATGTTGAAGGCGTTGGCATAAGGGTCGATACAAATACACTTCAGCTGGCGCAGGATGGTGCCCCGCACCATCTTACGGATCTTCACGTCGTTCTTGGCAAACTGCACGTAGGGCCACACCTGGGCACCGGAGTCGCGAAGCCACATGGCATGGATGTCGCCGGTATAGACAAAGGTGTCGTCATCACCTTCGCTGTCGGAATAATGTACGGTAGTGTCAAGTGTATTCGGGAAACAGTTCTCGAACATCCATGCCAGGTAAGGCGCGTCCTCCAGCAGTTTCTTCACTTCGGCAATCTTCTTCTCAATCGTGTTTGAAGTGAAAAGCCGTTCTTTGGCAGCCGGCCGGCGCGACACCTTCGTATTGTCTGCCGGAGCAGCAATAGTCTTGCTCCAGTCTTCAATCCCATCGGCCATGACAGGCAGTGAGAGTCCTGCCAGCAGGATTGTCATGAGTAATGTACGTCTGTTCATATTTGCTTGTTTTTTTAATTATCCGGTTGCAAAGTTACTAATAATCCTTCACGCCTTTGTCGCAATGGCTGCCAAATCTGTCGTTTCGACAAAATTTGCAGAAACGAGGACAACGTTTCGTGACATTCTGTATACCTTTGCAAACCCAATAAATAAAAAACGTAAGATGATGATAAAAAAAACGCTAACACTACTACTTGGTCTGCAGATATCTGGACTTGTCGTGCAGGCCGGCAACCTGACCGACAAGGTAAACCCGCTCATCGGTACCACAACATTATGGACACCGGAAGACTTAGGATATACCCGCACGGAAACGAAACGTGCCTGGGGTGCCGAAGCCTTTCCTGGTGCTGCCCTGCCCAACGCCATGGTGCAGCTGACACCGGTCACGATGTACCCGTCGGGCTCGGGCTATCAGTATGAGGACCACCAAATATACGGTTTCGCTCATACCTGTAAAGGACACTGGAACCTGCTGCACGTACCTGTCATGCCAGTCACAGGCCGATTCTATCCCGACAACTTCTGTTCGTGGTTTAGTCACGACAACGAGTCGGCACGCCCTGGCTACTATCAGGTGTATCTCAACCGTTACCATGTGAACGCCGAGCTCACCTCTACCCTGCGCTGCGGCTATCATCGCTACACATTCCGCGCGGAGGACGAAAAACGGTTGGTTGTGGATATCACTAGAAGCAACAACCGTCCCCGCAAGTGGCAGATCCAGAAGTCGGGCGCCAATAGTTTCGAAGGCTTCCAGGACGGTGAGGGACGCATCTACTTCTATGCCGTTGCCAATCACGAGGTACGCGAGGTCACCATCCAGAAGGACCACCGCCACCAGATAGCCGTGATAGACTTTCAGCATCACAAAGGTTCGCGCGCATTAGAGCTGAAGATAGGATTCTCGTTTGTCAGCATCGCCAATGCCAAACAGAACCTTGAGGCAGAGATGCTGGGCAAGAGCTTCGACGAGGTGCGCCACGAGGCCGACGCCATCTGGAACAAACAACTTAATCATATACAAGTAGAAGGCGGAACCGCTAAGCAGCAGACCATGTTCTACTCTACACTCTACCGTGCCTTCCTCTGGCCCGCCCTGCGCAGCGACGTGAACGGCGAATACACCGACGAGCAGGGACGCGTGGTAAAGGCCGACTTCCGCTACTACACCAACCCGTCGTTCTGGGACACCTATCGCAACAAGCTAATACTGCTCGGCATGATTAACCCCGACGTGGCGGCCGACATCATCAAGTCGATCATCGACAAGGGTGAAAAAGACGACGGCTATATGCCCACCTTCTTCCACGGCGACCATGCCTCAACATTCGTGGCAGGTTCATGGCTGCGCGGCATCAGGAACTTCGACCTGCAGCGCGCCTACAAGCTCTTGCTGAAAAACGCCACAGTGCCCGGGCGAGGCGGACGCCCCTGGCTGAAGGAATACCTGGAACAGGGCTGGATAGCTGAAAAAGACACCAACGACGTGCCTACATGGGACGAGTATAAGGCCTCGGTGACCAAGACGGTGGAATATGCCTATGACGACTATGCCACTGCACTCATTGCCCGCGAACTGAAAGACAAGAAAAACTACCAGCTACTGATGAAGCACTCGCAGAACTACAAGAACCTGTTCGACCCGTCGACAGGGTTCTGGCGCGGCAAGACTGCAGACGGCTCGTGGATCAAGGACTTCGATCCCTGGTATCCCTACTACGCCTATATGTACCGCGAGGCCGACGCCTGGAACTCACTGTTCTTTGCGCCCCACGACCCGACAGGCATGGTGGCACTCTATCCGTCGAAACAGGCTGTAGAACAAAAGCTCGACTCGCTCTTTACTCAGCCCAACCACGGCTACGAGGCATGGAACCTGACGGGATTCCTCGGCACCTATTGTCACGGCAACCAGCCAGGGCACAGCATACCCTACACCTACTACTTTGCCGACAGACAGGAGAAGGCCCAGCTAGTGATCGACTCGCTGCTGAACCACTACTACGGCATGGGCGAAGAGGGACTGGCCTACGCCGGCATGGACGATGCGGGCGAGATGTCGTCGTGGTACGTGCTCAATGCCATCGGCATCTATACCTACTCGCCTGCTGACCCGAAATACATCGTCACGGTGCCGCTTTTCCGGAAGGTCAGCTTCACCCTCGGAACAACAGGTAATACGTTTACCATCCGTCGTGAGGGAACTGGCCGTAAGATTAGCCGGATCACCATAGGTGGTAAGCCGTTAAAGGG
>Ga0310786_10005661_pt1 | contig 16873 bp, 20 predicted proteins | sample AusTroGonzalo_MG_FD_203881 | JGI IMG/M metagenome (GOLD analysis project Ga0310786, IMG submission 203881) | Bovine rumen microbial communities from tropical cattle in Woodstock, Queensland, Australia - Gonzalo_03 (v2) (version 2) | ecosystem: Host-associated > Mammals > Digestive system >... | reverse complement strand
AATGGGAACAAACGATGAGCTTGTTGCCGTTACACCGCTGTTCCTCGGAGGAGCAACCGACAAGGATCTCAATTTTGAGAAGTCAACAACTGAGATCACCTGCGATAAGGATGATGCTCAGAACATCGTCAGCAACGGTGTTGTCGCAATTTCAGGCAGCATAACAGCTTACGATCTTCTCCAGAACGGAGACACAGCCGCCAACAGAATCCGTCAGAGATTCAACAAGATGGTGACTATGGATGCCGCAACAGGAGTTCCGACAGCAGCAGAACTCGACAGAACTGAGAAGGATGTTCTCATGTTCGTCTGGGATGCCCGTGAGCTGAATGACGGAGAAGTTATCGGAATCGACATCGTTCCGGCCTTCCTGTCAAGCCAGGGCCACGGTTCAGCATACGGTTCAGGTCAGACCTTCCCGGTCAACTTCAGCGGTGCTGACACCGATGAGCAGGGTCATCGCAGAGGTTACTACCAGATCGACTACTTCGCCGAACTCGGCGCAGAGATCGACAGCTGGACATGATCTCATCTGGCGATGGGATGAACATAGGGGGCGCGACAACATCAAACCCCCACCCTTTTACCTGTCGCCGGATTTCTTTTGAAAACAAATACCATCGCCAAGGAGAAAAACAATGAATATCGACATTAAGAACATTGACGTTACAAAAGCAGACCTCGGACTCAGACATGAGTACATTCCCGACACAAGAGACAATATGGCCACCGATGAGGAGAAGCGCATCGTAATCGACTGTGAATATCTCAGAGTCGGTGAGAGATCAGCTTTCCTTTCTGTTTCGACAGATGACAAGGAAGTGAACATGGACCTCTACAGAAAGATCTTCCGCAAGAAGGTCAGGGGGATCAGAAATCTGACAATCAACGAGAAGCCAGTCACAACTTCAGAAGAGTTTCTCAGATACCCGTCAACCGTTGGACTTGAGGCCATTGTCATCAATGTCGTGAATCATATCTTCAACTCCGACGACCTTACGGAGGATGAGGAAAAAAACTGATCATCGGGTTTCAGCTTCTGAAGGGAGAACATCTTTATGAAGAGTTTTCCGAATCGGACATGAAACCCACGGCATTCCCAAGAGAACTCATCCGCTGTTGGGAAGAAAGGACCATAGACGAAAAGGGAAAGATAAAGGTCACAAAGAAGTCTCTCATGAGACCTTGCGACATCCCGCAGTACCGTACCGCATTCTTCCAAAGATGTATGGAACTGTTCAACACATGGAGAGTCTTTGAACAGACTCCTCCGATGGGTCAGGGATGGGGAAACGAGCGAAACGTGACGTGCAGGATTCTGAGGATTCTTCTCACCGAAGACAACCTGTATGAACAGTGGAAGCGTGACAAAGAAGAGGACAGAAGAAGGAAGTAAATATGGCCGATCTGAAGATTAACATAGTCACCAAATACGACCAGGCGGAGAAAGGCTTCAACAAAGTCTCCGGTTCTCTTCAGAAATACCGTAAGGAACTGATAGAAGCGTCCAAAAGCGGTCATGTCTCGGACGAGCAGATACAGAACTATGTAGATGCTCTCAACAGATGCCTGACCGCACAGGACCTTACAAAAGAGGGCATGGCCGCCCTCAATGCACAGGCCAGACTTCTCAAAGGTGAAATGGGCCAGATTGGCCTCACCTTCGGAGAACAGGGCGAGCTGTTCAAGAAGATGAGCGCATCCCTACAGGATGTCAAAGCCCAGATGAAAGATGTGGGAAATACTTCCAACAACACATCTTTGAAATTACTTTCCGTTGCAAAGAACATCCTCAAGTTCCAGCTGCTGATGGGACCCATAACAGCCGCCGTCAGAGGATTCAGAAATACACTCTCAGACTCGGTCAAAGTTGCCGCTGAAGCCGAGCAGGTCTTCAATAAACTTGCCACCGTATTTGATACGGTTGCTGATTCAGCAGACAGAATGGCAACAGAGCTTGCCGCTTCAATCGGAGTAGCAAAATCGACAGCCGCCTCTGCCCTCTCCACTGTCGGAGATCTTCTTCAGGCACAGGGCATGGGTTCGGGACAGTCTCTGTCAACCGCCTCTGAATGGGTAAAGCAGTTCCAGGACATCATTGCCTTCAAGGACATCAACATGAGCCTTGAGGAGTTCGCACAGAACTTCATGTCAGGTGCTGCGGGCAACCTCAGAAACTTCCGTACATTCGGATCAATCGTCAAAGAGTCCGCCGTTCAGACAGAACTCATGCGTAAGGGCCAGGACAAGCTGACAGGAAGTGAGCTTGAACTTGCAAAGATGACGACTCGTGCGGAAATGGCTCTTGCACAGCAGAAGAATGCAATGGGAGCCACAACCCGTGAGTGGAATACAGCACTTTCAGTCAACAGACGTTTGAATGAACAGTGGAAGATATTCAAGGAAAATCTCGGAGACACAATCAACCAGACTCTCATTCCGATGAGAAAATGGTGGACTGAGATCCTTGACCAGATAAACAAGGCAAACAAGTCAACAAAGGAAGTCCTGGCGGACACCAACGCAGTCAGCAAGGCATACAACATCACTGAGAACGAAAGAGACATGAAGAAGTTCACCAATGTTGTGAACGCTTCTGCGTCCGGTGTGAATCTTCGCAATGTTTCTGCTATTGATGAAAACAATGTCCGCTTGATGCAGACAATCAATGCATTAAATACGGATCTCAGAATATTTGATGCATCAGTAAGTGATCTTGAAAAGGTTCTCGGCGACAGACTCTCTGGTGCGGTCTACGATTATCTTAGGAATCTTGAAAAAGAAAGAAACGCTCTCAATGCTGAACGGGAAGCAAGACTGAAAATTATCGAAGCCATGAACATGGAGACAGAGAATCTGACTTCAACCTTCGACAATTATCTTGAATCTCTGAAGCTCATCAGCGGTGTAGGCAATATAACAATACCCGACGGCAACACAGAAAGAGTTCATCTGTCTCTTGCCAAACAGCTTGCCAAAGATACACAGACGGCCGCCGTTCAGGCATTCAACAACATTAAGTCGGCTGATCTTACTGAGTTTGCATCTGCTGTTGATCTCGCACTTGGCAAAGTCGAGGATTCCGATCTTCTCAAGGGAAAGGCCGAGAGTCTTGCATCTCTTTATGAGATTCTCTTCAATAAGTTCACAAAGGACGGAACACTTGAAAAGAATGCCACACTTATGCAGCAGATTGCCGATGAATACAAGAGCATCTCGGTTTCCCTTGAATCATCTGCAAAGATACTCGACAGAGAGAAGGCTATTCTTGCAGGCAGAAGCTCGATGGGCTCTGTCCTGAGTTCTATTTCAAGACTTCAATATGAAAACAATCTCTCCGGCCCTCAGTCCTCTCAGGACTACAATATGGCTCTCACTTGGGATATTCCGCTTCAGATTGAGGCTTATGCCAAGGCCCTCAAGGATGCGGGTGTTGCCCTTGAAGAGGTTAGGACGGAGACAAACGCTTATAGAAACGCTCTTCTTAAAGAAGCAAGTGTCAAGTATCAGATTGCGGCAAAGGCAGAGAGAGACGAGCTTCTCAATGGATATGCCACATCGGCAGAAGATTACAGACAGCAGCGTATGAATCTCGGTCTTTCCGATGCCGAGATCACAAGGAACAAGCTCATGGCGGACTATAACCAGGCTGTCGCTGATGAGGACAATGAGCTGATTACGGCAATCTCGAAAACCATTCTGGAGTTTGACAAACTTCAGGAGTCCACGGCACAGCTTGCCCTTGTCCAAAAGATCAATCCATTCTCCGGGGTCACGGAGTCATATAATCTCGGACAGTCTGCTCTCGGTGGCGGAGTCATGGCAGGAATCGCAGGAGTTCTCGCTGACATCGCCGCAAACACAGAGGCATTCCAGAAGCTGGCTTCGATTGTGACGGACCACATCGTGCCTGTCCTCGATGCCTTCCTTGAGCCGATTCTTCCGGTCATTGATGTCATCGGCGACCTCATGCAGTCGCTGATACAGGGAATCCTTGTTCCTTTGTTCCCGATAATCGTTGAAATCTGCGCCCTCGTGACGCTCGTTGTGGGAACGATAAAGAACATCGCAGACCTCATTGTGAACACCATCAAGAAGGTCATCGGTTCTCTTGCCTACAACATCATGCGGGCATTGGACAAGCTAATCATAGGCGACCAGAGCCATTGGTACGAAGGCACATGGATGGACCAGTGGTCAAGACTGACACCGTGGGAGACCTTCAAGAGTGCTGAAAGCCAGCTCCTTGAGGAAGTCAAGAACATCAGAGGACTGACATTCGACATCAAGGAAAACACCGATGACAAGGATCTTCTCGCAACGCTTAAGGAGCTTTACTCAAGAGGCATCATTGACGAACAGCAGTTCTACGTAGGTGCGAGAGTGAAGCAGAAGGACATGATATTCGACCCGGTCTCTCCATCAAGTGACCACTATATCACCTACGGCAGCATAACAATCAATGTCAACGGCGGAGATATTGAAGAGACCAAGCGTGTGATTGCTGAAATATTCAACGAGAACGGCATTAGCTACAACATGGCACTTGGGAGGTACTGAGCATGGTCAACAGATTCTCCCTGTTATACAGATTCTCTACAGACAACGGAGCGACATGGATTGATCTGACTCCACAGGTTGACTCGTCTCAGACTGAGATCACGCACAGTCTTTGCACGAACAACTTCACATCGGCGAAGGACGAGGCCAGTTTCGTGATGCCTGAGACAAAGCTCTTCGAGGCTGACGGGGTGACGCCCACACCGAAGAAGCTCCTCATAGATGCTCTTCTCGGCGATGATGACGTGCTGATTCAGATAAACGCACCATTCCCCAGACGGCAGGTCGTATGGGACGACAACGATGTCGTATGGAACGGCAACCATGTTGTCTGGACAGGTTCTGCACGGAGGTTCACAGGCTATGCAGACCGTTCTGCCGTCTCGCTGAGAAGCTATCCCCTTCCCCCGAAACTCACTGTGAAGGTACAGGACTGCAGCGTCCTTCATCTCGATGACAAAGTTGACCATCATATCTGCTGGGAAGACTACACAATCAAGCAGATTGTCAGAAACCTCCTGTCACTCGCAGGATACGATTCTTCCGATGTCTCACTCTCGGATGCCGATACAACGGTCATGCCAGCGACAGACAACGTGCAGTACGAAGCCTTCGTCATCGACAAGGACAAGGCTCAGACATACCGTGAATACATAGACACGCTTCTCTTCGAGGCAGGCGGTTATGTCCTCGATTTTGTAGAGGACGGAAGGCCGACTCTGAAGCACATAAGCTGGGACGGAGCCGACCCTGCGTTGAGACTCATCGACAATCCGATGAACCCGGAGGGTGTGCAGATGTCAGGCCGATGGCTGAAGGAGGACGGTGCCAGGGTACTGTGGTCAACCCTCGAATGGTCGGGCAAAGGACAGCGAATATACCAGGCTCTTACGAATCAGTCGATAGAGGACGGAGAGCTTGTGGGAGCCATCGTCAAGCCGAATCACTACTGGCCTGATGACGGTGAGCTTGCCCCTCAGTTTTTCCAGTACGACCCGCATCTTCTCGACTCCGCATACCTTACAAGAGCCTCAAGAAGACAGAACGAAGACCTCACCATCATCATGGCGAAGGATATCTCGATTGTCATGGACTCCATGCAGGACGGAAGCAAGTTCACGGGATGGACTTATGTAGATCCCGAAACATGGCCCGCAGGAGACCATTGGAAGGACAAGTACGGAATCCCAGAGAATCCGACACTGTGGCCCACGAAGGCTTGGATGCTCCTCTATAACGGCACGGCGAAGGATGTCAACCTCACCTTCTTCTCCATCTACGGCAACGTGCTTTACAGAAAGAAGGTCAACATACTTGAGACCGAAAATGCGAATAATCCCAAGGAATACGAGTCCACATACATATTCGACCAGGACCATGCCGAGCGTTTCACGCAGTTCTGGTGGCACTTCCTACAGACCTCAAGGTATCAGTTCACATGGACTGAGCCGAATCAGTATGAAGGACTGAACGACATTGTCGGTGTCGGCATCAAGGGCAACAGCTCCATGCAGAAGGCCGTCATCGTCAGCAAGAAAAGCAAGTGGATAAACGACAACACCGAGATAGTCTCGTTTACAGGAGTCGGAATCGACACCTATGTGCCTGAGAACCTCATACCTACGGTCATCGCTCCGTCTGCATCATCTCCCGTCATTCAGCCTGCTTCAGCTGCGGTTGCAGCCGTCATCACACCCGCACCGTCCTACACTCTCGCTGAATGGGAGGATTTCGGAACATCGGGAATGCCTCAGACATGGACAGTCCTCAACGTAGCCGACTTCACTGTCGGAAGCGTTGCGATGATACAGGGTGTGATATCCGACATGGACAATCTTCCCGTGACTCTGTACATGGATATCACGGCTGTCGATCTGAACAACAACATCATCAGCGGTACGGGCATCAGGATCAGATACATCCCCGTGACGAGTGACTGGGACTTCGACATGTCGCAGACCTCGGCTGTACGCAACGACAGACTCCCCAACAGCTACACTGACATCACGCTGACTGCGAAAATAAACGGTCATGCGGGAGTGACACCCTATTGGACCGTCAACGGCAATCACAGCCACTTCACACCAGGATCTGCACAGTATGCATCAGGCACGACTGTTACTCTCAGAGTATGGGCAGATGAAGACTATGGAGAGCTTACTATCACGATGGCTGAGAACTCTTCTCTCGTTAATCCTGTGGTAAAGAAGCTGACCATCAGCAATGCGACCGTGTATGACTATAATTTCGGCGAGATTTCAGCCTTGCCGTTGCCGACACACATCGACCCGCCCGATAACACGCAGATAATCCTCGAAGGTGATTATTTCGTTGCGGGTGCGAATTTCAGCTCCTACACGAAAGGCATCCCCTATATGTATAACGGAGTGTCCTCATGGAATGCCATGACAGCCACCACAGAGAATGCCTATCGCATGCTCGGAGCATTGGCGACAGTGCTGACCAATCCGTCCATTCAGCCTTCCACAGGTGCGCTGTACGGATGGTTTGAGAATCTGACGGTAATTCGTGCAATCATCGAGAATCTGACAGCAATCAATCTCAATGTAGGCACATATGGCACAGGCTTCAGCTTCCGAGCCTTGACCGATGACGGAAACGGCAACAAGGTCTTCGATGTCACATACAACGGCACTGTGCTTTTCAAGGTGAACATCGACAATGGAAAGATATATTTCGGACAAGGTTTTTGGTACGATCCGTCTGATGGTGCGATACGTAGCACTAATGACAATGTGGTCATAGGTGCTGGGGGAGATATAACAATCAATAACGGTTTGTATAAATCAAACCTTCAGTGTCCGTCCTTCCGTTCCCTTCCGAAAGACCCGCCGTCACAACCGACTTATTTGAACGTGAGCGGAGATGATACAAGTCAGTTCACCACAATGTATAACTTTAATCACAGCGATATTGGAGTTCTGATTCCATGTCTCCATTCAGCGTCATCGAGTGTGAGATATTTGAAAATAACTTATGACGCAGATGGCTATGGAGGGCATCCGTCTTATGATTATGACTTTCTAGACTCTTCAGGAAACAAAGTAGGATCTATAACCGGCTACCTTGTTGCGAGTTATTGTATTGGACATTCTTCCACTTGGGAAAACACGTCCTTCACTCTAACCTTGGGAAATCCAACAGACGTTGCCTTCCAACTTCTCACAATGGACGGAAGTGCCGTCTCAATAGGAACACTCTCAAGTGACACAAGAAAAGGTGAACTCTATTACGTTCTTGACTCAGGTGGAGCAACGGGAACAGTCCACATAAAACTTTAGAGGAGAAATGAATGAAGAAATTATTGCTGTTGGTTTTTCTTATAGTCGCGATTCTTATCTCATGTGAATCGGAGCATGAAAGAATCTTGGCTTCAGACCACATTGAAGTCCGTTCAGAGGTCGGCGCATGGCTTGAATGGGAAGTCATCTGTCCTGACGGAAATGTCGTTACTCAAGACGCACCTTTCATTCCTGAAAACTTCGTGATGAGAGCTGAACTCGGCAAAGAATATATTATGAAGTTCACATCCTATGACTATGCCCGTGAGGCGGTCATATCCCACTGCGAAATCACCGTCAAGACCGATACACGCAGAACCTACATCATTGTGAAAGAAAACGAGACTGACCAGCTTTTCTGCAAGGTCATGCACTTATAAGGAGACCCCACATGCCATACATGGATTTTTCAAAGAACAATCTTACCCCAAGCGGAGCCAACAAACATCTGGCTGTCCAACCCGGAATCCCTGAGAAGGAAGGATATGTCACAGAGACACAGTTCAAGGACTGGCTCAAGACCTGCCTTATTGTCCTGGGGTATCTCGACAACGGTGAGTTCTACAAGGAAGCCGTTCATACGACTGTAATCCCGAAGGATGAAAACTGTCTGTATGTGGACATGACGAGCCCGACGAACTTCGCCCTCTATGTCTGCAAGTCAAACACATATAAGCCACTGACCGAAGAATCCCAGATTGCAGCTGTCGTGACTTCACTTCAGAACGGTACTCTCGTTCCACTGAAGGCCAAGCAGGATCAGAACGGCAATGTCATAGACACAACATACTTCAAGATCGCCGACCTTTATAACGGGGTGGATTCACAGGCCACGGACAAAGCAGCGACCGCCAATGTCGCATATGAGCTTCAGCAGGAGATCAACAATCTCAAGGCAAGAGGAAGATACCTTTCAACATGGAACTGTGTTCTCGGTCTTCCTTCAACGAATCCCCTTGAGTCTCCCTATCCCTACAAATCCGGAGACTATTACGTTGTCAGCACCACAGTTGAGTCCGCTCTGGATAATGTTCCTAACTATGATCCGTTAGCAGATTACAACGTGGGTGACTTCTGTAAGGAAAGTGGAACTCTCTATCTGTGCAACACTCCTATCACAGGCGGAGAACCATTTGATCCATCCCACTGGGATGCCAAGACAGACAACTACAAACCCTCCGGTTCCTCATATACCACCGGCGTGGCCTCCACTGTCGTCGAATCCGGTGAGGTTAAACCTAACGACTACTACGAGTACGACGGAACAAGCTGGCTTTTTCTGCATAACACACAGAAGACAGTCACATTCTCACAGATTGCCGGAGCTCCTACGGATAACGCTGCTCTCTCCCTTGCTCTTGCCGCAAAACTTGACACATCCAAGGTATATGACGGCCTTGATAAGACGGTTGCTGGATTCGCTCTGGATGCAAAACAAGGAAAGGTTTTGAGCGATGCAATAAACACCAATAGTGGATTCGATCGATCCTCAGTTCCTACATGGACAAGTGGTACAGCTTATGCTATCGGTACAGTTGTAAAAAACCCCAACGATGGGAAATACTATCGCAATAAGGATGCAAACCCTCATTCATCGTGGCACTCAGAGTATTTTGACGAGGTGTCCGACCTTGCGAATACATCGGCGATAAACGCTATTAACAACATACACCTAATCAAGAGCGGAGATGTGATTTGTGGTTCAACATCATCTGGTGGGGCATATGAAGGTGACGTTAATCTTGACCGATCATACACTATAGTAATTCCAGTTATCAAAAACACAGCAGTAATCACCAACGCAATTTATGCACCATTTGCTCGACCAGACAGAGTAATTTTTTGGGCAACACAACCTAACGAAAAAATCTATTATGAGATTTACGGATGCTAAACGCTATTAACAATACTGTAATGTCCCTTCGTAATAGAGTTTCTGACTATAATAATTCGGACTCTTATCTTCCTGTAATTTTGGATGATATAGATTCGAGCTTTGCTAATGCCAGCAATTATTCAATGTTCCAAGGAAGTACAAGCGATAATATTGAGGCTGGATGGATAGGCTTTAAACATAACATTGATAAAGGAGGAATAGCTATTATTTTCAACCATGACAAGGGTCTTACTGTCTGTGCAGGAAGCGGTCTGCCAAGTAACTGGATTTTTAGAAGTTTGATTTCACCTTATTAAATACAACTCCCCACCGAAGTGGGGATAATTAGTCTGGATAGACTATTTCCAAGTACCAACTGCAAGATACACCATCTCTATGTTATCAGCACCATATGAATGATTGTTCTTGTAGCTCATTACAAATTCACTTGTTCCAACTGCGCCAACGCCAACTGTAAAATAAGAGCCTGCATAATCAAGAGGTGTTGCCACAATTCTTGGTTTTACATTAAATGCCTTTGCATAAGATTCATATTTTGAACCTTCACCGCCAGTTGTTCCTGATGATGAAAATGTTACCTTGCCCCAACATAACTGAAACCCGTTTTCAAATCTAATATAACCAGTTCCCATATCCTTGATAACAAGATTCCTAATAGCGTTATGTAAGTAATACCGATTTACTACCGACTGTTGAGCCATTCTCAATTCTAAACACAGTAATCATTCCTTGCTGATAGTTGAAATCAATCGAGAAACCAGTGTTTGAAGTGTTTTTGAAATTCATAGTTAAGGCCTTTACATCAGAGCGATTTCTGAAAACTTTATAATCAAAAGACACGTTTTCAAAAATACTGTCTGGTGTCATTGTGTCAGTAATAGCGTTTCTTGACGCTATTATTAGCACAGTCGCAAGCAAACTCGGTTCACTATATTTGAACCCATACGATGGCAAATACTTAGACTTAAACGATTCTCGGTTCTTGGATTGGGGTAGAATAACAACCTTCGGGTGGGATTATGGTTCTTGCGAAAGAGTCTCAAACAGACCCCAAAGCGGTTCTAATGCAATGAGTGGGTTCACAATTGCTTTCACTGATTACGCAATACAGTTTGCGTGGGACTATCTAGGAAACGGTATTTATTACAGAACTTATTATATTAGTTGGAATGGATGGAAACAATTTACTGTCAATAATGTCTAATTATAGAAAGGCAAGGTGTTGAGCCTTGCCTCTCATCATGCAGTCCTTTTCCATGCGTATACTTTTATTGCTGGTGGCTGAACAGTAGTTGCTGAATCTTTATATATGCTATTTGAATCATGTGCATCAAAAACAACTTTATTATCTTTTGCCCCACCTGCAAGTGCTAGTGCAGACCCTTCATCGGTTGATATGGCAGTATCCGAAAAAGCCCCAGTCTGGCCTGTAATAAGCACACTTGATGAAGTATTAGCTCCCCTAAATGCCATTTCACCTTTAATATTTGGCAGACTAGCACTAATGGTATTGCCAGCTCCGCTAGATGCCGTCCATAGAGCATACCCGGCAGACAACCGTTCCCACGATCCTCCAAACAAAGAACCCGGATTGACTGAGCTCATTGTGAGATATATAGAACCGACTGGATATATTGTGCCAATAATAGCGTTTCTTGACGCTATTAGTGACCAACTACATTATTCTTCTAATGAAATCGCCTGTGGTACTTGGACTAATGGGAAAACCATATATAGGAAAACTTTTCTCAATTTGCCCGAAGGCGTATCTTCTCATGGCATATCAGGAATAAGCAATATTATTAAAATTGAAGCCGTTGGAAAGAATGGTGGAAACTTCTACTCGATACCATATTATTATAACGAAACTATGTACGCCCTTATATATGCAAACACATCAGATATACATATTGAAAAGTATGGAAGTCTTGTTGGTGATCCGACAAATGTGACTCTTTACTACACTAAATAAGTAAGAGCAAAGTACAATCACTTTGCTCTTGTTGTCATTTTAGTTGAGAGCCTTGTATACGGCAAGAATGTTGATGTGACCGGGTTTCCATAATCCGCTTCTGCCTGTTTGTAGTATTCTGTCGCCCATACCTATATATGCAGCTCCTCTTACTTCAAATTCTCCACTGATACATACTCTGGTATTGCCAGCTGGAGTGTATGGAAAAAGTAAAATTTGTTCACCTGAACCTATATCCGAATTATCTACGTTTAAGTTGAAGTGGTAAACATAGTAATTCCCAAGTTTAAATGCAAAGTTGGCATTATCATCAACAATAGAAATATTACTATGAAGAACTCGAACATCTGAAATGCTTAATGGAGTAATAATAGCGTCAAGAAACGCTATTAGTACAACTGTAGGAGCATTATCTTTTGCATCGTGGGTTTTGAGATATACTTCACCCGACTTTAATACACTTGGTACTGCAATCGGTTGGACAGACGGCTCTCCATCAAATTCTCCAGCCCCAAGAGTTGCATTTGTATCTATAAAAGAAGATTCAAGCAACCAGTTCCAAATGGCAATGGAGCGTGACCCAGCAAACCCACGACTATTTTATCGTACAAAAGAGTATGGCACTTGGAGTAATTGGAAAGTAGTAACTGCAACAAATGCTACTTAATAGTGTCAAGAAACGCTATTAGTGACGGAAGTGGAACGCATTTTGCGTATGGTGTTTTAGGGTATTTTAATTGGGGTTCAAGATGTGTAGGTATAACAACACCATACGACCTTAGAGATTATAATATCACTGTGAATTTTGTTGATGTTGGTTTATCGGGTAATTCCAATACTCGTTATACAAGTGGGCTTTCATTCTCTTTATATTCTGATTCACCAAATGTTTTCACAGTTGATGGTACAAAAGTTTTTCCAAGTCCAGCTGATGAACCACATTTGTGCCGTGTCTCATATACTTTGACAAAGAAATAATAGGCAAGGTCTGAACACCTTGCCTATTGTTTAGTTATACCAAAAATAGGTTGTACATTGAGATGTTACATCATCAATGCCAAGACTGCTTGGGTTTAGAAGATAGTATTTTATCAGAGATGCAGAAGATGGACCTATGCTCATATATGCAGAACGAATAAGGCTTCCTGCGTGACCGATAACTACATTTCCATACTTTGTGAGCGTATCTACACTCATTACAACTGTGACAGCATCGTTTGTGAAAAAAGAAACAATTTTTACATTTTTCCAACCACTAGGCAAAGTCATAGAATTGTTTGAAGATTTAGTGCCAAGGTATTTCCATTCAATAGCTTCGATATCATCAATAATAGCGTCTAGGACTACCAATCAACGAGCCTGCTCATCCTAAGACTTACGGAGCTCACGGATACACGAAGATACCGCATCGTCGTTCTTGTCGACGCATGGCCAAGCAAGTCTTTGACCAGATACACGTCCCTGGTTTTCTTGTAGATCTGTCTGGCGTAGAACCGTCGGAATTCATGAGGCGACAGCCGACACTTGATGTGCAGCTTCTTCTGTAGTCTCTGTAGCTTGGACCTTATGTATGATGCTCCGTAATGCACGACAGGTTCCTTGTCCTTATGGCCTTGTATATATGGCTGTATCTCCTTTCTGAACTTCAACGGAAACCAGATTACCCTCGTCTTTGTTCCCTTGCCCATAATCACCTTCCGTGTGAGCTTGAGGTCTCCATAAGTGACCTGATAGCTCTCGCTGATTCTCAGCCCGGTACACGCAAGAAGCCTGAGCAGCAGATACCAGTCGTTCTGTCCCTTCGACAGCAGATATTGAAGTGTCTTGCCATACTCTTTCTGGGTGAGAATCGCCTCAGCGAATATCGGTTCCTGGACCTGAATCGGTTTGACATCGAGGTCGATTTTCTTCCATTTCGCATAGCTTATCAACGCACACAGCCTAAGGTTTATGGTTTTCGGTTTGTGTATGGGAATACACCTTTTCTTATAATCATCGACCTTGGCGGTCGTTATTTCGTCATACATCGTTGCATAGTGTTTAAGGCCGCCAACATAGGAGCCTACTGTCTTCTCAGACAGTGTTGTTTCTTTAAGATGTTTTTCGAATTCTTCAATTTCGATCATGGTGTTCTTCTCCCTTTTTTGATATGAGAACACCTTCGGCAGAAAGCTTGAACCCTGAGCCCCTGCCGTTTCAAGAAACATATGTCACCAAGTTTCCCGCTCCGCGAGCGTTCTCTAAATATAATCTCTTGTGTAGGAGTGTTATATGGAACTTGACGACCGTATGTGGCATTGTGAACAGGACATCAAGAATATCGTTGACAGGCTCGGCAAGGTCGAGGATAAGTCAAGCTCCGCATGGAAGACCATCAATAAGGTCAACTCGGACGTGGAAGGCCTCACGCAAGAGATGAACGCCGTAAAGAAGAATGTGTCGGATCTGTCCGTGCGCTTCACGAAAATGGAGGTTGATATGAAGGAACAGAAAATAGCGGTAAACAGCATTCAGAAGCTTCTTAAAATCATCGCTGTTCTGCTTATATTCATGATAATCATTTCCGTCGTCTTCTTTGTATACATCTGGAAAAATGATGCAGAGCTTGCAAAAGGCATACTGACACTCGGCGGTACAGTCTCCAAGACACTCTCCCCTTTGCCTATTTAGCATAACCCCCTTGCAAGGAGAAGAATATGACAATTTTTACAAAAATCGGGGCCGCTCTGGAGTCATTCCTGAACGAGTATGCAGCGACATTTGGTCTGATGGTGGTGATTGGTCTGATCATTGCCTTCATTGTCGAACTGGCTGTCAAGAAAGCTTTCAACTGGCTTGAGGCACAGCCTCAGATCGGAGCAACAACATTCCTTCAGATTGCAAGAGTCTCCGTAATCTTCCTGGTCACTATGGGACTGACCGCAGCTTCTACGGTAATCATAATGAAGTCCGAGATGCCCCTTCCGGGAAACAAGGCCCTTGCTCCTGTATGGTTTATGCTCATCTACATCGCACAGTACGTGATATCGATGTTCGGTATTAAGAACATTCTTGGTATCAAGGACAGAGAGAAAGAGCCTAAGCCTAAAAAAGAGAAAAAGGACCCTCTTGAAGGGCTCACTCAGGTCTCTCCCAAGCTTTGGACCGATGGAAACGGTAACTATTACAAGAAAAACGGGAAGAAAATGTAATGAACTCAAACGCTTATGCCTTTATTGTGCTTATAGCACTTGTGACAGGTGCGAGTCTCTCTGGCAGAGTTTCGCAGTGGTTCCAGACGAGAGCGAAGAAGAAGGCACTGAAGCAGGTGGCGGAGGCTAAGACCGAAGCCGCCGAAGCAGAGGTGCGGGCCAAGGCAGCCAATGTCACGGCAGATGTCGCGCAGGATGTATCCCATGTGGCATCGGATCTGAGCCAGACTACAGTGCAGGATGATGCTGAGTACAGAAGAACCCTGAGCAGAATCGAGGCCGCGAGGAATTCGAACAATATTCTTGCTCTGAGCGATGTCGCGGTGGAGATGGCCAAGAAGGCCCTTCTGCTCGGTGCGAAGGAGAAAGAATGAAGAACAAAGCATGTATGGTCTTATTTATCTTGTTTTTGCTGTTACTCTGTTCATTTACATCCTGTGCGACCACGACTGACCCTCAGCTTGTAGAGGTCAGCGTTCCCGTCCTTATGGACATCGACATCAAGGATCTGACAGAGCCTGTTCTGAGGCAGAGACCGGACAATTCCCTTCTGAAGATAAATACCGGTCCTGTGCTTGAGATGACGGATGTGATAGAAAACAGTGCCGTATATCTCTATGCATGGAACATGTGGCAGAATTATGCGGAGGCACTTGAGAAGACCTTAGACGTGATAGCATTGCGTCTGAAGGCTTCAGAAAACTCCGTCTGAGTGCAAAAAAAACGGACGGAATCTGATGCGCCGTCCGAGACTCTCCTTTCCTTCCCGGTCACTTGCTCAGCCGGGAAGGATTCTTTTATTTCTTATTAAGACCATCCTTGATGCTCATGAAGAGAACGAACAGGAAGAATCCCACAAAAACAATACGCAGCACAGTGAAGATCACATCATTCATCGGCGGTATTCTCCATGCACAGTGTATCTCCGTTCTCAATCCATACCTTCACGTTGTTACGCACCATGATGTCCGCAGCCTTATACCGGCTTTCCTCATCGCTTATACGGACTCTGAATTGATGTCTTTTAATCATCTTTCTCTTTTCTTTCACGGATTCATTTTCCTTCACAAGTCCGTTATTGAGTCCGGTGGGCAACAGACAGGATACAGGTATAGAGAAGCACAACGCGTTTGTTTCTTTGTCATTATATATGTGGCAGTAATATCTCTCTACATTTACCAACGACCAGGTTTTGTCGATAACTCCCACACAATTAACCATCAGAGGGATACGGTCGTTTATATAATGCTCTACGACCTGCTTCTCTTCGTCGGTTAAGAAGTTTTGTTCGAATAACGGATTCTCAAATAAGTCTTCCTTGAGTATCACATAATCACCGATATTAGGCAGTTTCTCCATCTGTTCACCTCACCTTACCTATATAATTTGATGTCGCCTTGCCCCCGTAGAAGAACTTCTCAAGTTCCTCCCAGTTTTTCTTGTTTCCGAACATAACGGATCTGAAGTAATGATGATGGAATATGAACTGTCTCTGACCTGATGCTCCCCATTCGGGTCTGCCGATGCCGACTGCCAGGGTGACGCATGACACCAGTGACGGACATCCGCCTCCATAACCGGCTGTAAGCATTAAATCAAGGGTTATATTTCCTTTTTCGGCAGTTTTGATAACATCTTTTACGGGTACGCCGATGACATTCGCGATTCTTGTGGTCCAGTAGGGAGTGATATCCCTGTACTCTTCCTGCTTCTCTCCCGAAAGAGTCATTCTGAACCAATGCCCTTTAATCGGCGCTCTGAGCATGTCGGGTCTTTTGGTTCTCATTTCTTCCTCCTCTCCATCATCGCATCGGCAAGCTCGTATGCCTCTTTGGCAATAGACCAGTGCCAGTCGGCACCCTCTTCCCTGGGCTTATATCTTGTGGAGTGCGCCAGCATACCTGACAGGGCGGCCGCTGCAAATCTGTCACGGACAGAGAACTCTTCTTTC
>Ga0310786_10005660_pt1 | contig 16873 bp, 10 predicted proteins | sample AusTroGonzalo_MG_FD_203881 | JGI IMG/M metagenome (GOLD analysis project Ga0310786, IMG submission 203881) | Bovine rumen microbial communities from tropical cattle in Woodstock, Queensland, Australia - Gonzalo_03 (v2) (version 2) | ecosystem: Host-associated > Mammals > Digestive system >... | reverse complement strand
CGCATCGCCTTCATCCCGCCAAATCCGCCTTATCCCCGTCTTTGTCCAGCCTTTCCCGTTTCCCAACCCCCACCCGCCCCCTCATTGTTGTGTGTTCCACATTTTTCTCGTGGCACCGAAGCACTCCGAGCCTCTGCGCGATTTCATTGGCCAGCTATTTCTTTTTCGCCGTCGCGGATGGAACGGTAGATGCCGCCGCGACGGCGAGAAACGGGTCGGGCGGACAGCGCCCTCCCTTGACAAAGTGGGCATTAAATAGTTACAATACGGACATTGTGATTGGAAATTCATGCGCCAGATGAGCGCAAATGGAGGGCAACAAGCGGATGTTTCAAGACATTGGAACCGTAAACCACGTAAACTTCCTTGAGATTGTGCGGCATCCGTGGTTTATGTCCGCGGCAATCGCGGGGGTTTCGGCGAACGTCATAAAAATGCTTGTGGCCCGGGTGCGCAGGGGAATATGGGATTGGCGCGAGCTCAAGGCGGCCGGCGGCATGCCCAGCGCCCACTCCGCCCTCGTCTCTTCGCTCGCATTCGCCGTAGGCCTCACAGACGGCTTCGACAAGCCATACGCCATGATTGCCGCAGGGTTCGCCTTGATCGTGCTCATAGACGCGGCAACGCTCCGGCGCGAATCAGGCGAGCACGCAAAGCTCCTCAACAGGATAATCTCCCATCTAAACAGCGCAAGCGAATCAGACAGGATAGAGGCGCAAAGGCTTGAGGAGCGCCTTGGCCATAGGCGTCGCGAGGTCATTGCAGGAGTGCTATGGGGCTGCCTTGTGGCGTTTTCAGTCTGTGCCGTCTGGGACTTCTGGAAGTAGGCGCAATCTCAGCGTAAACACGCATCCTCTCGGGCTGTTCCTGGCTACCGTGAGGCTTCCGCCCATTGCCCGCGCAAACTGATAAGCCGTGCAAAGGCCGATTCCGAAGCCCCCTCCTCCGCCTCTCTTGCCCTCTTTGCCCCTGTAGTAGCGGTCGAATACACGCTTGGCCTCGCGCCGCGAAAGGCCTGGCCCCTCGTCCGCAACTTCAAGCGTTGCAAAACAGCCTTCGCGGCGAATCCGCACGGAAACCGGCCCGTATGGCGCGGCGTATTTAAGAGCATTCCCAAGAAGGTTCCAAATAGTCTGCTCGGTCATCCCCCTGTCGGCGGAGACGACGAAGGAGCCATCCGCCACAATCTCCACGTCTTCTCCGTCGAAGACATCCCTGAAATCGTCCCTGAGCATCGCATAGACGGAGCTGCAGGCATCAAGAAGCGAAAAGGCCTCCACCTTCGGCTTAAGCCCAGCCCCTCCCGACCGCAAATAGGCTTTCAGGTTTTCGACAAGCCGCACGAGCCTTTCCACAAGCAGGACTGATTCCCTGTCGTCAGCGCGGACAGAGCGGCGAAGCGCGACAAGGGGAGTCGAAAGGTCGTGAGCAGTGGCGGCGACAAAGTCGTCCCGCTCTTTCGCGTATCCGATGAAGAACCTGAGGCACATCGCCGTAAGGAAGATCAGGACGGCCGTCGCGGCAGAAACTCCTACATACGACATGGTCTCGATGTCTGGCGTATCGATGGCGTCCACCTCCGCCCCGAGGACGTTTTTCCCCGATCCTATCCAGACGAGAACGCGCCGCCCACTGCGGACATAGCCCCACGGCATCTGCTCTTCGCGGCCTCCGACCCTCCCCGACACCTTCCAGCCTTCGCCGCGTTGGCCGAAGAACGTCGCATCAAAGGGGCGCTCCCAGAGACCCGTCGCCGCCTGCCTGTATGAAAGAGTCACGGTGCGGCGCTGCTGCATCGAGAGCTTTGGGACTATCTCCAGCAGGAAATACGCCCCTGGCGCCGCAAACGCAAGCGCGGGAAGGCATATCAGGAAAGAATGCCAGAGAAGCCTGCCGCCCCTCACAGCCCCATCAACTCCCTTGCGGACGCAAACTGCCGCGAAAGGTCTATCTTCCTGTCGCCATCTACATACCCGTCTTTGCGCAGCCCTTCGAGGAACCTGCGGAACTTGCTCTTTCCGGGAAGGAGGTTGTCGAGCGCGAACACCTCGGCCCGGCCGAATGTGCACGCCTCGGAGAGCATCCCCGTTGACTCTGCGGTCACATACAGCCTCTTCGCCAGCGACACGAACGCGGGAATCGGATTGAAATGGTCGCGGGAGTAGATGAGCTTGTAGTCCCACGGGTAGGAATCGACTACGGCCTCCACGTCAGGAGGTGTCCGCCGCGAAGTCGTGACAGCCTTCGCGCCGGGCTGCGCGAAAATCTCGTCAAGTCTCCCGCGCATCCATTCTGCCGTCATCGTCGAGCAACGGTTGGGGCCTCCGACAATCACCGCCGTTTCGGGAACGACGTCTGCTCTCTTGCGCAGCTCCTCCACCCCCTTCTCGTAAAAAGCGGCGTCGGCTGCAACGAGATTTGCCGGAATCTCGATTACATTCGAAAGCTTCGCAGGGCGGTCGAACGACGGCGCAAGGATGCAGTCGAATCCCTTGAGCGCATAGCCACGCGGATAGAGGACGACTCCGCACTTGACGCCAAGGCGTCTCGCCACCGCCTTTGCAGCGTAGAATACGCCAGACCCCGTGCCGATAACCGCCGCATAGTCCGGCGAGGCCGGGAAGTCGGCCTTGCCGCCAAACGAGAAAAGCCGCGTTGACAAGATGCCGATCCTGTCAAGGAGATAGCTCGCCGCCTTTGCCAATTTCCACCTGAAGCGAACCTCGACAATCTCGAAATCAAGCCCAAGGGCACGAGCAAAAGCCTTCGACTGGTTCTCGTGCCCGGCCTTCGTATCTGTAAGTATCAATATTTTCTTCATCTCCGCCCCCATCTCAATACCTCGCCATTATATCGCATATGCACCGCATCCGTCAATATGGTATAATTTCAACGACATGTACGATTGCAGCAAAGACGAGTCGGCTGCCGCCAAGGAAAAAGCGGCGCTCAGGAAGGAAATGAAGGCGCGGCGCAGGGCTGTGCCCGTGGAAGAGCGCATACGCGCAGGCGAATCCGTCTGCCGGAAGCTCGCATCTCTCGGCGAGCCGCCGAGAGGGCTTGCGACGGCCGTCTACCTCGCCACCCCGGATGAAATTGATATCGACGGATACGCACGGGAACTTCTTGCCAAAGGCGCGGCCGTAGCTGCGCCGAAGTGGAACGGCTCTTCCTACGACCTCGTCCGGCTTCGCAGCCTCGAAGAAGGCGACCTTGCGACCGGACCGATGGGCGTGCGCGAGCCTGCCGCCGGCGAGGCGGTTGATCCGCGCGAAGTCGGAAGATGGATCGTGCCGGGCCTCGCCTTCTCCGAAGACGGCGCGCGCATGGGCTACGGAGGCGGCTGGTACGACAGGCTCCTCGAAAACGCGAAAGGCGACGCCGAAGTCATCGGCATCGCCTATCGTTTCCAGGTTCTCCCCGGACTTCCCGTCGAACCGCACGACGCCCGCATGACGGGCATCGTGCAGCCGTGACGCGCTACTTGCCAAATCACGCAGTTTCCCTGCCAAAAACAACGCCGTTTCAAGGGTCTCTCCCCGCCGAATCCCCGCCGAATCCTACACTTTAGCTTCAAGGCACCATTTCCACGCAGGGACGACGCGGATATCGTGTCCTCGCTCCTTTATCGTAGACTCCTCGTCATGCGTAACAATCGTCAGATCTTCGCATTCCAACGCCTCCGCAGCGGCGACCAGTCCATCGATTTCACGCTTCCTCGTCTTTCGTCCCGCAGGGCTGTCTTCGTTCATGCTCCATGTCACCTGCACGAGCCGACGCACATTCTCGTCCTCGCCCACGACGAAATCGCACTCTCCGCGCTCCTGCCAGAAGGAAAGCGTCTCGTTCCCGCAACGCCTCCGCAGCAGCTCCAGAAAGACCGTGTTCTCCAGCTGTTTCCCGTCGTCGTCGGACTGAAGAGGAATTACCGCATTGCGAATGCCGTTGTCGATGACGTAGTATTTTGCGAGCGCCGCCTCCTGCTTCGCGACCGACCGCGAGAAACGCGGCAACCGCTGGAGCAGGTATATGTCGCAGGCATCCTGAAGCCAGCCATACAGCTCGTCCTTGGCGATCTTCATTCCACGCGCTTTGATCTCACCATATATGGCATTGACGGACAGGGGATTGGCGATTCCTGCCATTGCGCGCTTTAGGAAGAAGCGGAGGACAAGCGGCTGCTTTACACCGAAGTGCTCGATAAAATCCTTCAGCAACATCGTGTCGAAATATCCCTGCAACTTCTTGTACTTGAGCGACATGCTGTCCGTCAGCGCGATCTCCGGCATGCCTCCCATCCGGTTGAACGCATTGAACGCCATTCGAATCTTGGCCTTCTCGCTTTCCAGGTGGCTCTCGCGCCGAAGTCCTGCGAAATCGCAATACTCGGCAAATGAAAGCGGGAAAGTCTCGAACTCCACAGGCCAGCCTCGAAGCTCCGATCTCATCTCCTTTGACAACGTATGCGCATTCGATCCGCAGATGAAGACATGCTTGCAATAGCTTTTGTAGACACGCAGGGCGAAAAGCTCCCACCCCTCGACAAGCGGAAGCTCGTCAAAGAACATCCACACGTCCTTCAGCGGAATGTCTGGAAACATTTCGCGATAGGCATCGAGTATCAAGTCAAGCTCTGCAGCGGAAAGCTGCGCAAACCGTTCGTCGTCAAAGCCAATCCACAATATGTTCTCCTTTGGAACGCCCGCCTTCAGCAAGTCGTTTATCGCAAGCTCCATGCGCGTTGACTTCCCGCACCTGCGAACGCCTGGCAGAGTCACGATCTGTTTACCTGAAATTGGCAAAGCTTCCGCACGTGCCTTGACATCAAAAGGCATCTCCTGCTGCTTTAGTTCAATTACTTCTTGAACTTCCTCTTTTGTCATAAACATTCCTCCAATCACGGAAACAATTTGCCATTCTTTCCTTGTTTGGCGGAAATTATACCACAAACTTTGAAATGCTGTCAAATACAGGCGACATCATCCAAAATCCAGTTGCTGTGTCAGTTATAACCGACACTTGCCACTTTCACCATGAGGGTCCGTCCCCGACGAGTCAACGCGGTATGGCAGGAACCAACTCTCGCAGCCTCGTCCAGTCGAAAGGCGGCTCGCCGTAGAGGAAATGATTGTGGTATGGTTTCCCGTCGAGTGTCGCGTCTATAACGACGACGCCCTGACCCGAGAACGGCACCTGTCCCAACGCAAGCTTGCCATTTGACGGGATATCAAACTCGCCCGCATCAAGGAGAACCTTGCCAGTCACCGCGTCCGTGAACTTGGCACACCCTTTCACCGGCCTGAGAGCATCGTTGACCGCCCATGCCGTGTGGTCGTCGACAAGGCAGACGATCTGGTCCTGCTGGGCGTTCTTGAGCGCATAGTAAGCCCGCTTCTTCGCGCCGTAGTAGTCAACAACGGCGTCGGAGAGTTGCGGCCATCCGTCGCGGACGTTCCACCAGATGAGCCCGTTGAAGCGGGTGAACTTGCGCGTCCTAAAGAGCTCGCAGAACGTCTTCATCGCCTCCGCCTGCACGAACTGCGACTGCTCGATGAAAGTGTCAAGGTCCGTGTCCACGCCGCCGAACATGAGGCGGATTTGATTCGTCATCAGGTCGTTGCGCTTCCAGAGGCCGGCATTGCCCTTCATGTACGGATCCGACGCCTTGAGGCGCCATTCGTCGTTCCAGTCGAGCTTTAGGTGGTCGCGCTCGAACTTCTCCGGGGCGCCTTTCCACGGATAGACGCACTGTTGTGTCATCATCTTCTCTATCGACGACCGGCTCGCGCAGCCATGGTAGCCCATCTCGCTCGCAAACCAGCACGGGCTATTCGTGTAGAACGGCGTCTTGTAGTATTCGCGCGCGCCCCAGAGATGGTCTTCGCTTGGTTTCGCAAGCCCCGCGACTACATCGGGGGAGCGGTACGGCGAGCTCGGCAGGTACGGGCGCGTAACGTCGTACTCGAAGACTACGTCGGCGAGAGTCTTCCTTGAATTGCGGTCGAGGTTGCAGTCCTTCCTGAACTCGCGGAGCGATCCCCAGCCGAACCCGCCGGCGCAGTCGTTCTCGTTGTTGCCGCTCCACAGTACGAGAGAGGGATGGTTCCTGAACGCCATCACGACGCTCTTCGCCTCCTTGGCCGTCGCGGCCGCGTAGTCGTCGCCCTGCGGGAAGACTGCGCAGCCCGTCATGAAGTCCTGCCAGACCATGAGCCCGTGCGCGTCGCACCAGTCGAAGAACTCCTGCGGCTCGTACACGCCGCCGCCCCACACGCGCACCATGTTGCAGTTAAGATCTTCGAACATCTCAAGCGTCTCGACGATGCGCCCCGCCTGACGCGACGGAAAGGAATCGAGAGGAACCCAGTTGGAACCGCGCACATAGCACGGCTCTCCGTTGACGCGGAATAGGAACTGCCCTGGACGGTCGGGACCGTATACGTCGTCGCGCTCCAATGTCACGAGCCTGACGCCCACATTGCGCACGTCGCTCGCAAGCGTTTTGCCGTCCTTCCCGACAACCTCTATCTTCGCCTCGTAGAGCGCTGGCTCGCCCATGCCCTTTGGCCACCAAAGCACGGGATTGTCGAGCGAAAACCTTATCTCGTTCTGCACGGCGACGTATTCCCTTTCGCTGCTGTACGCGACCTTTCCGCCACGCGAAAGGGAAAGGCGCACCTTACCGCCCCAATCATATGTGGACATCGGCCCCTTCACGCGGAAGATCACCTTCGCCCTACACTTCGTAAACTTGGCGTCGAAGTTGCCGAACATCCAGGCGACGTTGTCGATGGCGACATTCGGCACCGCCTCAAGTCTCACGCTGCGCCAGATTCCTGCGCAATAAAGACGCGGGAAGATGTCCCAGCCTCCCATATATCCGGCCTTGCGAATAGGCTCGTTGTCGGCAAAGCCCATCTGATGGCCCAGTTCGCCGACATCGTACTTCTGCGATTCCAAAAACGTGCTGCGAATGAGAACATGCAGAACGTTCTTGCCTGGCTTGAGCGCCTTCGTGACGTCGAAGGAATGTGGAATCAGCATGTTGTCGGTCTCGCCGACCTTCTCGCCGTTCAGGAATATATCTGCAAACGTGTCAACGCCGTCGAACACAAGGCGGAAACGCCCGCCGGCGTCTTCAAGCTCGAACTCCCGCGTGTACAACCATCCATAGCCCTCGCAGGCCCGGAACTCGCGGACGTTCATTCCTATTTCCGGCTGCGGCATAAGCCCAGCGTTCACGAGGTCAAGTTCGCAGTTCCCTGGCACTGTCGCCTTGACAGACTTTGCGTCCGCAGGAACCGAGGCGACATCGCGCACTGCCTCTTCGGCAGACTTTTGCCGCCAATACCTAAGACTCCATTCGCCATCAAGAGAAATGGCATCCGCCGCATGAAGCGAACCCGCGCCAAGTAGGGCGACGGCAAAGACCGACATTGCGATATGCATTCTCATAACACGTGTATTATATCAAACCCCTGTTTTCGGCTCCTTTTGCGTATCTTGCAAAATCTTTCAATTTTCGACTCAAACCATCACCGCGCACGGGGACAGTCCCTGCAAGTTAATCACTTCATCCGGCTTCGCAGAATCAATTCGCCTCCCTGCATTATCTCGGAGTGTCGCAGGAAGAGCGTATCGTGAGGTCTGCCGTTCAGAACCGCAGATTCTATCGTACCGCCAATTCCCTCCGATCTGATGGTAAACGTCTTTCCGCCGGGAAGCGAAATAACGACCTTCGTATATGCCGAACCATGCAACACGTAGAGATCTTGACCGGCGACCGGGAAAAATCCGATCTTGATGAACACGTAAAGTGCGCTCATCGCACCAGAATCGTTGTCGCCCGGAAGATCGTCACCCCTGAACATCTTCCCGACTTCATGTGCCCATTTTGAAACGAGGTCGCCGCGCCCGATATACGCGAAGAGCCACGGCACCATGAAGCTAGGCTCGTTCCCGAAGTCGATGATTCCGTTCTCGAGCGCATATTCTGCACGGCGACGAAACGCATCCTTTCCTCCGCACATGGCGATCAGTCGCTTCATGTCGTGCGGTACGAAAAGCGAATACTCCCACGCATTCGCCTCGTAGAAATCAGTGTTGAAGCCCTTTCGCGGCAATGTCGCGGAAAACGTGCCGTCCACACGCCGCGCCCTCGGGAAGCCGCAGATTCCGCTTGCCGCATCGACAGACGAAACGTCCCACACGTTCGTCCAGTTCCCCGACCTACGGCGGAACTTCGCGGCAATCTCCTTTCTGCCAAGTCCTTCCAGCACCTCTGCGCAGCACCAGTCCTGATACGCGAAGTTCATCGTCGCCGAACCCGACTTGAACCGCCAGCAGTAGTCTTCCCGCTTTCCGTCCGCCGCGAAACCGCGTTCGCGGTAGTCGCGTGTGCGTCCGCTCCACCTGCTTTCGAGAAGCGGAATGACGCGGCTCCAGTCTATGCCGGGAAGCCTCTTCGCAAAGGCGTCTGCAATGACGCAGTCCACCTCGTCGCCGCCCTGTCCGACCTTGTAGTCCTCGCCCTGCGTATAGCACGAATCGCACCGTCCATTGCGCTCGAATCTGTCGGCGAACGCATTGACGTTCGCCGCGAGCGAATCGGGATCGACAATCGCCATCAGAGGAAAGAGCGTCCGCCACGTGTCCCAGAGCGTGTAGTGATCGTCCCATCCGATGCCGTCCGCAGTACGGTCGCGCGGCTGTATGAACGTCTGCGCAAGATTCGAATAGAAGAGACGTCGTTCCGCGTCATCAACGCCTTCAATGCGAATGCGCGTGAGAGCGGCGTCCCAGAGTCGCCGCGCATCGTCCGCAATGTTGTCCACGGTTTTTCCGGCAAGCTCCGCGTCGAAATACGCCTTTGCCTGCTCTTCACTCTTGAACGAGACGGCGATGCGGTGCACGCCAAACGCGGCGTCGGTCTCTTCGTAGGCATGGCATCGATAGGGAGCCGGGTTCCAGTTTCCGGAGAACTCCCCCTTCTCGTTCACGCTGTCCTCCTTCGCCAGCTTGCATCGCCGGTTTAGAGGGAGAACGACGGGAGAACCATCTGCCCTGCGGACATGGTAAATCGCACCATGCGCCGTTGCCGCCGCGTCGACGAGAATCCCGGAATGCTTCAGGCGTACGCGGAGTCGGTACGGATGAGCTTCGACAATCTCCATGTCGTCCGGCTCGCAGACATAGCGGAAGATGCCGTAGCTCGGAGTTCCCCCCGTTCCCTGCGCGTGGAGCTGCGAGAAGCCGACCACCTTGTCGCCCGGCCACCATCCGCTCGTCGGCGGGCCAAACCCGTGGCGGGCACCCTCCGCCTTATCGTGGGGCTGCGGCCAGAGGGAATCGGGCGAAGGATGCGTCGAGCCGTGGGGAACGCACGGGCCAAGGACATTGCTCCCGGTTGCCCGTCCGGTGCCGATTCGCATGTCCACTAAATCTGACAGACTCCCTGCAGCATGCACAAAAGGCAACGCCGCCACGGCCGCAGCAATCGCATATCGGCATCCTAACTTCTTGCGTTCCATCTGCCTATTCAAACTTCGGCAGAGACGAAGTTTCGATAGTCTCCACAAGCTTCCGGTCTTCGGGCGCTTTCAGGTTCCTGACGGTGCAGTTGACGCATTCCGTCTTCCTGAACCTGAAGAGCGCGAAATCCCTCGCGGGCTTTCGCGACTCGACAGTAATGTTCTCCAACAGTACATTTTCAAGATACGCAGTGGCAGGAGTCGGAATCGGCGTGAGCCAGTCGTTTCTTATCTCGTCCTCCCTCTCCGGAGAATAGATGAATACGGGGGTCGCATGGAGGAAGGAGCCGGCCGTCCACACGCTCTGCGCATCGCCGAAGAGTCGGACGTTCCTGACCGTCAGGTTGCGGACGGAATCGGCCGTCTGGACGGCGGAAAGCGCGCGCGTCACAAGTCCATCGACGGTGATGTTATACATATCCCCCGGTTTTTGGCCGTTCTTTTCGTCGTTGCCGTAGTAGCCAGCCAGACGGTCGCCGATGCGTATGGCCATCTGCGAGTGGTCGTGCACTCCCGGAAAGGAGTCTTCGACGACATCCTCGATGGATATGTCGTGTACCTTATGCCCGTAATGCGCGAGAAGCCGGACGAGTGCGCACATGTTCGTCCGCCCGCGCACACGACGTATGCGCACGTTCCATATGTCGCAGCTCTTGCTGGGATTGGCGCTTCCGTGCCCGAACTCGCCGCCAAGCGCCGTCAGCGCAATGAGATCGTCTCCCGTCTCTCCGTATATGTCCTCGATGACGAAGTCGTGGCATCCGACGCGCAGGTCTATGCCGTCCTGGTTCCTCCACCTTGCACGGGAGTCGATTGCATGCCTGTCGAGAAAGAACCGTATCTTCGATATCTTCGCATGACAGCACTGAAGGAACATGAAGGCCCACCAGCGGTGGTTCCGGACGGCAAGATCGCGGATTTCGAAGTTCTCGACTTCACGAAAGTCTATCGTGAGGTTCTTCGCCGGACTCGGCATTCCGTTCTTGCCACACGTGGACTCGTCGAGTCCGTTGGGTTCGCCGCCGTCAAGAACGGCGCTCCCGCGTCCGTCGATCACGACATCGCGAGTCTCTCCGTTCGCATCGGGACGGTTCTTGAACATCTGGGCGAAAACTCCGTCCTTCATCCTCAGGCGGCAGCCTTCCAGCACAAGGTGGGTGCGGGATGGTATCCATATAGTGTCGCCGATTTCGTAGTCGCCTGGCGGCACGACGGCACATGCGCCGACGGATGCATCCACCAGACGCTGTATGTCTTCATGTGTACGAATTTCCGCCGCGACGCCATTTGCGGCCACAGCCAAACATGCAGCCGTCAACAATGCGGCGCAGGCCATCGTCTTTGTCTGAATCAAACATTTCATTCGCATTTCTCCTTAACCCACCATCCCGAACTTCACTTCTTTGACTTGAGTGCGGATATTTCAGCGGCGAACTTCTTGCGAAGCGCGGCAATCTCCTTCGCTGTCGCCACCGTGCCCTCGGTTCCCTCGCCGATGACGCGCGCGCCGGGATACGGCAGCGTCGAGACGACGAACTTGTACTTCTTCAGCTCCTTGGCAAGCGCGGCCTTTTCGGCGGCAGTCTGCACGGGCGGCAGCTCGAATACGTCGTACAAAAGCCCGTTGTCCACGCCCCAGGCGCGCACATAGGCCTCGAGGATGCGGTCGGCCGGGTTGCGCCAGGCGACCCATGCCGCTATCTGCGAGCAACAGATCGCCCGCGTGGAGTAGGGTCGCAGCACGGCAAGCGTCGCAACCGGCTTGGCGGTGGGCTGTGCGGCATGCACCTTCGCGAACAGCTCCTTCGCATAAGCCCAGCTCTCAGGCGAGCCTTTCGGAAAGGTCATTTCGGTATCTGTCTTGCCGGGATTCATATCGAAACCGAGCCACATCATGCCGTCAGGAGCGAAAGAAAGATGCTGCTCCCACATGCGCTTCATGTCGGCGGGCGTCACGTTGCCGAGGCCGCCCGGCACATAGGCGTGCGCCTGCATCCACGGTATGAGCGGTTTGCGGTAGCGACGGGCGAGACCGCTCAGGTAGCCCATGTCGAACGGAATGCACTCGGCATTGTAGATTTTAGAGAGCGGGTACGGGTCAAGGTGGATGAAGTCAAGTTCGCGTGCGAGCAGTTCCTGTCCGGAGCCGTCGTGGTCGTTCGACTCGCTCCATGCGTCGCCGCGCGTCGTGTTGCGGAACACCTTCAGGGACGGAGAGACGGAGCGAACCCCTTCCACGAACGCCCGCGTCAGCTCCGCGCACGCCTTGTGGTAGGTGTAGAGAGCGACGCCGTACGCCTCCGCTCCGTAGATTTCGGGATAGCCCCATGTGCGCGGCTGAACCAGCTTTGGCGCGGCAGCGGCGAACGCGGCTCGTCCGCCCGGCGAGAAACCCCATAGCGGAAAGCTCGCGGCGGAGCAGTCGAGCCAGCCTGTGGGGTTGTGGCACTCGTCGCCGAAGCGTATCGCGATGATGTCGTCCGCCGGGAAAACGCCTCCGTTCGCAAGCGCCCACTGCTCGGCGCGCCACTTGCCGCTCTCCCGCGCCTCCTTCCGCGTATGCTCCGAGAAGACCGAGAACTGTCCGCACCTGTGGATCTTCCAGAGGTCTCCCTCCATGTCGCTCGCCCAGTAAACGGCTATCCCCACCTTGTCGAGCATCAGGCCTTTGCAGTCCGAAAGGTCGAACTTGAGCCGGACAAGTCGGCGGTTCTCGATTTCCGAGCCTGACATCCCGGCGGTCGCCGTGTCGTTTTCGGGCTTCATCCCAGTCTCGGCGGGCAGGACCTTGCACGGGATGATCCGCAGGTGCGGCCGCCCGTCAAACGGCTTTTCCGGCACGACGATCTCCGCATCGCCCGTCGGCACGTACGATCCGAAATAGTGTCCGCTCTTGACGACTGTCGTCTTGCCGTCCGCGCCCTTCTTTTGCGTCGTGTACGGCTGTCGCGACGAATAGACTGGCGGCTCTACCACGATGTCGTACGCCTTCGGCTCGAAGGAGAAGAGCGTGCGGTCGATGGCCATTCCGCGATACGCACCGCCCACAAGCACCGCACGCTCGAACGGCTGACCGTCCTTGATGCCCGAAGGCACGTTAAACGACACGTTCCGTCCACTCGACGTAAAGCCCTTCACGTTGTACTTTCGCAAGAGAGGCAGGATGCGCGCACACAAGTCCTTGCTCCATGTCGGCACTTCGACGACGTCCACTCCCTGCTCGGCGCACAGGCGCACCCCCTCTTCGAACGGCTCGTGCGGCGAACGCCATATCATGCTCATCCACACCTTCGGCAGCTCGGCCGCATATGCGCTCCCGGCAAGCGCCGCACCTATTATCAGCAGTTTTCTCATTTCTTCTATTTCCTTCCACAAGAGGCAGCGCGTTCATCACCTGAAGGTGATAACGAAGCCGCCCCGCTTCTTGACGTAGATCTTGTCGCTCTCACGGATTACGCGTAGCCGTTCGTCGTTGCAGACGAGCGTCAGTCTATTCATCGCCACCCAGCTGAACTCCTGTCCGTTCGCGCATTCAACCAACGTCTGGCAAGACCCGCCCGGCCATCTCTCGTCAGCCGTCACCTCGATGGCCGCCCCCTGCTGTACATTCTCGAAGTTGCCCACGACAAGCGGAGTCTCGGCAAACCCTTCGGCAGGGACGTGGAACACAATCTTGGCTGATGCGTTGAAAATGTGCACCTGGCCACTGGCCCGCACCTTGCCGTTGCGTCCTGCGATGACAAATTTCATGTTGGGTGACTCGCTGCTGTAGGCGACATCCAGATTCCCACTGACATTCAGCGTTGCATTGGATATGACTGCCGTGCAATTTGGAGCATGGTCGGCAAATATGAGTCGACCAATCGTGGCTGTGGCGCCGTTCAGCACTTCAAACACGCAGTTCGATGCCGGCACTGTACAGCCGACGGTCATCTGTCCCTGTACGCTCAACGCGGCACCATCGACAGTCAAGCGTGATGAATGTCCATCATACACGCCAACAGAAATCGTATTTGCTGCGAAAGTGGCTCCGTCCGCAATCAACATAGAATCATCGTGAGAGCCACCAACATAGCCTATCGACGTGCCGCCATTTACCGTAAGACTCGAACCGTCGCCGCGCACGACGATGCGGTTGCCGAACGGCGCACGACCACCCCTCACGTTGGCATTGCTCGCATAGCTGGAATAAAGGTTCGTAACAGTCGCCGTTGCCCCGTCGGCCACTTCGAACAGGTTGGAGGCCGAGGCGGTGTGCCCGATGTATGCATTCCCTGCCGCAGTGAGCGATGCTCCGCCAGAGACAAGAAGCCGATTCTGGTCGCCAACGTAGTAGAGACCGTTGTTGTAAAGATATTGACCTAAGATAACGTTGGAAGACAAAGTGGCCGTGGCATGGTCGTCTATGATGCCCTGCGAAAGCCCCTGTTTGCAGCCGATGTAGAGCGAATGATTCGAGACGAAACGGCTGCCGTCACCCGTCACGTGGAGCGTATTTGTGCCGCACAGTTCGTTTTCTGCTTTTGCCAATCGACCAACGATTACGCCTCCCTGCAATAGTCCACCGTTGCGCACGAGAAGAAGATTGTTCTTTGAAGTGGCGTACGAACCGTCACCCGCATTTCCTACCTGGATGTAGTAGTTGCCGGATGCCAGCGTGCTGCCGTAGAGTGCCGAGTTAGCGCCATCGACAATAAATGTCGCGTCGCTCCAGCCGTCTCCAACGAAAAACCGTTCGGACACACTCCATGTACCACTCGCAAGCGTTACAGTAGCACGAGAACCAGGCCCCCCCACGTATGTGCGATTAGCACTCAATGTCCGTCCCGCGCCGAGATTGAGCGTCAGGTCGAGCGGAGATCCGGAATAATTAATGTAGAAATTGGCACCGGTATCCATGTCCCTGCTCAAGGTCAACGGGACGCTTACTGGATAAGCAATAACGGAAGTGACTCCGCTCGAAGGAAGGCCGTTATTCCAGTTGCCCTCAGTGGCCATATCGCCATTGTTCAGGTTCTGGTTGTTCCAGGTAGTGGCCGCAGTAGGTCCGGCGGTGAAAGCACCGCTGGCTTCGGCGTTCCCATAGAAGACTGAATTCGCCCGATCGTAGAATCCAATCGCGGAATCCGACTTGCGGCGGGCCGGCACAAAATCGCGCAACAAAGTCGATCCTTCGGTAATCTTGAAATAGAAAATCTTCTGCCGCGAAGTACCCGCCCCCGAGGAGCGTCCGAGCTTCATAGGTTCGGACGTAGCGGTGCCCGCCACTGCCGAAAGGCTGTGTTCGACATTATTAAGCCGCGCATACGAATGGTTAAAGTACCCTTCGATCGGCTGGCCAAGACCGGAGACGACATTGTTGAAGATGTCTCCTCCGCCACCAGCACGACTGAGATGGTAGACACGAAAACTGGTGCTACTTGTGTCGTTGAAGATAATCCGCGTTGCAAGCGAAGGTTCGTCGACATAGCTCCCGAACGCGCCTTTCCAGGCCTGTTGCGTCTCCGGCTGAAACTTGAAAGTGAATTCCATAGTTTGCGTCGGCACGACTCCTGTATTGATATACGCCGTGCCGTCGGACTCCACCCAGTCAAGTTGGGCGTACCCATCGGGTAGCGCCGCATATACGGAGAGTGGCACGGCCGCGACAGTCGCCGCAAAGGCCGCGAACGACGCCGAGAACGCCAGGAGGCGTTTCGCATCGAGAACTTGCCGTACTTTTATCGTATTCATTGATTACTCCTCCTTGTTTGTTTTGCTAGAATGCTTGAGTTCAAAGCGACAGGTCTTAGGGTGGACGGCCGTAATCGAATCACCAAGGAACATGGTCTTCCCGGTGCGTTCGGCGTTTGCAGAGCATGACAAGGAAACTTTGTCGCACATCTCGAATACAAGTTCGCCGCCGTCCATGATGTCGGCGTGGCGGATCTTCCAGTCCGTCACCGGCTTGCCGTTCAGCGTCACCGACTTGACGTACTTGTTCTCTCTGGAAATGTTGCGGGCGACAACTCTAAACTCCCGTTCCCCGTTACCACCCCTGCTAGGGCATCGCCTTCGGCGACTCGCTTCGCTCGGGGGATACGTTCCCCATTCCCCGAGGCGCAGCCTCACCTCCGGCAGCTGCGGTGCACCAATCACATATTCGCCTCCGCACGGATTGAACGGATAGAACCCCATCGCGGCGAACACGTACCATGCGCTCATCTGCCCGCAGTCGTCGTTGCCGCAGAGGTCGCCCGGCTTCACGCCGTAGAATCGGTCGCACACCTCGCGCACCACCTCCGCAGTGCGGCTGGGCTTACCCGCAAGCGTATAGAAGTAGGCCACGTGATGACTCGGCTCGTTGCCATGCGCATATTGGCCGATGAGGCCTGTCACGTCAGGCACAAAACCCATCCCATCCGTGCGCTCCGGCTGTACGAAGAGCGAGTCGAGCTTCTTCAGGAACACGGCGCGCCCGCCCATCGCCTCGATGAGTCCCTGAGGATCCTGCAGCACGTGCCAGGTGTACTGGAAGGCGTTGCCCTCCGTGAAGTCGTTGGGGGTGTCGCCTCCGTGCCCAATGTGGAACGGATCGTACGGCGTGCGCCACTTGCCGGACGCGTCCCTGCCGCGCATGAATCCGGACTCCCTGTCGAAGACGTTCTTCCAGTAGTTTGCGCGCTTCCTGAAGAACGCCTCATCGCCGCGACCGAGATCCCGGCAGAACTCCGCCGCGCACCAGTCGTCGAAACAGCATTCAAGCGTGCGACTTACGCTCTCGCCCTTGATTTCGTCGAACGGATAGTATCCGTGGCGGTCGTACAGGTCCCAGTTCTCCTTGATCTTCTGTCGGCCGAACGGATCCGTGTGCATGACGGTGAGCGAGTTGGTGACGGCCTCGAAGGCGAGATCCACGTCGAATCCGCGAAAGCCCTTCTTGTACGCGTCCACGATCACGGGAACGGAATGGTTGCCGATCATGCAGTGCGACTCCCAGCCGAAATACGGAATGACGGGAAGAAAGCCGAGTGCACGGTAATGTCCGAGCATCGAGTTCACGAAACCGTCCACGCGCTCCGGCACGGCGATTGTGTAGAACGGATGCGCGGCGCGGAAGGTGTCCCAAAGGGAAAGACCAGTGTAGTAGACTCCGTCCTTCGCCGCCGCGACCTTCGCATCTCCGCCGCGGTAGCGTCCGTCTACGTCAGCTATGTTGTTTGGCTGAATGAATAGATGGTAGAGCGCGGTGTAGAACGCCGTGCGCTGCTCTGCGCTGGCTCCGGGAACCTCGAAGCGACCGAGCAATTCCTGCCACTTAGCGCGAGCCTCGTCGCGGATATCGTCAAAGGACTTTCCCTCCA
>Ga0310786_10005659_pt1 | contig 16875 bp, 13 predicted proteins | sample AusTroGonzalo_MG_FD_203881 | JGI IMG/M metagenome (GOLD analysis project Ga0310786, IMG submission 203881) | Bovine rumen microbial communities from tropical cattle in Woodstock, Queensland, Australia - Gonzalo_03 (v2) (version 2) | ecosystem: Host-associated > Mammals > Digestive system >... | reverse complement strand
TTCGGTCCTGAATTTTATACAAAGTTTTGTTCTGATAATTGTGCAAAACAGAAAAAGCTCCGAGATTTATGCCTCGGAGCTTTTCAGTATCAGTCCTTTATTTCATAGCCGATATAATCTGCGAATATCTTATATATATCGGGATAGTTGTTCTTGGTTCTGATGGGCTTCATATTTACATCGGTAAAACAGTGTGATGAGCTTCCCTCTACGCACAGCTCACCTGTTTTTCTGCTTATGAGCTTGTATTCAAGATGCAGAGTGGTGCCGTTGAATTTTACTATTTTGGGGTATACTGCAAATGGTTCGTCGAAAGCAAGCGGACGCTTGTACTTGCACTCTACAGACAGTACGGGCATGAGGACTCCCTTTGCTTCTATCTGCTCAAAGGTCATTCCTGCTTCATTAAGAAAGTGTATACGTGTCTCCTCGAATATCCTTATATAGTTTGAATGGTGCATTATCTTCATTTTGTCAGTCTCATAATAGTATACGTTTCTTTCATAGGGTCTGATATTATTCATGTCTATCATTCCTTTCATGTATTTATGAGCACAGAATGTGCATATATCCTTTTTCAGCATTTATTTAAAGCGGTATTGTTATTTCCGTGAAAACATGGTATAATTCTAATATCATCATCAGGAGGTAGGAAATGAAAATAAAAAAGCTTCTAAGCAGTATACTCAGTACAAATGCTGCCTTTGTTATACTTCTCCTGCTTCAGATAGCATTTCTCATGCTTGCTGTAACGAGCCTCGGCGGACGCTTTTACTTTGTATATTTTGCTCTTATAATACTGGATATAATCCTTGCCGTATACATCACCAATAAGAATGAACCTATTTCCTATCGTGTGGCATGGATAGTTATCATAAGCGTTTTTCCGATTATGGGAGGAATATCCTATCTTTTCCTGAAGCTTTCACAGCAGTTTCCGAAATCTCTTGATATGCGGAACCAGAAGCAGACAAGAGAGCTGCTTGTGCAGGATAAAGATGTTATGAATGAGCTTTCGGCAATGTGTCCGGATGCACTCAATCTTGCAAGGTATGTTGCTGATCATGGTATGTATCCTGTCTACAGAAATCTTAATGCAGAGTATTTTCCCTTCGGTGAGCTGCAGTTTGAAAAGCTCGTGGAGGAGATAAAGTCCGCAAAGCACTTTATATTCCTTGAATTCTTTATAATAAGTGAGGGCTATATGTTTGATACCATATCAAACCTGCTCATTAAGAAAGCCGCTGAGGGAGTGGAAATAAGACTTATGTATGACGGTATTGGCACAGGTATGCTCAATTCCGTCAAGCCATTCCGCAATCTTGCCGCTAATGGTATAAAATGCAAGGTGTTCAACCCCTTCCGTCCCATGATCTCCTCTGTGCAGAATAACCGCGATCACAGAAAGATAGTCATTATTGACGGTATCACTGCCTTTAACGGCGGTACAAACATCGGTGATGAGTATATCAACCGCATGGAGCGTTTCGGTCACTGGAAGGATACGGCGGTCATGATAAGGGGAAATGCTGTATGGAATTATACGGTAATGTTTTTGCAGCTCTGGGAAAAGGCTGAAAACAGTGAACTGCTGAAATTCAGTCCCAAGCTTCCTCAGTATCTCTCTATGGCAGCAGGTGACGGCTTTGTACAGCCATTTTCCGATTCTCCGCTGGACGAGGAACCTGTGGGAAAGCGTGTATATCTGGAGCTTATCAATAACGCCCGTGAGTATGTATGCATTACGACTCCTTATCTCATACTCGATGAGGAGATGACGAATGCTCTGGGCTTTGCTGCGAAAAAGGGGGTAGATGTAAGGATAATAACTCCGCATATACCCGACAAGTGGTATGTCCATATGATAGCGTGGAACAACTATGCTCAGCTTACGGCAATGGGCGTAAAAATATACGAGTATACCCCGGGATTTATCCATGCAAAGACCTGTGTCGCAGACGGTAAGACCGCTCTTGTGGGAACTATCAATTTCGATTACAGGAGCTTTTATCTTCACTTTGAATGTGGAAGTGTGCTTTACGAGTGCTCGGTCATAAAGGAAATGGTGAAGGACTTCGACAAGACTGCCGAGCTGTCACAGCTCATAACTATGGAGGACTGCGAAAGCCGTTCCGTTTTCAAAAGGATCGCGGGAGCTTTTCTTAATATGTTTGCTCCCTTATTATGATTTTTTGCCCCGATTTTTAAATTGATACTTATATAGAAGCTTATACTTTTTATCGGGAGGCTCCTTTTTCCAAAGGGCTGCTCTCAATATAAGGTACAAAACTGCTGTATGAGTATCAAAGTATAGATCGGGGTGTTTTTATAACATTAATCATGTCTTAGATAACGTGAGGTGCGCTTGCGCTTTTTCCTTTCGTACATTATCTCATCGGCTTGTGTTATGAGATTGAAAAGGGTGGTATCATCGCTTACCTCGGTAACTATAGTGCCTATACTTGCATCAAGCTCGTAGGGCTTGTGGATAAGACGATTCATTTTTTTAAGCTGGACGTTGAAAACGCTTTCAAGTGCTTCTATATCTTCTTCACAGGCATTATCTCCGAAAATGATGAACTCATCACCGCCGAAGCGGGCGCATATCCTGCTGCCGCGGCAGCACTCTGTAATTACATTAGCAAGCTGCTGCAAAGCGAAATCACCCTCTTTATGGCCGTAGTTGTCGTTTACGTACTTCAGTCCGTCCATATCTATGAATGAGATCAGTATCTTATTATTCTTGCCATGACACTTCTTTACCATATCATCGGCAGCTCTGATGAAGCCGTTTCGGTTGTAGATATTGCAGAGGGGGTCTATCACATATAGGCGGTCAAGCTCCTTTATCATGCTGTTCATATGGAGGAGCTTTCGTATATTTTCAATAGAGTTGCTTATATTCAGCATGAGGGAATGACAGAGCAGGCTTCTTGTGGGAAAGCTGCTGTTCACGAATATATAATAGCCCAGACAGTTCTCGCGGAAGTGGAGGGGCATGAAATAGCTTACATTGCCGCCGTTTCTGAGAGGTACAGGGTGCATATCCGCAATTGAAAACTCTTTGACGGGTATATTTGTACCGCCCTCAAATATAAGCGGAGCACTCATTTTTGAGGTATAGCCCTGAGTCTGAAAGCTGTATGATGGCTCATTCAGTGAATTACCCGAAACTGTCTCGTCCCAGTTTGAACAGAGACAAATACAAAATCTATCGCATTTTATATCGCGTATAAAGCAGGCAATTGTACGCACGCTTTCATCAAGATCGTCGTTTTCGGCAAGTTCTGTGGTCATACGGTTGAGGAGAGATATATCCCTTCTGCATTTATTGAGAAGCTTGTATGCCGAGGTCTTGAACTCCTCTGCATCGTCCTGTTTCTGAGCCTTACAGCCGCAGCTTGCATTGAATACGGGAACAGCTTCAAAAACGGTATCATTCTCATATTCCTCGCCCTTTGTACGTTTTATAAGTATTTCGCACGCCTTGTAGCCTGCCTCGTCAAGAGGTCGTGATACTGTAGTAAGGGCGGGAACGTGATGCTGAGCGTTGTAGGTGTTGTCAAAGCCTGTTACTATCATATCATCGGGGACTCTGTATCCGAAATTGTTGAGCTCCTCGATGGCGGCAAGTGCCATTGCATCATTTGCACATATTATAGCCTGCGGACGCGGCATACCCGAGCTTATGAACTGATCCACAGCTTTTTTTCCGTCAGCAGCTCTGAATTCACCTAAATAAACACGGTCGTTGTCCACGGGGATGGAATGAGCGTCCATTGAGTCGTAAAAAGCGTTAAGTCTTGCGGAAGCCTCGGGATTTGCAAGAGGTCCGGAGATGAAGTTTACAATATTGACATTATGCTCCTCAAGGATATGATCTACAAGTGAGCGCATAGCCTTATAGTTGTCTATGCTTATATTGCAGAATTCGGGGTATTCGTCACAGTCAAGAACAGTAACGGGGAGCCCCGAGTTCTTTACTTTCAATATTATCTTTTCCTTTTCAACGGGGTCGCTGATAGTATTTGTAAGGAGAATCATTCCATCGAATTTCTTATAGTTTATGAGACTGAAGATATTATATTCGCCAACATCGAATTTTCTGCTTGCGAGAACTCCGCTGAAGGAGCAGAAGCAGGAGATGTTAGCTCTGTATCTCTTGGCGCATTTTTTTATGCCCTCCAACACGGAATTCTGATACTCTTCGTCTATCCCCGCAACGATCACAGCTATTTCAATTGGTCTATCCATTATTGCACCCCTTTTTATGAATAATGTTAAGTTTAATAAAACAGTATATATGATATATTATACCATATTTTGTGCCATAAATCAACATTTTTTTGTAGAAAATTTGGCTATTAGTGTAGGGGGATGCCTGTATCAGTCCGTGAATAAATGCGCTGTATTTGCGATTTTCGTTTGTTAGCATAAAAAAGCAGCCGACATTTGTCGGCTGCTTTCAGAGAGGTCAAGCGATCTCTTCGATCCTTACATTTGAAATGTACACTGTAGCAGTTGAACCTCTGTGACCGAGATTGTATTCAAGTCGTCCCTTCGGATCGTCCTTTTCCTTCATCTCGAATTCATAGGTGAATGTCTGCTTTTCGGGAGTTACAGTAAGCTTTGTATCCTCGAAATATCTTATCCAGCCTGCCTCGGGAGCAGATACACAGGTTATTATCTCTCTTTCCTCATCTGCATATGCATCAAAGGTAAGCTTGTACTTCTTGCCCTTTATCATCGGGATATCAGGCTGTACCAACTGAACAGAATAATCCTCTGTGCCTTCCTTTTCGGAAGTAATAATTATCATGTTATCCTTTATCTCGGCTGCACCTTCGCCGCCGTTGAAGAGCAGGAACTTCCAGTTTACGTCATCGGTGAGATCCTCTGCCTCTGAGAAATCTCCGTTGTAGATGAAGTTTCCGTCCTCCAGTGCTTCACGATAGGTCTTTTCTGGTTTCTTGACGTTTGTATCGTATTCGGGCTTCTGATAAACTCTTACGTAGTCTATCTCAAATTCAGCCTTGTCAAAATCAGTAGTCTCGTCAGGATCTTTTGGCCATGTTCCGCCTACTGCCAAGTTCATCTGAACAAAGAAGGGCTGATCGAACGGTGCAGGGTAGGGCTTTTCATCCTCGCCCTGAACGGCTGTGAACCAGTCGTTTACTGTATTGTAAAGATTTCCGTCGATGTACCAGCGCATCTCACCCGGCTCCCATTCAACAGAGAATTCGTGGAAGCTGTCAGCATAGGTCTGACCTGTAAGGTTCCATGTGCCCTGCTGTTCGCCGTGAGGCTCACCGTAATGGAGAGTACCGTATGCAGTGCTTACATTGTTTCCGAGAACCTCCATAATGTCGATCTCACCGCACTTAGGCCACTGTCCGTAGTAGCTCTCGTCCTTTGGCATCATCCATATTGCAGGCCATAAGCCTTGTCCTTCAGGTACCTTTGCGCTTACGACTACCTTACCGTAGGTGAAATCGGTCTTGTTCTGACCTGTCACCTTGCCTGAGGTGTAGTAGTCCTTGCCGTCCTTTTCGGACTTTATAGCCTTGATCACCAGTTTTCCGTCACGGATAAAAACGTTATCGGTAGATGTGGTGTATTCCTGTAACTCCTCATTGGTCCAGCCCGGTTCGTGGGGCTCGTAGTTCCACTTGCTTTCGTCAAGTGCGTCAGCGTTGAATTCATCGTTCCAGAGCAGGTCATAGCCTTCTATCTCGGGTACGTCTGAATCGCCGGAAGCTTCTGTAGTTGTTTCTGTAGCAGCTTCCGTTGTTGTTGCAGATTTACTGCTGTTTTTTTCGCTGCTGTCGCTTGTTTTATTATCTCCGCAGCCTGCTGCTGAAACCACCAGTGCAAGAGCTGCTATAAAAGATAAAGCTTTGTAGTTTTTCATGTTTATTCCTCCTTAAAGATGAGGTTCGTTCTCTATGGTATTATTATAACTTTTTACCCTGAAAAATTATAGCAAAATAGACTGATTTATAGTAAACTGATGATATGATATAAATGATATCAGCCGTATCCGCAACTAACGATAGACCACGGTGATTCATCTGTGCGGCGTTTTAGGTACCAGCTCCAGCCTTTATACATATTGCCATAATTCCATGAAGCGTCCGACCAATACAGTATCGGAAGGTCCTTGGCGTAAAAATCCGAAACAATGACCATTATCTGAAAACCTGAACTGCTTTCTTTATAGCTTTCTCTGCCATCTCCCTGATATCTTAGCTCTCTTAGCTCGCAGTTTTCAAATTCGGGGAAATAAGCCTTTATACATTCCACAGCGTCTTCGTAGTCCTGCTGAGTGTATATTTCAGATGAAATAGGCTGTATTACTGCTTTATCCACAGTACCTGCGGGGAGCGGCTTGCTGTTTTGTTTTTTCCATAAAATGACTAAAGATGCTATTGCTATTAAAAGAATGACTGTTATTAAGAGTGCAATTGTTATGGCGGTTTTGCGCTTAGTCATAAAAATGCTCCTTTCGGTATTTCTTTTTCATAATAATAATATAGCATACAGATATGACTTTATCGTGAATATTCTATAACCATTCTGATTTTTACATGAGAGTTGTGTTGACATTTTTTTACTGCTGATGTATAATCGTAAAAAACGAAAAGAGGGTAAGTTATGGAAAATCCGTGGAAGAATATCAGTCTTTCAGACTATGAAAATCATATGAAGCTGGATACTGTAATGCAGCTCCAGACGCTTAATACAATTATGAAAAAACAGCTTGACTCCTATCCTGTGGACAGTGTAATGATACTTGGCATTGCAGGTGGAAACGGGCTTGAAAACGTTGATACTGATAAATATAATATCGTATACGGTGTTGACATAAATCAGGAGTATCTGAAAGAAGCAGGGGAGAGATACTGCAGTCTCGGAGAAAGGCTGAAGCTTCTGTGTATAGACATTGTTTCTGAGCATGACAGGCTCCCATGTGCAGAGTTTATCATAGCAGACCTGATTATCGAGTATATTGGCTATGAGGTATTTCAGATGGTAATACGTCAAGTTGAGCCAAAGTATGTATCCTGCGGAATACAGGTCGACACTAATGAGAATTTCGTATCAGACTCGCCATATCTTCACTCATTTGACGGGCTGAACAGTATACATCACTGTATAGAAGCAGATAAGCTCAGCGATGCCATGAGGAGTATCGGATATTACAGTATATCCGTGGAGGAATACGAACTTCCTAACGGGAAGAAACTGATAAAAACAGATTATATGAAAAAATAAGTCAAGCCCGAAAGCTTTTCCGAGATCGCTTTCGGGCTTGACTGTTTTAGGAGAGGTGATTGCTTATGGTTCGAGGGACTTTATAAGTCCGAGGAGATACTTCTGTATCTGCATAGCGTCATTGTTTGTAATGCCGCTCTTTCCGTTTTCGTAAACGTCTGCATTGCGCTGACCCTTATCTGTGATATGATGCTCGTCTGTACCGTTGAGACCGTATCTGTTGGGGTTGGCAAGTGACTGCATTATGATAACTATATCGTTCATTGCGACCTCGCCGTCACAGTCGGCGTCACCGTAGAGAAGATCCTCATCGGGTATCTCCTCGGGAGCTTCTGCGAGGTTGTCGAAGTCGAGCCAGAGCTGAACGTATTCGCTGTCGGCAGCATATGCCGGTGATGCTGTGTTCTGCGATGAAAGCTCTGAGGCTGTGAGAGCCTTGCTGTATACTCTCATCTCATAGAAGTTTGCCTGTGAATTTCTGCCTGTTTCCGGGCAGGCACCAAGTGTCAGCGGATAGCCGGAATGTGCCACGCCTGCGGTCGTGCCGACAGCCTTTTCGGCAAGCATCTTGCCATCGCAGTATAATCTGAGAACGTTGTTTTCGGCATCATAAATACCTGCCACCTGATGCTTCTTTCCAATCCAGTCGGAAGGGAGCGAAGCACTTACGCTGTTCCATTCTCCGCCTGCATAGATGAAGAAATAAAGTACAGATGTTTCGGCTCTGAGACCGAAGGAGTAATCGCCCTTGCTTGCGAACATATTGTACTGCTGCGAGCCTGTGGGAACTGCGTTTACTTCAACTGTAAAGGAATTCTTGCCCTCAAGTGCGCCTTCGAGCTTGCTGCACGGAGGTATTGAAACTGCTCCTGTAACGTAGCTTCCGTCGCTTGAATTAACAAGCTTTGCACCTGAGCTTATAGGTACCTGCAATGAGTTATTGCTCTTATCCTGTATAACTGTTCCGTTGGAGCGGAGCTTTGCCACTGTATCGGATATGCTGCTGTCAGTGATTGAAGAAGCTACAGGGATAATTGTGTAAGACCAGCTGTAAGGTCTGCCTGACGGTAAACGATACTTTTCAAGTGTAGCCTGTCCGCAGGTAGCACTTCCCGTGCCCATTGAGCCGTAGTCAACGCTGAGCATAGTCTCGCTTCTTGGTCTGAGTTTATATGGATGATCTGCGTTCTGGAGATCCTCAGGAGTGAAGTGAAGAGCACTTGCTTCCACTGCTCCGTCCGCAGCGATAAGGAGACTTGAATCTTTAAGGCTGTTCTTTACGGATATCCATCTTACATCGGTAAGGTTGCCGCAGTCATCGGCTTTAAGGTAAGGATAGAACATTTCCGATACTGTGCTGTTCCATACGCCCTTTCTGCCGTTGGTCTTTCTGTCGTTGAATGTCTCAACAGGACCGTTTCCGTACCAGCTTACTTCCTCTGCGCCCTCGGGGAGCTTCATTATAGAGCCGACACGTATGAAATTGCCCAGACCTGCACCTGCTGCATTTACATTGAAGCCTACTGTTACGCTGCCGTTGCAGTGGATAGTATAGGTGATATCTACCTTTGCATTGCCTGCGTTTGTGAGCGTGAGGTGTGATACGATGATCTTTTCTCCGTTGTCGCCGTCGAGTACGTCTATCTTGTCACAGCGTGCGCCCTTCATAGCATTGCGCCATTTGTCATCAAACTCGCCCCTTGCAGCCCAGCCTGTATCGTTTTCAACGTTGCCGCGCCAGAAGTTGGGTGCAGGACCGTCCGATATGAGTATCTCGCCGTTATAGGTATAGGAATTCATAAGACCTGTTGATTTGTCGATAGCAAAGTTGAAGCCCTTGCCTGTAGGTACGTAGCAGTCAGGAGTATCAACAACTGTTACGGGTTCGCTGCCTGTATCGTATTTAGCCACCTTGCCTGCTGCTGTTATCAGTATCTGAGCGTAGGATATCTCTGTCCCCTCGGGGAGAAGGTCTGAGCCGTTGCGCACCTTTACGGAGATATCAAGATAAAGCTCATCACCTGCAAGGATATTCTTAGGTATGGTGAAGGGAACTGTAACAGTGCTGCGTGAAAGAGGCTTTGCGGCAGCATTTTCAATAGTACCGTTTTGTATGCTTATACCGTTTTTCAGCAATGACCATGTAACATCATAATCACTGAGGTCGGTAAAATTGCTTTCGTTGTATACGCTTACCTCATTGCTTGCTATCTGTGAAGCATCTGCACTGAACCAGAAGTTCTGGTACTGGTATTTTACCTCTGCAAGCTCGGGTTGTGGATTTCTGTCAGGGCTTATAAGACCGTTTTCACAGAAACTGTTATCGTTTGGCCAGTCGCCCCAGTCTCCGCCGTAGCCGTAATATTTGCCCTTTATCTCCTCAGAGTAAAGGTTCTTCTGAGCGTATGACTCTGAGTAGTAATCCCAGCTGTTATTCGGGAGGTTTACAGCTCTTGACTGGTCTACCCAGTCCCAGATGAAGCCGCCCATCATATTGTCCGCTCTTCTGATAACGTCCCAGTATTCCTTCAATGCGCCTAAAGAGTTGCCCATAGCGTGGTCATATTCGCACATAACGTAAGGCATTTTTCCGGGACCTGCGTTATTACCGATAACGTCAGAGCCGGGGTACATATTACTTCCCATATCAACGCCCATGCCAAAGCCCTGACCTTCACTGTGGACAGGTCTTGTTGGATCGTTTTTCTTGAAATACCAGATCATATCGCGGAACATTCCGCCTGCATCGTTTGCATTGCCTGTATAGCCCATTTCGTTTCCGATAGACCATATAACAATGGAAGGATTGTTTTTCAGACGCTTGTAGGCAGTTTCTGTTCTGTCCATAGCAAGCTCATAGAAAAGAGCTTTTTCATTGTTGTGAGTGCCGTCCTGGAGAGCGTGACACTCCATGTTTGTCTCGCCCATAACGTACATACCGTACTTGTTGCAGAGCCAGTACAGATAAGAATCGTTGCTGTAGTGAGATGTTCTCAGGGCGTTGATATTGTTCTTCTTCATAAGGGAAATATCCTCGCGGATAGTTTCCTGAGGTACAGCCTTTCCGTAGAACGGGTCTGTATCGTGGCGGTTTACTCCCTTGAGGAGCAGACGCTTGCCGTTTATTGTTATAGGCTGCCACTGCTTTGTGGTTACCTGATATGAGCCGTTTACCTCGGCGCGTGTGAAGTTTATCTCACGGAAGCCAAGCTGTGAGGAGAGTATCTCCTGCACATTGCCGCTGCCGTCTGTGAGTTTCAGAACGAGAGCGTAGATATTAGGATTTTCAGCAGACCAGAGCTTCGGTGACTTTACTGAGGTCTTTATGGTACAGCTGCCGCTGCCGTTGCCTTTGAGCTCGTCTATCTTAGTGGTCGCGCCGCTGAGTATATTGTTTCCGTCCTCGTCATAAGCCTCGGCGGTAACGCTCCAGCCGTTCTTTGAGTTGCCTGTAAGGTTGGCGATATCCATTGATATTTCAAGGTCGGCATTGGTAAAGCTGTCGTCAAGGTCTGTGCGGACGGTATAGTCTCTTATCTGAGTTTCGGGTGCGCTGACGAGGAAAACATCGCGGAAGATACCGCCGTCATAGATCATATCCTGATCCTCGAACCACGTACCGTCACAGAATTTATGCACCTCTACTGCAAGAGTATTCTCGCCGTCTTTTAAAAGATCGGTTATATCGAAGCGGTGAGGGCTGAAGGTGTCCTCGCTGTAGCCAACGGCAGTGCCGTTTACATAAACATAGTATGCGGATTCTACGCCGTCAAACTCTATATAGACTCTTCTTCCCGACTGACGCATAGAGCTGTCAACGGTGAATTTCTTACGGTAAAGTCCAACAGGATTATAGTTTGTGGGAGCCTGAGGTACAGGAACATTGCTGTCGTATTTAGCCTGCCAGGGCTCGCCGATATTGGTGTAGATAGAGAAATCAAATCCCTGCCGCGTCCAGCTTTTCGGGAGCTGCACCGTTTTCCAGCCATGCTCTGCCGAGGGCTGATATTCGGGCTTTAAGCAGCCAGCATTGATATGTGTGCTTGCCTGCTGTGAGTTCTGTACTACAACAAGATCCCAGTCCTCGTTTGCTCCTGTGAGCATCTGTAAATACTCCGAGTCCTCGCGGGCATTGTAGTCCCATACAGCGTTTACGGCTGCTTCAGTGGACTGATATGGTACAGGATTGCATGATGCGGCTTCACGGTTTACTGCGAAAACGTCTTCTGCACCGTTTTTTCCTGTCCATTCGTTTCCTGTGAATGTGACGGCAGCAGCCCGCTGCGGCACTGTAAAGCCGAATGAAGTGGCTGCTGTCATGACAGCTACTATAGCTGACATAATACGTCGTTTCATAAGTAGATCCTCCTTGTTTAATAATTCCCCTGAAATGCATTTTTCTTTTATAATAGTTATCACATCAATGATTTATTGTCTTAAATAAATAACATTTCGATGTTGATAATCGCTTATTATGTATAATATATCATAAAAATGAGCAGATTGCAACAGCAATTTTATAAAAATGGTGTAAAATATAACGATTTTTCATTTTTGTATCGGATATTACCAAAAAGACCACTCTGATATCATCAGAGTGGTCAGTATTTCAGTCGCTTTCTATTATATTTCTTATAGCCTGCATACGGCCGTCCCATTCCGCGCTCTGGTCTGCACATTTTTTCATCTCGTCCGCAAGGAGATCGAGTTTGAAGGAAGGGAGATTTTTCTTATAGCGGAGCTTGTGTTCGAGACTTGCCCAGAAGTCCATAGCAATAGTTCTCAGCTGCACCTCTGCCCGTACAAGACGTTTTTCGTTTTCAAGGAAGATAGGCACAGCTACGATAAGATGCAGGCTTCTGTAGCCGTTGGGCTTCGGATTTTTGATATAGTCCTTTTTCTCTATGAGAGTTATATCGTCCTGTTGCAAAAAGCAGTCTGCAAGGCGGTATATATCCTGCACAAATGAGCATACCACCCTTATGCCTGCAATGTCACTGACATTATTCTCGATAGCCTCGATATTCCGCGGTATATGCTTGGAAAGAAGTTTTCGGTATATGCTGCCGTAGCTCTTTATCCTTGACTGTATGAACTCTATAGGGTTGCTTTCGCCGTTCAGTGAGAACTGCTCGTTAAGCACGCGGAATTTAGTCTCTATTTCCATTATGGCGCATTTATAATATGTAAAGAACTGCTGCATGGGGATCATATTATTCTCAACCGAGCGCAGAAATTCCGCCTCAGACATTTCTGCCTCCGTAAGCTCACGCAGATCTCGTATAACTTCGTTTTTCAGGTCCATGTTTTTACCTCATATCTGTTTTGATGTTACTATTATATCATTATTACAGGTCAAGGTCAATCTAAGAGGATATTTTTTCATTTGTTTGACACAGAACTGTCAGCTGTGATATACTTATTTTTAGTTGAGAGTAGAGCACTAAGCATTTATTTTTTTTTGAAGGGAGCATATGTCATGGCATTTGATTACAAAAAGGAATACAAGGAATACTATATGCCCAAGAATAAGCCGCAGATAGTTGAGATACCACAGATGCGCTTTATCGCAGTCAGCGGCAAGGGCGACCCTAATGAGGAGGGAGGCGAATACAAGCAGGCTCTGGAGCTTCTCTACGGCATCGCCTATACCATAAAAATGAGTAAGAAGACAGATTATCGCATAGAAGGATACTTTGACTATGTTGTACCGCCCCTTGAAGGCTTATGGCAGCAGGAGGGCAGTGTAGATATCGACTACAGCCGCAAGAGCGATTTCAAATGGACTGCTATGATAAGAGTACCTGATTTTGTCACAAAAAGCGATTTTGACTGGGCTGTAGAGCAGGCAACAATAAAGAAAAAGCTGGACTTTTCAAGGGTGGAATTTATGACTCTTGAGGAGGGGCTCTGTGTTCAGTGTATGCATATGGGCTCTTATGACGATGAACCTGAAACTGTTGCACTTATGGAAAGCTATGCAAACGATATGGGCTATGATATCGACATATCTGACAGTCGTCTTCACCATGAGATATATCTTTCGGACCCGAGAAAAACAGCACAGGAAAAGCTGAAAACAGTTGTCCGCCACCCTGTGAAGAAAAGGTGATGAGTATGAAGCAGTATATCGTTGACGCTTTCACAGACAGACTTTTCAGCGGAAATCCTGCGGCAGTATGTATTGCTGACATATTTCCCGTTGATGCGGTTATGCAGAGCATAGCAGCCGAAAATAACTTGTCTGAAACAGCTTTTGTTATGAATAATGGGGAAAGCTACAGACTCCGCTGGTTTGCTCCAAAAGGAGAAATAGACTTTTGTGGTCATGCCACAATGGCAGCAGCATTCGTACTTTTCAGCTATTATGAAAAAGATAGTGAAAGAATAATATTTGAAACTTCCAAAGGCATATTTGAGGTAAGATGCATGGGAGACCTTATTGACATGGATTTTCCCGCCTATGGTCTTGAACACGTTGAAATAACCGAACGCATGATAGATGCTCTCGGAGCTATTCCGCTTGCAGCATATCGTGACCGTGATATAATGTTCGTGCTTCGTGATGAGGACGAGGTACGCGGATTACAGCCTGATCCGGAACTCCTTTCACAGCTTGATTGCGCCTGTGTTGCAGTAACCGCAAAGGGAAGTGAATATGATTGCGTATCAAGAATTTTTGCTCCTAAGTACGGTATAGCTGAGGATCCTGTAACTGGTTCGACTCACTGTATGATAGCTCCGTATTGGTGCAAAAGACTGGGGAAGAATTCCATAACAGCATTTCAGGCATCTCAGAGAACAGGCGTACTTAACTGTACTGTCAGCGGAGATAGAGTAAGTATATCAGGAAAAGCTGTATTGTTTTCATCAGGGGATATAATTGTCTGACACAAGAGTGCATAAATTGTCGGGACAGGTATTCTGTCTTTGTGGTAGAATAAAGTCACACCAAAGAGGAGGAATGAAAATATGAACTTAGCTGAAGGAATACAGAGTGCTATCGACTACATCGAGGACAATATCACTGAGGAACTTGATATCGGAGACATCGCAGCGCGCGCGGCGTGTTCGGTATTCTATTTCCAACGTATGTTCGGTGCTCTTTGCGGTTTTACAGTAGCTGAGTATATCCGCAGCAGGAGGCTTTCTCTTGCCGGCAGTGATATTATCGGAAGTGACGACAGGATAATTGATATTGCTCTGAAATACGGGTATAGTTCTCCAGACAGCTTTACAAGAGCATTTACAGTCTTTCATGGTATAACTCCAACGGAAGCGAGACGAAACGGCTCTGATTTGAAGTCATTTTCACGCCTCAGGGTGCAGATAATACTGAAAGGCGGTAATACTATGGAGTACAAAATAGTAGAGAAAGAGGCGTTCACAGTTCTTGAAAAGGTGGAGCGTCATACAGTGGCAGGAGCTCAGAACCTTAATACTATCCCAGAATTTTGGGGCAGAGCAACGAAAGAGGGTGTTATAGAAACACTTCTCAGCTATGCTTCAGATAAAGAATATGTTTTTGGTACCTGCTATGGCAACGGTCATACAGACAGTGAGTCTTTCGACTACGGTATCGCTGTGGAGTGTGATTCTGATATTGTAGCTCCCGAAGGCTATCGCGTAAACACTATACCTGCAAGAAAGTGGGTAATAGCAGAGTGTACAGGGGCTATGCCTGATGCTATACAGAAACTATGGCATGAGCTGTGTTCTGAGTTCTTTCCCACATCCGGATATACTCCTACATATGAAATGGACATCGAGGCTTATCCTGATGGGGATATGACATCTCCTGACTATAAGAGTCAGATTTGGATACCAATTGAATGATATGCACAAAGTGGATAATTAATATTTGTGCATATCTACAAAGATGCGAATAATCCCTTGACCCTGACGCTGCGTCATGGTCTATACTGAGATCACACGAGAGGAGGCAGGCAATATGATGACGGTAAAACAGGTAAGTGATATTTCGGGAGTGAGTATACGCACTCTGAGGTATTACGACAGGATAGGACTTCTCAGTCCTGCGGAGCATACGGAAGCAGGTTACAGGCTGTATGACGATGCGGCTCTTGAAAGGCTTCAGCAGATACTCCTTTTCCGTGAGCTTGAATTTCCGCTGAAGGATATCATAGCTATCATGGAAAGTCCTGACTATGACCGTAAACAGGCACTGGCTCAGCAGATAGAGCTGCTGGAGCTGAAAAGACAGCATCTTGATGACCTTATCGCCTTCGCTCGGGGAATAAAAATGATAGGAGTGAGAGCAGTGGATTTTTCTGCATTTGACACGTCAAAGATCGATGAATACACAAAACGCGCAAAGGAAAAATGGGGGAATACTCAGGCTTATGAGGAGTTCTCACAGAAAAAGCGCACCTCTGAGGAGAATGAAAGGCTTATGGAGGACTTTATGCACCTGTTTGCAGAGTTCGGCGAGCTTAAAGAGGGCAGTCCCGAAAGCGCTGAGGCACAGACGATGGTGAAGAAGCTTAAAGACTTTATAACCGAGCATTTCTATACCTGCACCGATGAGATACTGAGCGGACTTGGAAAGATGTACGCTGCTGACGGTGAGTTCAGAGATAATATCAACAGTGCAGGCGGCAAGGGCACGGCAGAATTTGCAGCAAAAGCTATCGCTGTATACTGCGGAGAATAAATGAAAAAGCGGAGTCATATGACTCCGCTTTTTAAATAATTGTTAATCCAATGATATTATTGGCAGATCTATCATTTTGTTATTATTCTGCGTTTACCTCAGGGGGATCGCTTGTTGTGATGACATCTTCTGCCTCAAATTCAATTATATCCATTTCGGGAGTTGTGTATTTTTCCTTCATTGTAATTGTTCCTCTTTTCTTTTTTTAGGTTTAAAAACGATAATCCTTGTCTGTAGCAATAAGGTCATTAGGGTTAACAGCAGTATATCCTTCTGTTGTGTTGAAGTAAAGTAATGTATTATCATTCAATACCCATACATTGTTACCTGAACAGCCAAGTATATTTTCATCTCCTATCGAATCAGCAAGCTGACTCCATGAGCAGCCCGGTTCAAAATCAAATCTTAAAAGCTTGTTTGTGTCTTCCTGAAGTAGAGTTACGGTATATGTATCCTGATATTTTGAGACATATTTATGATATTCATAAACTGCCTCTGCAATGTCTGATGTTTTCTTGTTATTGCTGTTTATAGCACGTGAACAGAAGGATAATGCGCTGAATTTGTATATTTTATCCTTATACTTTATTTCATATGTACCGCGTAATGTACGTGGGAAAAGATGTTTTAACTCGAAGCAAGCTTTGCCATTCTGACCTTTGATAGCATAGAAAGTCATTAACATATGTTCCTCTGAAGGAGTTCCTACAGTAAGACCATCAATGTAAAGTCTTGCAGAGATATTTGAATTAAGTACAAGAGAAATCTTTCCTTCTTCTGAAGTGAAGTTAGGTTCGTATTTTTTTAAAGCAGTTTTTGTATCAGATTTAGTATCAATGAAATCTATACTGTTACCACTGTCTTTGAAATAATTATCAGCAGCAAGGCCAAGGTTTTTTAGGGATGTTACAGCATCTATAGTTCCT
>Ga0310786_10005657_pt1 | contig 16879 bp, 9 predicted proteins | sample AusTroGonzalo_MG_FD_203881 | JGI IMG/M metagenome (GOLD analysis project Ga0310786, IMG submission 203881) | Bovine rumen microbial communities from tropical cattle in Woodstock, Queensland, Australia - Gonzalo_03 (v2) (version 2) | ecosystem: Host-associated > Mammals > Digestive system >... | reverse complement strand
GCCGGCCGTGAAATACTTGTAGGAGTAGTCGGAGGCCGTGGCGGTGGTGAGCTCCTGGGTGGAGACTTCGGAGCCCTCCGCCGTATCCAGCATGAAGCAGCTGTGCTGGTCCAGCTGGGCTTTGCGTCCGCTGTCATAGAAGAAGCCCCAGCGGATCAGGTCGATGCCGCGGCCGTTCTCGCAGCCGAATTCCTTCGGACGTTCCACGTTGGCGATCTGCTCGAACAGGGAATCTTCGGTCCAGCCGGTCGTGGGAAGACCGGCAAGGCCGGCGCGGCTGCGCACCTCGTTGATGTAGCCGATGGCTTCCGCCGTGGGGCCGTCCAGCTCGTTGATGCATTCGGCCGCCCTCAGGAGAACGTCGCTGAAGCGCATCAGGCGGAGGTTCACGCCGCAGTGCAGGCCGGTGGTGATGCTCGCGTAGATGTTGTTCCGGGCATTGGTGAACTTGGCGATGGACATGCCGCCCTGGGTATTGTTGCAGCGCGGTGTACGGCTGATCTCCTGCTGGTACACGATGTTGGAACGGGGATCGCCGCCCTGGGGATAACCGGCGTTGGTGGTGCCGGTGTATGCGTTGTATTCCGGCTCATAGGTGACGATGGTCCAGAACAGGCGCGGGTCCAGGGTGCCATCGGTGCAGCGCTCCGCTTTGAACAGGTTGTACAGCCACGGGGAGGCGGCGAGGTCACCCCAGCTGCCCAGCTCCTGGGAACCGTAGTTGGATTCCACGGCGTGGCCTTGGGTGGCGTTGGAGGAGATATTGACCGGGGTCCACTCTTCATCGGCACCGCCCATCCCGTAATCCAGGAACTCGACCTCGAAAAGGCTCTCGGGGTTGTTCTCGTAGGCCGAGCCTTCGCGGAAGTTGTCGCCGTAGTCCTTGGTGAGCTCGTAATGGCCGTACGTGCCGCTGATCAGGGCTTTCAGCAGCGTGAGGGCATCGCTGTACTTGTGGCGGAACATGTAGGCGCGGGCCAGATAGCCGGCTGCGGCTCCGGAGGTGGCGCGGCCCTTGGCCCATTCGCCGCCCGTTTCCTTGGAGGGAAGCAGGTTCAGAGCTGCCTGGAAGTCAGCCTCAACCTGGTCGAAGACGGTATCCTGGTCCACGTTTTCGGCGTACATCGACTCGATGGAAGAATACTGGGCATAGTCGGTGAAGAGGGGTACTTCCTGGTAATAGGTCGCCAGGGTGTAGTAGGCCAGACCGCGCAGGAACAGGGCCTGCCCCTTGATCCAGTCGATCTTCGTGCCCGTGAGGCCGGCTTCTTCAATCCGAGAGAGCACGAGGTTGCAGCGGTTTACCACATGATAATTGTCTCTCCAGGGCCACTGGTCGCCGATATCGATCTGACCGGTGGAATTCAGGTTGTCATATGGGAGGTACCACTGCTGGGAGGCATTCCAGACCTCGTCGCCGCGGACGGCGTCCAGGGTGTAGCCCACGCGGGCGAAGGTCCCTTCCAGGCGGATGCGGTTGTAGCAGGCGATGAGCGCCTCCTGAAGGTCGGATTCGGTGTAGCCGAAGTCGTAGGTGGTCTGGTTATTGGGGTTCTTCACGTCCAGGTACTTGTCGCAGGAAGCGGCGCTGCCGAGGATCGCAAGGGACGCAAGGACGATGGATATCTTTTTCATATGCGTAGTCATTATCGGATCGGACATCATCTTAGAAGGAGAGTTTCACACCCACCATCGCGGTCATCGGGGCCGGATAGGAGCAGTAGTTGTAACCCGGGGTGAAGGCGCCGCCGGCGAAGTCGATGTTGTAGCCACGGTACTTGCTGATGGTCAGAAGGTTCTGGCCGCTCAGATAGATGCGTGCCCCGCGTACAAAACCGCCGAAGAGGCCTTCCGGGAAGTTGTAACCCAGTTCCACATTGGCGATTTTCCAATAGGTGCCGTTCTGCAGGTAACGGGAGCTGAACATGTCGTTGGTGATGGTGCCGGTGGCCTTGTAGTACACGCGCGGAACCGTCGTGGAGGGATGCTCGGGCGTCCAGGCGTTCAGAAGGTCCACGCTGCGGTTGGTCATGCCGTATGAGCTGCGGAGGGTCATGTCCACGAAGTCGAGGAGCTGGTATCCGCCCGCGCCGAAGGTGGAGACGGAAAGGTCGAAGCCCTTGTACTCGAAACGGGCGCTCAGGCCGAACTGGACCTTGGACATGCCGCTGCCGATGAAGGTCTGGTCGTCGGCTGTGATCTGGCCGTCATTGTTGATGTCCTTGTAAGCGACGTCGCCGGGCTGTGCACCCGCCTGGGTCACGTAATTCCCTTCATCATTGACCCGGTTGTCAATCTGCTCCTGGCTCTGGAAGATGCCTTCATACACGTAGCCGTAGAAGCGGCCCACCTCGGCGCCGAGTTCGGTGCGGGTGAACGCGTCGTTGCGGGCTTCGCCGGAAGGACCGAGGGAAACGACGGTGTTCTTGGGGAAGGTGACGTTTCCGGAGAATTCGTATTTGAAGTCATGCTTGTAATTGCGCCAGGAGGCGGACAGTTCCAGGCCCGTGTTCCGCATGGAGGCGGCATTCATCGTCACCGACTCGTTGGTGGCGCCGGCCTCGGCCGGGACGGGAACGCTGTACAGGAGGTCTTCCGAAAGCGCGTTGTAATAGTCCACGTTCACTTCCAGGGCTCCGCCCAGCATCGCATAGTCCAAACCGACGTCCAGGGTCTTCTTCTTCTCCCAGCGGATTGCGGTGTTCACGTAGTTGGAAATGGAGGATCCGGTGACCTTGTTGCCGCCGAAGCTGTAGGTGTAGTTGCCGCGGGCCATCGTATCCATGTACTGGTACTCGCCGATGTTTTCGTTACCCAGGACGCCGTAACTGGCGCGGAGCTTGAAAAGGCTCACCAGTTGCGGATCCACGCTGAAGAAGGGCTCCTTGTCAATGCGCCAGCCGATGGAGGCGGAAGGGAACCAATCCCAGTGGTTGCCGGTGGAAAGACGGGAGCTGCCGTCACGGCGGACCGTCGCCTGGAAGAGGTAGCGGCTGTCAAAATCATAGGTGATACGGCCGATGTAGGAGGCGAGGACATGCTCGAACTGGGAAGAGGAGGCATCCCGTTCGGAGGCGTTGCCAATCTGGAGGTAGTACGGCTCCGGCATGTTGTTACCCCAGGCGGAGAGGTTGTACGTAAGTTCCCGCTCGAAGGTCATGCCGGCCACGGCATTCAGGTGGTGGCGGCCGAATTTGCCGTCATAGGTGAGGTAATTCTCCACCAGGAAGTCGGAATAGGCCCGGTACCCCTGGGAAAGCCGTTCGTTGCTTTTGGACAGGTAGTTGGTCGTACTCTGGATGAAAGAGGGGACGAAGGTGAAGTCCTTGCAGTTGGTTTTCGAATAGGAGAGGTTCAGGTTGTAGTCCAGCTTGTGGTTCTGGCTTTTTGCCCCGAACATGTCCAGGATGTCGACAGTAGCGCTTCCGGTCGCAACGAGTCGGTCAACGATGGTATTGCGTTCCAGGAGGTTGTTGTACAGCAGGGGATTCGTCATGCGGATGTCGCCATGGACATTGTCATAATACGTTCCGAAGCCCCAGGAGTCGTAAGAGTATTCGCCTGCCGCGGAAATGGTGCGGTCCAGGAACCAGGTACTCTCGTCATAGGCCTTGATCGAAGGGGGCATCAGCAGGGCTGAAGCCATAACCGGGTACTGGGTTCCGTATAGTCCCTGCACATACTCGTTGGCGTTGGAAAGGGACATGCTGTCCTGGTCGCTGTGAGAATACACGATACCGGTGCGGAGCTTGAGGAACTTGATGTCCATCGTGTTGTTCGCACGCACGGTGAAGCGGTCATAATTGGGGCCCGCGCCCACCATCGTTCCCCGCTGACTGAAGTAGTCGAGGGCGATGTTGAAGGTGCTGTTTTCGCCGCCTCCGGACAGGTTTACGTTGTGGTTCTGGCGGATGCCGGTCTTGAAAACGGCGTCGAACCAGTCGGTGTTCACCACCTTCGGATCCACGTACAGGCTGCTGGTGGGGTCATAGCCACCGGGCACGGCCAGTCCGCTGTTGTCGAAGGCCATCCGGACGAACTCTCCGTACTGGGTGGCATCCATGACCTGATACACGTTCTTGCGGATCTTGTCCACGCCCACGTATCCGGTGTAGTCCACCCGGATGGGCTGGTTCTTCTTTCCTCCCTTGGTGGTGATGATCACCACGCCGTTCGCCGCACGGGAACCGTAGATGGCGGCCGCGGACGCGTCCTTGAGAACCTGGATGGTTTCGATGTCATTCGGGGAGAAGTCACGGATGGTCGTTCCCATCGGCACGCCATCAATGACATACAGCGGGGCGGTGCTTCCGAAGCTGCCGAGGCCGCGGATGCGGACGGACGGATCGGCGCCCGGCTGTCCGTCGGAGGTGATCTGTACACCGGCGACCTTTCCCTCGAGCATGGTGGAAATATTGGAGTTGGAGACCTTTTTCATCTCTTCGGCATCGACGATGGCGACCGAACCGGTCAGGTCCACCTTCTTCTGGGAGCCGTAACCGATCACGACCACCTGGTCCAGGACGGTATGCTCGGTGGGCATGGTGACGGTCCCCAGGTCCCCGCCCACGGTGACGGTCTTCTCCACGGTCTCGTAGCCGACGGAGATGAACTGGAGAACGGATCCGGCGGGAACCGTGAGGGAGAATGCGCCGTCCATGTCGGCGGTGGTGCCGTTCGTGGAGCCTTTCACTACGACGCCGGCGCCAAGGATGGGTTCGCCGTTTTCGTCAATGACGGTACCGCTCACGGTGACATTATTCTGCGCCACGGCGACCAGACCGGTGTGCTGCCCGCCAAGGACAGAGGGCAGGGTGGCCAAAAGGCTGCAGAGAGCGATGGATGCAACTATTTTTTTCATATTTGTGCCGTTTTAGCTTATTCGACAATGACAAGATAGCAGCCGTCGATGGTCACGCCGACCTGGGCGTCGGAGCTATCGATGACGATGCCTTCATACTGCTGGAAATGGACTTCGCCGTTGGCCCAGGTGACATCGTAGCGGATCGTCGCGGTGTTGTTGCCATGATTGGTCGCCGTGATTCTGACGTGGGCGTTGGTAAGCATCGGGAGGAACAGATCCCAGTTCCAGTCGGAAGAGGGCGTTGCGGTGGCGTAGTTGCTGCCCCAGCCGAAGTTGTCGATCCGGACCACGGCGTATTCGCCGTCGGCGCCCAGGGACAGGTCGGCCTTGCGGAGCACGGTTACGGGAGCGTTCCAGTTCGCCTGGCAGCTGGAATAGACATCCATCTCGAAGCTGACGCTCGAACCGGAAGGGATGACCTTGTCTGCGGCCGTAAAGGCCGACCAGAAACCGCCGGACAAGTCGGCGGCGCCCACGGCGTAGGCTCCCTTGACAAGGTTGATTCCTACCGTGGTCGTAATGGAGGGATCATCCTTGTAGGTGATGGTGATCTCCTGCGGCCCTTCCGCGACCGTGACGGGGGAGAAGTCCAGTTCGGAATAAGGGACCTCCAGTACGGTTCCGTCGGAGTAGTAGGCCGATACGACCATGCCGCCGGTACGGAAGTCAAGGGCGGTATTGTCGAAATAGTAGTAGGTCGTGACGGCGGGAGCCTTGGTCACGCCGATGGAGGTAAGCCTGGCCTCCACGGCGGCGTTCTCCAGGATGACCAGATAGGATTCCTCGGTGACGATGCCCATCTGGAGGTCGGCGCTGTCAACGGTGAGGCCGCTGTATTTCTGAATGTGGGACTCGCCGTTTGCATAGGTGACGTTGTAGATGATGTCGGCCGTGTTGTTACCGTTATTGGTGACGGTAATGCTGACGGCGGACATGTTCTGGCGGGCGGCGAAGACGTCGAAGTTCCAGTCGCTTTCCGCCACGGAGGTGCCGTAACCGTCGCCCCAGCCGAAGTTGTCCATGCGCACCACGGCATATTCGTTCAGGGCTGCGCCTCGGAGGATGGTGCACGGGCTGTGCCAGTTCTCCAGGTTGTCGGAATACAGGAACATATGGACCGTGGCGCTTTCTCCTGACGGGACGGGCTTGTCGGCGGAGAGGAATGTCGTCCACCAGCCATTGGAGAAGTCAAGGGCGCCGACGCCTTCGATTCCCTTCTTGACCATGACCTTGCAGGTCGTGGTCACGCCGGAGAAGTCAATCAGGATTTCCTGCTCTCCCTCGACAGGCTCGACCTGGCCGAAAGTGAGGGCGCTGTTGTCCACAACGACAGTGGAACCGTCACCCTTGGTCCCGGTGACCTCCAGGCCTTCGGTATAGAACGGAACGGCCTGGTCGTACACATAATAGGTGGTGGTCACGGGCTGCCTGGTCACGGTGATGGCAGCCAGGTCGGTCACTTCCAGGTTATAGTAACCGGCGACGGCCTTGCCCAGGTTGCCGAGCTTCGTATAATTGTAGGAATAGACAACGGTTTTGGTGCCGGTGGTGGTCAGGTCGGGCGCTACGATGGTGAGGTCTTCCTTGTCCACGACGGCCGTGAAGCCGTCCTCGAAAGTGACCGTGGCGACGGCTTCGCCCCAATAGTCTTCCTCGCCCAGCGGAATGGTGACCGGGTAACCGGTAACCGCGATGGAAACGGCCGGGTAGTCCGGGATCTCGGCGATTTCGGAGGGGACCAGCCATGCCTTCTTTATGTTGAAGTGGCTGCCGTCGGCGATCAGGAAGGCCTCGATGTCTTCCGTGGAGGAGACTTTCTGGTTGTATTTTTCGACAATCTCAAAACCGTCCGTTGCCACGCTGTGCACCTCCAGGTATGCGGCGCCGGCACGGGCGTGATCCAGGCTCAAGGTGACAGTTGCGCCCTGCATCTTCTCCCGGAACTCGTCCCAGTTCACTTCGCCGCCACCGTAGTCAAACTCGATGACGGAACTGTTATAGTCGGCGTTGCCCCAGCCGTACCAGTCGGAACGGAGGACGAAATACTCGCTGTACGCGTCGGCGCCTCTTTCATAGGGATTGGCGACGCAGACGTTCCAGTTGTTCCAGTTGTTCACGCCGGATCCGAAGTTCTCGAACTCGACGTAGAGTTTCTTTCCGCTCGGGACGGTGAAATACTGGCTGAATTCCGCCCACCAGGCGGAGGAGTTGTCTTCTGCGCCGACGATGGCGACGGTGATGTCGATTTCCTCGTAGTCATCGCTCTTGCCGGCTTCTTTCTCCGCCTTGAACTCGGCGATTTTGTCGGCAAGGTCGTCCGGAGCGTCGATGGTGTAGGGCTCCAGGCCGGTGCACCCTACCGATACCGCCGTTGTGAAGGCAGTCGCGCAGAGCGCTTGCAGCATCAATTTTCGGATTCTCATATTGTTGGTTTTTAGTTGGTTATTATATTATTGTAAATTTACAGCTCGATGGAAGGCCATCCGTCCCGATCCCAGCGTAGGTCCCGGACCAGCAGATGCGCGTTGTAGCCATCCTCACGGTCATATGCGTGCAGAAGCATTTTTTCGCCACCTTCAGCGGAAAGGACCGCGCAATGGCCGGCCCCGGGGTAGCGCTCGTTTCCGCTTGCAACCAAGGTTCCGCCGCCCTGCATCAGGGGGACGCCGGCGGCATCGACGTAGGGACCGGTGATTTTTTCGGCGCGACCCACCACGACCTTATAGGTGCTCTTGGGCCCGCGGCAGCAAAGGTCGTAAGAAACAAACAGGTAGTACAGGCCCCCGTGACGGATCATGAAGGGTGCCTCTACGGCTCCGTTGCCGGGATCGAAGTCCTTGCCGCGGGAATCAGCCAGGATAGCGTCGTCGGTTTGGGACGTATCTTCCGCCGTACCTTCCGGACGGCGGCACAGCGGGAACCACTCCTGAGGTTCCGCCACGCGGGTGAGGGTCGGGTCCAGCTTCACCAGCTTGATCCCGCTCCAGAAGGATCCGAAGCTCAACCAGCCCGTTCCGTCCGTGTCGATCAGTACGTTCGGATCAATGGCGTTCCAGTTGTCGCGCCCGGCGATGGAGCGGACCACGCATCCGTGGTCTTCCCAGTGGTATTCCTCAGACGCGGGGTCGAGCGTCCGGTTGGTGGCAACGCCGATGGCGGAAGTGTTTTTTCCGAAACTGGAGCAGGAATAATATAGGTAATAGGTGCCTTCGTGGAAAAGGATGTCGGGCGCCCAGGTATGACCGTTATAGCCGGGAATGGTTTCCAGGGCCCACTGCGGGGGCGTGTCGAAAACGCGGCCGGAGGGTTCCCAGGACTTGAGGTCTTCCGAAGTAAGGATGCCGATGCCGAAACCGGTCGTGAACAGGTACCAGGCGTCTTCGCAGCGGATGGCGGCGGGATCGTGGACGGACGGCTGGATGGGATCGAACAACCAATCACGATGAAAATCCTGTGCTGGTGCGCCCAGAACGAGGAAAAGAGAACCCAGAAATGCTGAAAGTTGTTTCAGTGTCATCGACAAAATGGTTAACCGATGGCAAAATTAGGCACTTTCCGGGTGTGAATGGTGTACAAAGAAACCGAAAAGGTGGATTTTTGAACACATGTTTTTGACAGATAGAATAAATTTTCGAATCCGCCGAAAAATGCGTATGTTTGAGCGATGAAAGAAAAACGGCGGTTTTTCCTGGGCGTTCTTCCCGTTCTTTTTGCACTGGTTCTGTCCGGAGCCGGGACTTTTGTCGCCCTGGCGCAGGAACAGATGGAGGAGCATTATCTCGTGAGTACCCTGTCCATGGAACAGGGGCTTCCCTGCAATTATATTGATGATGTTTACCGGGACAGTGCCGGTTTCCTGTGGATGGCCACGTCCGGGGGCGGTCTCTGCCGTTTCGACGGCTATGAACTGCTCACCTTTGGTTCCACGTCTTCCGTCTCCCTCAGGAGCAATTTCATCCGGAACGTTTGTGAGGACGGCTTTCACCGGCTCTGGATCGCCTCGGAAGGCGGGCTGGACCTGCTGGATCTGGCGACCCTGGACCGGATCGACCTGCCGCATCCCCTGCTGGAAGCACTTGGAAAGGACCTTTGCTCCTTCCTGGCTACGGATGCTCGCGGGCGCCTCTGGTTCAAGACTGGAAAAACCCTTTGCCGCGTGTCTTTCGATGAGTCGGGCGGAGTGCAGGAGGTCCTCACTTTCAGTCACGAAGGGCTCTCTCCCGTCAGTTTCGTTTTTGAAGACGTCGATGGGGACGGTACCATGTGGGTGGGAATGGACGGACTCCTGTACAAAATTGGAGAAACGCGGCCGGGATGTCTGGAGGCAGTGCCGGTAGCCCCTGGATTTACTTACGGGGCGGGGGTTTATCTCTCCGATTTCCTGCCTTCCGGACAGGAAATCTGGATATCGACGGAGAATGGTCTCTATTTCCTGAACAGGCGCAGCGGCGCCTGGAAACGGTATGCCCATGATCCCGGGAATCCCCGCTCTCTGACGCAGAACTTTATCACCGGCCTTGCGCGTACCGCCGGCGGTGAGCTGGTCGCTACCTCGCTGTTTGGGTTCAACATCTACAATCCGGTTACCGACGATTTCGAACGGGTGGGGAGCGATGTCATCAATTGCATCAAGGTCCACGGAGACCAGGTCCTCGTCGGAACGGAGACCGGTGGGCTGCAGACATACATTCCCAAACATTTATCCATCAAGAATTTCCGTCACGATTCCCAGGATCCGGGTTCTCTCGCCGCCGGTGCGGTGAATGCCGTCCTTCAGCAGAGCGGCGGGCGGCTCTGGGTCGGGACGGTGGAAGGCGGACTGAGTATCCGTGAGCCCGGAGATTGGGATTTTTCCCATTTTACCCATGAGCGCGGCGGCCTCTGCCACAACAGTGTCAGTGCCTTGTGCCTTCTTCCCCAGGACCGCCTGGCCGTAGGCACCTGGGGCGGGGGGATAGACATCCTTTCAACCCGGAAACCCTTCCGTGTGCTGGAGCACCTCCTGCCCGGAACTCCGCAACTGGATTACATCGGCTCCCTGGATTATGATCCGGAGAGCGGCCTGCTTTGGATTGGGGCGAACCGGGGCGTATTCCATTATGATTTTCAAAGGCGCGAACTCGTACCTGCCCTCTCCGAGCAGGCAAGCGGGTGTATCGGCTCCTGTCTGGACAGGGAGGGTCACTTCTGGGTTGGATGCCGGGAAGGGCTTTATGTTTTCAACCTCCGGGATCCCTCCTTGCCGTCCACGCACTACGCATTTAAGCTGGATGCTCCGGAAACTGGTGCCCGGGAGATGATTTGTTTCATCATCCAGGGCACGGACGGAACGGTCTGGCTGGGGAGCAACGGAAGCGGTGTGTACCGTGCCATCCGGCTGGAGGAGGGCGAGCATTTTCTTTTCAGGGGGTTCTCTACCCGGGACGGCCTTTCCAATGACCGCGTTCGCGGCCTTGCCGAGGACGGTGCCGGCCGGATTTGGGTGAGTACGGAGCATGGACTGAATGTCCTGGACCCTGCCAGCGGGCGGATTACCCCCTATTTCCGGGAAGACGGACTGTCCAGCACCCAGTTTCACTGGAACAATGCCTGCCGGGGCACCGACGGGCTCCTCTATTTTGGCCAGACCGAGGGGCTCAGCGCCGTCGACCCCTCCCGGACGCAGGAACGGACCGTGTCCGGGCCCCTGCGGCTGACCGATGTGAGGATCGGAGACCGTCACTTGCGGAATCCCTATCTGGAAACCGTCACCCTCCATGAGCGCGACCGCTCCATCCTGTTTCAGTTTGCCCTTCTGAGCCCTGCCGCCCCGCGCCAGTATTCCTATGAGTACTTGCTGGAAGGTTTCGACAAAGGATGGAGCCGCCTCGGCGGCGACCGGCACGAAGCAGCCTATTCCTCCCTGCCCAAAGGAAGTTACCGTTTCCGGGTAAAGGCGGTTCCGCGGAGCGGTGAAGGGGTTCAGGAACTGGAGCTGTCGGTCGAAGTGAAGCCCTATTTCTACAAGACCTGGTGGTTCCTGGTGCTGGTGGCCCTCCTGGTCGCAGTCCTTGCCTACGGCGGTCTAACCTGGCGGACGCGCAGTCTGCTGAAGCGTCAGGAACTGTTGCAGCGGACCGTGGATGAACGCACGCGCGAGATTACCCTTCAGAAACGCCTTGTCGAGCAGAAAGCCGAGGAACTCGCCCGGCAGAACAGGGTCCTCCTCCACCAGAACGAAGAGCTGGTCGGCCGCCGGCTCCTGTCCGCCCAGGAGAGCCAGCCGGAGGATCCTTTTGCCGCCAAGGCCGTCGAGACCCTCCGGGCGTTGTACAAGGATCCGGATCTGGATGTCCCGGCCTTCTCCAGTGCGATGGGAATGAGCAAAACCCTCCTGAACAGGCGTATCCAGGAGTCTTTTGGACAGAGCGTCGGTCAGTTTATCCGGACCTATCGCCTTACCGTTGCCCGGGAAATGCTTCTGAATAACCTCGAAACCAAGAATATGAACGTTTCGGAGATCGCCTATGAGGTGGGATTCAACGATCCGAAGTATTTCAGCCGCTGCTTTACCCGGGAGTTTGGCGTCCCTCCGTCCTCCCTGCTGGACGAGGGATGATCCTCCGGTAAATGCGGATCCGGGGTTTGGAAATCAGAACAACTTGAAGTATTTTTGTATGACTCTCAAATAGTAAGCGATGATGAACAGAAAGCGTATGATGACCGGGCTTGCCGTCTTGCTCCTCTCGACGGTTGCTTTTGCCCAGACCCACCGTTTTGACATTGACCTCAAGAAAGCCGGCGCCCCCATCCAGCCCACGATGTACGGCATCTTCTTCGAGGACATCAACTTTGCGGCCGACGGCGGCCTCTATGCCGAACTGGTGAAAAACCGTTCCTTCGAGTATCCTCAGGATCCGCTCCAGGGATGGAAGGCTTTCGGGAAGGTGGAAGTCCGCGCCGACGGACCTTTTGAGCGTTGTCCCCATTATGTCCGCCTCGCGAACCCCGGCCATCGGGAAAAATGGACCGGCCTGGACAACGAGGGCTGGTTCGGTATCGGCGTAAAGGGCGGGGAGACCTACCGTTTCACGGTCTGGGCCCGCGTCCCGGAAGGCGGCAAGTCGAGTCTTCGCGTAGAACTGGTGAATACGGCCTCGATGGGTGAGGATCAGTTCGTGTGTCAGGAAAACCTGATTGTCTCCGGCAGCGACTGGAAGCAGTATGAGGTGATCCTCACTCCTTCGGAAACGCTTGAAAAGGGGGTGCTCCGGATCTTCCTCACGGGTGACCGCCGCACCGTTGACCTGGAGCACGTGTCCCTGTTCCCGACCGATACGTGGATGGGTCACCGGAATGGCCTCCGGCAAGACCTGGCGCAGGCCCTGGCGGACCTGCACCCGGGCATTTTCCGCTTCCCCGGCGGCTGCATCGTGGAAGGGGCGGACCTTCCGACCCGCTACAACTGGAAGAACACCGTGGGCCCGGTGGAGAATCGTCCGCTGAACGAGAACCGCTGGGAGTACACCTTTCCGCACCGCTTCTTCCCGGACTATTTCCAGAGCTACGGCCTCGGGTTCTTCGAGTTCTTCCAACTCGCTGAAGAGATTGGCAGTGAACCGCTTCCGATCCTCAGCTGCGGCCTTGCCTGCCAGTTCCAGAACGAAGCGGACGAGGCGCATTGCCCCGTGGACGAACTCCAGCCCTTCATCCAGGACGCCCTGGACCTGATTGAGTTTGCCAACGGGCCCGCGACCTCTGCGTGGGGCAAGGTCCGCGCCGACATGGGCCATCCTGAGCCCTTCGGCCTGAAGTTCATCGGCATCGGCAACGAGCAGTGGGGACCGGAATATCCCGAACATCTGGAGCCCTTCGTCAGGGCGATCCGCGCCGCTTATCCGGATATCCGGATTGTCGGATCCAGCGGCCCGAATTCCGAAGGCGAACAGTTTGATTATCTCTGGCCGGAGATGAAGCGCCTGGGGGCAGACCTCGTGGATGAGCATTTCTACCGTCCCGAATCCTGGTTCCTCGCCCAGGGTGCCCGTTATGACAATTACGACCGCAAGGGCCCGAAGGTCTTTGCCGGCGAGTATGCCTGCCACGGGAGAGGCCGGAAGTACAATCATTTCCATGCATCCCTCCTGGAGGCTGCTTTCATGACGACGATTGAGCGGAATGCAGACATCGTGCATATGGCCACCTACGCACCCCTGTTCGCCCACGTAGAGGGCTGGCAGTGGCGTCCGGACCTGATCTGGTACGACAACCTCCGCTCCATGCGAACCGCCAGCTGGCATGTCCAGCAGTTGTACAGCACCTATAAGGGGCAGAATGTGCTCACCTTGAAGATGGACGGTGTCAATGTCACCGGCGCCGAGGGCCAGGACGGCCTTTTCGCCAGTGCCGTTCAGGATGGGAACAAGGTCTATGTGAAGGTGATCAACACCTCTGAAGCGCCCCAGGATGTGGAACTTGCGTTTGGCGGTCTGAAAAAGAAGGAGACCGTCCGGGCGGTCGAGCGGATTGACTTCACCTCGGATCTTCTGTATGAGGACAATACGCTGGACGATCCATGCAGGATCTCGCCGGTGAAGGGGAATTTTGCCGGTGAGGGAAAGGCCCTCTCAGCGACGGTCCCTCCGTTGTGCTTTACCGTGTTCGTGATTACGAAGTAGCGTCGATCCACCGGATCGAAGGGTCCCGCCGCCACCAGGTAAGCTGGCGCTTGGCGTAGTGCCGGGTGTTGCGCTGGATCAGGCGGACGGTCTCGTCGAGGTCCTGCTTCCCGTCGAAATAGTCGAACATTTCGCGGTAACCCACCGTCTGGAGGGCGGGGAGGTCGCGGTAGGGGAGAAGGCTCCTCGCTTCGGCTTCCAGCCCTTCGTCCATCATCTGGAGGACGCGGGCGTCGATGCGGGCGTAGAGTTCCTCCCGGGGCCGCTGGAGGCCGATTTTCTCGATGTCGAAGTCCCGTTCCTTGAAGCGGCGGGTCTTGAAGGAGGAGAAGGGCTGGCCTGTGTACAGGCACACCTCCAGGGCGCGGATGACGCGTTGGCCATTGGAGGTGTCGATTTCGTCGTACGTCACGGGGTCCAGCTCCTTGAGCTGGTCCGCCAGGACGTCCACACCCTCGTCGCGAAGGCACTCCATGAGGTGCTCGCGCAGCAGCATGGGCACTTCCGGAAAGTCGTCCAGGCCGTAGCAGAGCGCGTCGATGTACATCATGGACCCGCCGGTGACGACGAGGGTCTCGTGCCCCTCATCGAACAGCTTCGAGATGAGCGCAAGGGCATCGGCCTCATACATCCCGGCCGTATAATTCCGGGTGATGGAAAGGTTCTGGATGAAATAATGCGGCACCCGGGCAAGCTGCTGCGGCGTGGGGACGGCCGTGCCGATGCGCATTTCCCGGTAGAACTGCCGGGAATCGCAGGAGATGACGGGGCTGCCGTACTCCAGCGCCCTTTCGATGCTGTAATCGGTTTTACCGACGGCGGTCGGTCCGAGGATTATGAGGAGTCGCCTCCCCATCCGTTACTCGTTCTCGTCGTAAATTTCCTTGCCGTCTTCGTCGTCCTCTTCCTCCTCGTCCTCGTCTTCTTCGTCCTCGTCGTCGAAATCCTCGTCATCGTCGAAGTCCATGCCGCCCTTGCCCTCGCCCGGGAGGTGGCGCTGCTCGTCGGGCAGGTCCTCGTAGGCGACGTAGCCGTTCTCGAATTCGATGGGATTCGGACCCTTGGTTTCCGCGAGGAGGGGATAGTCGGGACTCACGGTGGCACCTTCCACCTCTCCCTCCACGGCGATATTCACGCTCTTGCGGTTGGTGACGTCGTAGAAATACACGAAATCGGTGGCGCCGGCCTTGACGGCCTTTTCCAGGGAGACCTGGTCCACGGTGCCGGAGCCCAGGTCGAACAGGCCGTAGCGGCCCGTCACGCCGCCCTCGACATCCAGCCCCTTGAACATGATGAGCTGGTCCTGGGGAAATTCCATGTCGGCGCGCATTTGCTTATGGAGGGTGTACAGCGTCGTTGCGCCGTGCACGTGATAGATTCGGAAGAAACCCTTGATGCCGGTCAAGGTCACTCTGAGTCGGAATACCATAGTCTCGTAGTCAAGTCTTGATTTTTACGAAACCAAAGATACAATAAAAATCCGTCCCGATTGCAAATTTTCGTAAAAAACGCTACTTTCGCAGACGTGGAAATTCTCGACGCATACCGGAGCATCGCGGCCCGGAGCGAGGGGCTGTTCAAGGACAACGGCTCCCGTTTCATAGCACTGGCCTATCCGGTGGAGACGGAGGAGGAAGTGAAGGAAATCGTGGGCGCCCTCCGGAAAGAGTACCACGATGCCCGCCACCACTGTTACGCCTACCGGCTCGGCTACCTGGGGGACCGCTTCCGTGCGAGCGACGACGGGGAGCCCTCCGGCAGCGCCGGCCGGCCCATCCTCGGGCAGATCGACTCGATGGGCCTGAGCGACGTGCTCGTGGTGGTCGTCCGCTACTTCGGCGGCATCAAGCTGGGTATTCCGGGCCTGATCCGGGCTTACAAGACTTCCACGGCCGATGCCCTCTCCCAGGCGGAGGTCATCGACAAGGTCGCGGGAAAGACGTTCCGGGTTACCTTCGATTACCTGTCCATGAACGCCGTCATGAAGGTCCTCAAGGACATGGGCCTGCAGCCGTCGGCGCAGGATTTCGGGATGGCGTGTGCGCTGGAGGTGCGCGTCCGGCTTTCCCTGGAAGAAGATTTCCGGAAAAGAATGGAAGAAATTGCGAATCTTGAAGAAAAATAAGGAAAAATCATAATAAATCATTATCTTTAGAAATTATTTGGTAACACTTTAAAACAATGAAACAAGTTCATGTCTTCAATGCAGGCCCCTGCCTTCTGCCGCAGGTCGCCATTGACAAGGCCATCGAAGCCCTGAAGGATTTCAGCGGCACCGGCATCTCCGTCCTCTCCATTTCCCATCGCACCAAGGAGTGGGACGCCGTGATGGATGAGTGCCGCGCCCTTTGGAAAGAGCTCCTGCACATTCCGGACACCCATGAGGTCGTCTTCCTCGGCGGCGGCGCCTCCCTGCAGTTCCTCTATGTCGCGATGAACTATCTGGAGAAGAAGGCCGCCTACCTGGATACCGGCGTATGGGCCCACAAGGCCCTCAAGGAGGCCCAGGGTATCGGCGAGGCCTATGCCATCGCCTGCTCCAAGGACAAGAATTACACCTATATCCCGAAGGGATTCGAGATTCCGGCGGACCTGGACTACCTGCACATTACGACGAATAACACCATCTACGGCACCGAGATCCACGAGGACATCGACTGCCCGTGCCCGCTCATTGCCGACATGTCCTCCGATATCATGTCCCGTCCGGTGGACGTGTCCAAGTATGACCTCATCTACGGCGGCGCGCAGAAGAATGTCGGCCCTGCCGGCGTCATCTTCGCCATCATCCGGAAAGAGTCCCTCGGCCGCGTGAGCCGCTATATCCCGACGATGCTCGACTACCGCACGCACATCGACAAGCTCTCCATGTTCAACACCCCGCCCGTGTTCGCCATCTTCGTGATGAACGAGACCCTCAAGTGGCTCAAGTCCATCGGCGGCGTGGAGGCCATCCATGAGATCAACAAGAAGAAGGCGAAGCTCCTCTATGACGAAATCGACCGCAACCCGCTGTTCGTGGGTACCGCCGAGAAGGAGGACCGTTCCCTGATGAACGTCTGCTTCGTGATGGCCCCCGGCTACGAGGCCCTGCAGGACGAGTTCTTCGCCTTTGCGAAGGAGCGCGGCATGGTGGGCATCAAGGGACACCGCTCCGTCGGCGGTTTCCGTGCCTCCCTGTACAACGCCTGCGCCATCGAGGATGTGGAGGCGCTGGTTGCTTGCATGAAAGAATTTGAAGCCCTGAAAAAATGAAAGTACTGATCGCTACCCAGAAGCCTTTCGCCGCCAAGGCGGTGGAAGGGATTGTCGGCATCCTCACGGAGGCCGGTCACGAGGTTGTGAAACTCGAGTATTA
>Ga0310786_10005656_pt1 | contig 16882 bp, 15 predicted proteins | sample AusTroGonzalo_MG_FD_203881 | JGI IMG/M metagenome (GOLD analysis project Ga0310786, IMG submission 203881) | Bovine rumen microbial communities from tropical cattle in Woodstock, Queensland, Australia - Gonzalo_03 (v2) (version 2) | ecosystem: Host-associated > Mammals > Digestive system >... | reverse complement strand
TCCTCAAGGTACTAAGATGTTTCAGTTCCCTTGGTTCGCCTCCTTACTATGGTAAGGATAATAGTCCTTCAGACTATTGGGTTGTCCCATTCGGAAATCTTGGGATCAAGGGTCATCTGCACCTACCCCAAGCTTATCGCAGCTTATCACGTCCTTCATCGCCTCCGAGAGCCAAGGCATCCACCAGACGCCCTAACTTGCTTTCGCCGAATTAAGGTAAAAAGTAAAAGTGACAAGTGAAAAATCTGCTGCCGCCGTAAAAGGCTTCTGCATTATTCACTTTTCGTTTTTCACTTTTCCCTTAAATTGCTCATACTTTCAGCTGTAACTTAATGTTTGAGATTCTTCTTGCAGTAGTAATGTCTTACTACGCAGAACTCAGTATTTGCACGTCTTCACGTGCGAAGTTGCTCACGCTCGGCAGAACAAACATGTTTCTTCTGCCCTCGCTCAATCGCAACTTTCTAACTTAAAGTCTTCATTACTTACAGTCTTGTGTCACAATATGTCAAAGAACTCTTGAGAACCGCCCTCCTTGTGTCGGGCTTAGGATTGACTGCGTCTATCCTATTCTCATAGTGGAGAATAACGGATTCGAACCGTTGACCCCCTGCTTGCAAAGCAGGTGCTCTAGCCAGCTGAGCTAATCCCCCAAGGGAGAGAATTATCAATTGTCAATTACCAATTATCAATTGATAGAGGTAGTCCCAGGCAGACTTGAACTGCCGACCTCCACATTATCAGTGTGGCGCTCTAACCAACTGAGCTATAGGACTATTCAATGCATAATTCATAATGCACAATGCACAATCCATAATGCACAGAGGTCAGAGGGGACGCCTCTGCCCAGCCTCATACATTCTCTTATCAAAAACAGACAAACACGTAGTAAAGAAGCACCGGGCTCGGACACGGACCATAGTGCCTTCACCTGATTGTCAACTGTCAATTATCAATTATCAATTGTCAATTATCAATTGACGTCAGCCGTCCTCTCCAGAAAGGAGGTGTTCCCTGATTTGCTTGACCTTCGCTTGCGCTGCGGCCGAGCTGCGTCAGGAACCCCTTTCGGGATTCTCCAGAAAGGAGGTGTTCCAGCCGCACCTTCCGGTACGGCTACCTTGTTACGACTTAGCCCCAATCACCTGTTTCACCCTAGGCCGACCCTCGCGGTCACGGACTTCAGGCGCCCCAGGCTTTCATGGCTTGACGGGCGGTGTGTACAAGGCCCGGGAACGTATTCACCGCGCCATGGCTGATGCGCGATTACTAGCGAATCCAGCTTCGTGGGGTCGGGTTGCAGACCCCAGTCCGAACTGAGGATGGCTTTCATGATTGGACGGACGTTGCCGGCCGCCTGCTCTCTGTACCACCCATTGTAACACGTGTGTAGCCCCGGACGTAAGGGCCGTGCTGATTTGACGTCATCCCCACCTTCCTCGCACCTTACGGTGGCAGTCCAGCCAGAGTGCCCAGCATAACCTGATGGCAACTGACTGCAGGGGTTGCGCTCGTTATGGCACTTAAGCCGACACCTCACGGCACGAGCTGACGACAACCATGCAGCACCTCCACAGCAGCCCCGAAGGGCCTCATCATCTCTGAATCGTTCTGCTGCAGTTCAAGCCCGGGTAAGGTTCCTCGCGTATCATCGAATTAAACCACATGTTCCTCCGCTTGTGCGGGCCCCCGTCAATTCCTTTGAGTTTCACCGTTGCCGGCGTACTCCCCAGGTGGGATGCTTAACGGTTTCCCTTGGCCGCCGGCAGTCTGTCGCCGACAGCGGGCATCCATCGTTTACCGTGCGGACTACCAGGGTATCTAATCCTGTTCGATACCCGCACTTTCGAGCTTTAGCGTCAGTAAAGGCCTCGCCGGCTGCCTTCGCAATCGGGGTTCTTCGTGATATCTAAGCATTTCACCGCTACACCACGAATTCCGCCGGCGTCGAACTCACTCAAGAAGGCCAGTCCGCGACGCAGTTCAGCCGTTGAGCGGCTACATTTCACGTCACGCTTAACCTCCCGCCTGCGCTCCCTTTAAACCCAATAAATCCGGATAACGCCCGGACCTTCCGTATTACCGCGGCTGCTGGCACGGAATTAGCCGGTCCTTATTCATGCGGTACCTACAAAAAGGGACACGTCCCTCACTTTATCCCCGCATAAAAGCAGTTTACAACCCATAGGGCCGTCATCCTGCACGCTACTTGGCTGGTTCAGGCTCTCGCCCATTGACCAATATTCCTCACTGCTGCCTCCCGTAGGAGTTTGGACCGTGTCTCAGTTCCAATGTGGGGGACCTTCCTCTCAGAACCCCTACTGATCGCAGGCTCGGTGGGCCGTTACCCCGCCGACTACCTAATCAGACGCATCCCCATCCCTTAGCGGTAAACCTTTGATTCACTTCAGATGTCCTCGACGAATAACATAGGGTATTAATCCGACTTTCGCCGGGCTATGCCCTACTAAGGGGAAGGTTGGATACGCGTTACTCACCCGTGCGCCGGTCGCCATCAGTCTTAGCAAGCTAAGACCATGCTGCCCCTCGACTTGCATGTGTTAAGCCTGTAGCTAGCGTTCATCCTGAGCCAGGATCAAACTCTTCATTGTAAAATCTGTATCTTAGAGGACTTCGCGGCACAACCGCAAAGCGCACCCTGTTGCTCTGTCCCAGGACGACTATCCAGTATCAAGTTAAAAGCACCTCAGTCAAATATCAAAAAATTGAAAATCGACGGTTCGTTTCTTATACCCAAGTGCCTCAAAATCCGCAAAACCCGAAAAACAGGAAAACGGATATTGAAAGCACTCGCTTCTTGTACTACTTGTCTGTTTATGGAAATCTTTCAAAGAACTCGTTTCTAAAACGCCTCCCGGGACCACTTTCCCGTTTAGCGGCTGCAAAGGTACGACTATTTTCCAAACCAGCAAAATATTTTTTGCTTTTTTTGCAAGAAAAAACTCGATTAGTTCTATTTTATGATTTGAATCAAGTACAAAGAATCTAACACCTTATTATTTATACGCGTATATAAGGCTTCAGGACAGGAGCAGCAGAACGACATAGGTATTAGCAAAGCTATTGTCTTTTGGTAAATGATTTGCAAAAATATGCGAAAATATTTGGCAGAACGCTGGAAATTGTATAATTTTGCACCGCAATTGAATAAATATACCTACATGAAGACAAAGAATAACCGGTTAGAGACTCTACGGATGATTATCTCCAGCCGAGAGATGGGAAGCCAAGAAGAGTTGTTAAGCGCACTCCAGAAAGAGGGTTTCAAGTTGACACAGGCGACTCTAAGCCGCGACCTTAAGCAACTAAAAGTTGCGAAGGCTGCGACAATGGGCGGCAATTACGTATATGTGTTACCCAACGAAACGATGTACAAACGAGTGTCAGCTCCCCACAGCATCAAGGAGATGATGGCCGTTCCTGGCTTTGTGTCCATCAATTTCTCAGGAAATATGGGGGTGATTAAGACGCGGCCTGGCTATGCCAGTGCTATTGCATGGAATATAGACAAGAGTGACATACCCTATATTTTAGGTTCAATTGCGGGTGACGACACTATTTTCATTGTAATACGTGAAGGCGTGGCGAAAAGAGAAGTAATAGAGTCGCTCAGCAACATCATACCGAATATGAAATAACAGACAATATGGAAATGGAACAGGAAACAGAAATTGAAGTATTGGTAGCAGGGCCAGAGCACGAGAAGTACGTTGACACCATACTGGACACCATCGCCGAAGCCGCTAAGGTACGCGGTACAGGCATTGCCAAACGCACACACGAGTATCTGGCCAAGAAAATGTTCGAGGCGAAAGCCGTAATTGCCCTGACGAAGGACGGTCGGTTTGCCGGTTTCAGCTATATCGAGACCTGGGAGAATCAGCAGTATGTAACCACCTCGGGTCTGATTGTACATCCCGACTTCCGCGGGCATCACGTAGCCAAGCGCATCAAGGACATGACATTCACGCTGGCCCGCACCCGTTGGCCGCACGCCAAAATCTTCTCGCTGACCAGTGGTGCTGCGGTGATGGCGATGAACACGGCATTAGGTTACCAGCCGGTAACATTCGCCGACCTGACTGAGGACGAGGCCTTCTGGAAGGGGTGCGAGGGTTGCGTCAACGTTGACGTGCTACACCGTACCGGCCGAAAGTACTGCATCTGCACGGCGATGTTGTATGATCCAACGGAGCACCTGCCAGCAAAACTCCCTGACGAAGTGCTGTCGCGCATTAAACACCTACAAGAACTGGAAGAGAATTGAAAGATTGAAGAATTGAAATAATTATGGCAAACAAGAAAGTAGTAGTAGCCTTTTCTGGTGGGCTTGACACCAGTTACACCGTGATGAAGCTGGCCCAGGACGGCTGGGATGTATATGCAGCCTGCGCCAATACCGGCGGTTTTTCGGCTGAGCAGTTGAAGACGAACGAAGAGAACGCCTATAAATTGGGCGCTGTGCAGTATGTAACCCTTAACGTGACGCAGGAATATTACGCCAAGTCATTGAAATATATGATTTTCGGTAACGTGTTGCGCAACAACTGCTACCCGATATCTGTCAGCAGTGAGCGTATTTTCCAGGCTATTGCCATCGCGCGCTACGCCAAAGAAATAGGTGCTGATGCCATCGCACACGGTTCGACAGGTGCCGGCAATGACCAGATTCGTTTCGACATGACGTTCCTCGTGATGGCTCCCGGTGTGGAAATTATCACACTGACCCGCGACAAGAAACTGACTCGTAAGGAGGAGGTAGACTTCCTCAACGAGCACGGTTTCTTCGCTGACTTCACGAAGCTGAAATACTCGTACAATGTCGGTATTTGGGGCACCTCAATCTGCGGCGGCGAGTTGCTCGATCCGACGCAGGGACTGCCTGAGGATGCCTATCTGAAGCACGTCACTGCCAAGGAGCAGGAGTCGCTGTTGAAGATTCAGTTCGAGAAGGGTGAGATTGTGGCCGTGAATGGCGAAAAGTTCGATGACCATGTGAAGGCCATCCAAAAGATTGAGGAGATTGGTGCCAGTTATGCCATCGGTCGCGATGCCAACGTCGGCGATACGATTATCGGTATCAAAGGCCGCGTAGGTTTTGAGGCTGCAGCGCCGAAGCTCATCATCGAGGCCCACCGTCTGTTGGAGAAGTCGACACTCTCGAAGTGGCAGCAGTACTGGAAGGACCAAGTAGCCAACTGGTACGGTATGTTCCTGCACGAGAGCCAGTATTTGGAGCCGGTGATGCCCGACATCGAGGCCATGCTCACTTCTTCACAGCGCAACGTAACAGGAACAGCCATTCTGAAGCTCCGCCCCTACGGTTTCGAGACTGTCGGAATCGACAGCGAAAACGACCTGACGAAGTCGAAGCTCGGTGAGTACGGTGAGACGCAGACAGGCTGGACAGCCGACGAGGCCAAGGGCTTCATCAAGGTCAGCTCTACCCCACTCCGTGTTTATTACGGAATACACAAGGACGAGAAACGCTAATTTTTCGACCACGAATTTCACAAATTACACGAATTTATGATAAAGGTAGGAATATTAGGTGCAGCAGGCTACACAGGCGGTGAACTCATCCGCCTGCTGCTGAACCACCCCGAGGCAGAGATTGTGTTCGCCAATTCTGAGAGCAATGCGGGGAATCTTATCAGCGACGTACATGAAGGACTGGTTGGGGAAACCGACCTGCGCTTCACGGCTGAGATGCCCTTTGAGAAAGTCGACGTCATTTTCTTCTGCTTTGGTCACGGAAAGAGCGAACAGTTCCTGAAGGAGCACACCATTCCCAAGCATGTAAAAATTATCGACTTGGCGCAGGACTTTAGAGTGAGGAGTGAGGAGTTAGGAGTGAGGAGTGAGGAGTTAGGAGTGAGGAGTTGGCCATGGGTATACGGACTGCCGGAAATTAATAAGGCAGAGATTGCACAGGCACAGCACGTCGCCAATCCCGGTTGCTTCGCCACCTGCATTCAGCTCGGCCTGCTGCCCGCTGCCAATCTGAATCTGCTGAAATGCGATGTCTCTGTGAACGCCATCACTGGTTCCACGGGTGCTGGCCAAAAGCCCGGCGCCACTACCCATTTCTCATGGCGCAACAACAACCTGAGTATCTACAAACCCTTCCAGCACCAGCATATCGCTGAGATTCGGCAGAGCTTGGCGCAGGTGCAGGGCCACTTGGACGTCGACATCGACTTCATCCCCTATCGTGGCGACTTTGCCCGTGGCATCTTCTGTACGGAGGTCATCCGCACGAAGGCTCCTGCCGATGAGGTCATCCTGGCCTACAAGGACTTTTATGCCGACGCTGCCTTCACCCATTACGTTGACAAACCACTTGACTTGAAACAGGTGGTGAACACGAACAAGTGTCTCGTCCACATCGATGCCTTCGAGAACAAACTGCTTGTCACCTCGTGCATCGACAACCTGCTAAAGGGTGCCGTCGGTCAGGCTGTGCAGAACATGAACATCATGTTTGGCATTGACGAAACCGCTGGATTACGTCTGAAAGCCTCAGCATTCTAAAACAGGTCTGCGTGGCGAAGAAATATTTTGCGTTTTTCTTGGTCGTTCCGATTTTTTGCCTACATTTGCACCATTAAACCAATAAAACAGTAAAGTTATGGGTATTCTTTATTCACTTCTTCTTGGATGTCTGGCTGGCTTCTGTGCTGGCAAGTTGATGAAAGGTGGTGGTTTCGGCATCATCATGAACATAGTGCTCGGTCTCCTTGGCGGTGCGCTCGGCGGCTGGCTGTTCTCGCTGCTCGGCATAGAGTGGGGCGGCATCTTGGGACAGCTCGCTACAGCCATTGTCGGTGCTGTCGCTATCCTCTGGATTGCCTCGTTCTTCAAGAAATAGGCAATGGGCGCAACCTTCAAAAATGTAGAGTTGCGGGTAACAGAGAACCACCGGTGAACCACTGATGGCGGTACTAAACTTCATGGCCACCGCCTATCGCATGATATCCTCTTTTTTCAGCATCACCAGGCGACCGTACTTTGACAGTTGCTGGAGGTCGAGTTGCTTTTTGTTACCGATGATGTAGTAGATGCGGGGATGCTGCTGGATATTGGCGCGGTAGAAATTGGTCATGTCATTGGCCGTCAGCGTGGGAACCAGACGAGACAAGGAGGCACGCGGCTCTTCCTTGTAGCCATTCATGCGGTAGGTAGACACGTAGTTGGCCATCTGACGGAACGAGGGATAACTATTGTTGATGTTATTCATTATCTCCTGCTTGGCCGCAACGACGTTCTGCTCGTTGACGGGCATGTTGCTCATCAGTGAGTCGAGTACGGCGAGAGCCTGCATGGCCTTGTCGCCCTGTGTGCCCAGATAGCCAAGGAATCCTGAGGGATGGTCACTGTGGCGTGCACGGTTTGGCGTGATGTCCTGTCCGCCGGTGGAATAGGCCATAGCGCGGAACTCACGTATCTCCTGAAACAGCAGCGAGCTCATGCTGCCCCCCATGTACTGGCTCCACAACCGCAGCTGTGCTTCCTCCTTGTCAGTAAGCGAGGGTTTGATGCTGCAATAGGTGCCAATGAGTGTCTGGCGACTGTCAGGCATGTCATAGACGTAGACTATAGGCTCAGTACATTCCTGCAGGCGGACGGGGTTGTCTATAGGTGAGAGGTGCGGAGAATGTAAATCCCCTTGAACAGTGAGGGGTGAGAGGTATGTGTGGCAGAGACCGGCAACCTCGCCCGAGGAGCGCGTGCCGCTATAGAGCACGGAGCAGTCGTACTGTCGCACGTCGTCGAACAGTCGCAACAATTCTTCACCTGTCACCTTCTTCGCCTCAGCCACCGTGGGCTGTTGCAGATAGGCGGAACGGCTGCCCTTCAAGAGTTTGTCGATGACCATCTGATGTACTGACGAGTTGGTGCGGTCCAGTTGTTTATGGCTCATCTTGTACTCGTCGGCCAGTTCCTTCGTGGCTTTCTCGTCGGGTTTGAGTGAGATAAGGAAATGGCGCAGCAAGTCGAGGGAGGGAATGAGGTTTCGCTCAAAGCCCGTAATGGTCAGCATGGTGTATGTGTCGGCCAGGGTCGTCTCAATCGTGGTGCCTAACTGCTGCCAGGCTTCGCCCAACTGGTGCTTCGTCAGCGAGTCGGTGCCGAGCTCCGTCAGGTAGGGTTCGGCAAGTGCCAGCCGTGGTTCGTCGCGCTTGCCCTTGTGCCATTTTAATGAGAGCGAGAAGAGGTCGTTGACGGGATTCTCTACCTTATATAATACGGTATGCTCTGTGAGGGGCGTGATTTCCGCGTCGTGCTCCAGGTCGATGAGACGGGGTGCGCGCTCTGCCACAGGCACCTTCGCCAATTCCTTGGCGTATGCCGACTGCTCGCGGGCATGCTTCGGCACGACGGGTTTGTAGTTGGGCTGCGACACTTTGTCTTTCGGATAGGAACCAAACCGCTTCACACCGCGCATGTAGTGGTCGGTGAGCAGGTAGCGGTTAGCGGCTGCAACGACATCGGCCTTAGTGATGGTTTTGATGGCTTCCACCTCTTTCAGATAGTCACTCCATGTGCGACCCTGCGAGAATACCTCACCCATCAGTGCTGCACGGGTAGAAATGGTTTCCAACTCGTCCTGAATACTACACAGCATGACTTGCTTCAGCTCAGTCAGTTTCCCGTCGGTGAAGTCGCCGGCCTTTACACGCTCTATCTGCTGCCAGCAGAGTCGCTCGGCCTTTTTCTTACTGCCGAAGGGAATTTTCGGGATGACCAGCAGGCCGACGGCACCGGCTTCGTTCAGTGAAAAATTCTCACTGAGGGCGAACATAATCTTATGGGCTGTACGTAGCGAGTCGAGCATGCCAGTTTCATTGTCGTTCGACAGCAGGCGCATGGCCAGTTGCAGGGCACGGTAGTCCTTTTCGGTACTGAGCGGCCCCCGGAACAGCAAACCGACAGCCTTCACCAGCGGAACGTTGAGCTTGATGTTGAGCGTCTCGCCGTTGAATGGGTGAAGGGTGACAGGTGAAGGGTGAAGGGAGGTTACCTTGCCTGAATTCGGCAGCCGTCCGAAGGTGCGCTCCAACAGGGGCATGATATTGTCGGCGCTGAAGTCACCACTGAGCATCAGACCCATGTTGTCGGCCACATAATATTTTCGGAAGAAGTCCTCCATGTCCGAGAGTCGCGGGTTTTTCAGGTTCTCCGTACTGCCTATGATGGGATATTGGTATGGATGGCCCTTGAAGGCCTCGGCCATCACCCTCTCAACGGCGGCCGTGGCGATGTTGTCGGCAGCACGGTTCTTCTCTTCGTAGACCGTTTCCAGCTCACCTTGGAACAAGCGGAACACGGGGTTCAGCATACGCTCTGAGTTCAGTTCGCACCACTGTTCGAGGAACTGCGGCGAGAACGTATTGTGATACTCCGTCACGTCCCACGACGTTGAAGCGTTCAGAGCCGAACCGCCGTATTTCGAGATAAGCCTATCGAATTCGTTGGGGATGGCATAATCGGCTGCCCGCTGGCTCAGTCGGCTGATGTCACGCTGGATGGCGAGGCGCTGCTCCGCGTCCTTTGTCTGCGACAGTTCGTTGTATTTCATCGATATGGAGTCGAGCCACACTTTTTCTGCTGCGTAGTCAACGGTGCCTATTTTCTGCGTACCCTTGAACAACACGTGCTCCAGATAGTGGGCAATGCCCGTGTTGGGGCAGTCCTTCGCACCGGCCTTCACCACGAGTGCGCCATAGACCTTCGGCTGCGCGTGGTCCTCATTTAGCCATACAGTCAAGCCGTTGCTCAGTTTCAGTTCCTTGACGTCGAGCCCTTCAGCCTGTATTGTGATGGCACCGCACGCAACCAAAATAATAGCGAATAATCTTCTCATACTTTTCCTGAAAAACTTTTTTACCCGTAGCACGAGGCATGGGGATTTGAGTATTGCGGGTGCAAAAGTAGTCATTCTGCTGCAATCCTGCAATTTTTCCAGAGAAAAGTTTGTTAACAGGATGAGATTCCCGGTACTTTCACAGTCGGCTCTTCTCATCGTTACCGGCACCCGTACCGCGATACTTCGAGCCCGTGACGTTAAAGTTGTAGCTTAGGGTGAGGCCTACTGCCTGCGTATAGGCATAGTAGTCCTGAGCCGTCTTGCCGATGGCATAGTAGGTGGTCACCTTGGCTTTGGCTGTGTGGAAGATATCGTTGGCATAGAGCGCAGCCGTCAGTCGTCCCTTCAAGAACGCTTTCTGCACGCGGGCATTCACGCTGAAGTTGCTGCCCCGATACATGAAGCCCCAGTGGTTGCTGCCGGTATAGATAGCATGGAGCAGCGCTTTCGTTGTGGGATTGATGATGAACCAACTTTGCAAGTCGAAGCTGAATTCGGGTTTGTTGAGTTTTTCAGGCGTACCGTATTCCTCAGCGTCGAACATCTGCTGGTAGTAGTGCAGCGTGGCGGTAGGTTGCCAGAAGCCTAATTTGGGCGAGGCCACGAGGGTAGCGTAGACACGATCCTGATGGTTGAAGTTGGCCGGTCTGAAAATGCCTATCTCGTTCTCTTCGTCATACACCTGACCTATATGGGTGAAGAAATCGTTCTCGCGAGTATAGCCAGTGACAAAGTTCAGCCACGAATAGGTGAGGTTGAAGTCGATGCTCTGGCGAGCAGAAGGACGTAGCAGCGGGTTGCCACTTTGATAGAACATACGGTTGTCATATATGATCATTGAAGATAACATACTATAAGGAGGTCGCGTAATGCGTTTGCTGTAACTAAGCTGAGCCCCCCACTTGCCCTTTTGCCAGACTACTGAGAGGTTGGGGAACCAATCATTATAAGTGCGACTAGGCTCCTCCTGCTTGATGCCGAATGAGGTGTATTCGGCAGATACATGCTCATATCTGAGGCCTGCATTCAGATGCCAATGGTCTAGTTGCAAATCATATTCAGCAAAGCCGGCAATATTATTCTCTTTCACCTCAGTGTCCGACTCAGGTATGATATTCTCCTGATTGTAGTTATGTCCAAGGCTTTTTGTACTTGTTGCCTCCGAACCACCACTCAGTTCACCCTTCCATATGGGATAAGTCAGTTCTAGTTTACCAGCTATCATCCTACGATCTTCATTGGTCAGGGTGGTGATGGTGCGGCTGTCGAGTTCTTTGCTCTGTTCATATTGATTGTTATGATCCTCCGATTCGTGCCGCAGTACTGTGACGTTAAGGTCAATACCCTGTTTACCTGCCTTGCCCACATAATAGCCATTCAGTTCCCATACGGGTTTGTCTTTTTCGCTGATATCCGTTTCCAGAAGCACATCACCGTAGAACGCCCCATTTTTCAAATAGTGCTGCTGCATCACAGAGCTGTAATGAGTATAAAAGTTTTTGTTCGACGAAAAACTCAGTCCGACGGAATGGTCAACGTTGAAGTCATAACTCAGCCCGGCCTTATACTCTATCACTGTCCAACTACTTCTTCCAGGCACATCCATTTGAACATTAAACAGATTCTTACTGATGTGCATTTCCTGATTGATGTCCTGGTCGTTGCTAAAGTGACCGTTGTCGAGCGCAACGGTTGCAAAGGCCTCCAGTCCGCCAGTACGGTACTTCAGCGTCAAGTCATCGTAGTTGTTCCACTTGTTGTTCTTCCACGTCTGGCTCGTAGCCATCAGACTCAGTCCGTCGCCCTGCGTGCGGATGGTATTGATACGGATGACGGCATTTACTTCAGCATTGTATCGTGCGCCAGGCGCGGTAATCACTTCCACGCTCTTCACATCCGTCGACTTCAGCAGCTTCAAGTCGCTCATGTTGCGTACCTTCTTATTATTAATATAGATTTCCGGCTCACCCTTGGCCAGCACCTCGAACTTACCGTCCTTGCCCTGTACCAGCGGAATCATCGACAGCAGGTCGTCGGCATTGCCAATGTCGTGGAGCAGCGAGTGCTGCACGTCGATGGTCATCCCGCCGTTCACCATCTTATATTGAGGAATCTCGCCCTTGACGGTGACGCCGTTGATGGTGTAGGTCTCGGGCTGCAGGGTAATGGTGCCCACCTCGCCCACGCTGACGTTGCGCTCTACCGTCTTGAAGCCTATACAGGTCACTTTCAAGGTTACAGACTCACTCCCGGCCTTCCCCGGCTGGGAACGGAGGTTGCAGGGAATCACGAAGTCGCCGTTCTCATTGCTCACGCTGCCGTTGATGAGTGTTGGGGATTGCAAGTCCCCTCCTACATCCTGGAGCAGTGAGACGTTGGCAAACTCCACGGGTTTGCCTAAGTTGTCGACCACGCGGCCTATGACCTTCGTGCTTGCCTTCTGCGTACACTCCACGAAGATGCGGTCGCCGTCGCAGGTCAGCTTCATGGGATAAAAGCCGATGACCTGACGAATGGCATCCACTAATGTGAGGTCCTGGAAACTGGTGGTCACGGTGAAGTCCTCCAGCTCGTCATAGATAAAGTATATGGTCTGCGCCGGAGTGGCGGCATTTAGGTCTTCAAGCACTTTCGAGAGCGACTGGCTCTGATAGTCGCGGCTGATTGTCTGAGCGTTCAGACACACGACAAGACTACACAGTATGGCTGTGAATAATATCTTCTTCATGATTTGACGGCTTTTTACTATTCTACAATCAGTTGCTGTTCCTCTCGGGTGATGTGGAAGCGTTCAAACTTGTTGAACGTCTCGACGACCTCGTCAATGGTCTTCGTCTTGTCCCACGTGAAATAAAGTCGCACATGCTTCACCTTCTCTTTTTTATAGACGGTCTCACACTGGTAGAAAGTTGCAACCTCGCTGAGTATGGTGCTGAGTTCTTTATTCTTGAAGACCATGGGCGTCGTTTCCGTAGAGTCGGCGGGCAGTTCGCTGGGCTTCTGCTGCTGAGTGCTGAGGACTTGCGTCTCCTGTACCTGAGAGTCCATGTTCCCACCCACGCTACGCATGATGTGGAAAGCAGCATATGTAATACCTGTCAGCATCAACAGACCGACGAACAAAGCTGCAGCCCTACCGATAGGATTGAGGGATTGAAGGATTGAAAGATTGAAAAGACTTCTATTCCTCCGTTTTTCCATTCTTTCATCTTCATAGTCTTGCGCAGCAAACATAGCGTCCGTGCCCCGTACCATCTGCTCATACAGTTGGCGACACTCTTCGTCAGCCATCAGCTGGCGTATCTCTTCGTCGGAATAGCGCTCGGGATTCTCCTGCATCTCCAGCAGTCGTCTCATTTTCTCTTCTTTGTTCATACGTGAAATCGGTTTTTGAGTTTTGTAATGGCCTGTGAGAGATGTTTGTAGACAGCAGCCTCGCTGATACCCACCTGTTGGGCAATCTCGCGGTACTTTAGCCGCTCTGCATAGTGCATCTGAAACACACGGCGAGTCTGTGGAGTAAGCTCCGTCTGAATGAACTGCTGGTATTCACAATACTTCTCTTCCTCTTCATCGCGAGTGTCTTCCACTTCGTCTTTAAGGGGAAGTGCACGCCTCATGCGTTCCTGCAACTTCATCCGCTTCAAGCGGTTCAGACACTCGAAGCGAACACTGCTCCTGACGTATGCCACCAGCTTCTCATACTCAGGCAACAAGTCTGTAGCCATCAGACGGGCCATAACCTCGCTCACCGCATCGCGTGCATCCTCCTCATCGTGCAGTAGGATGCTTGCCCTGCGAAGCAGGTCGTTGTAATGCTCGCGGTAGAGCATAGCCACTGTTTGTTGGCTTCGTCCATTGTTGCGTCCATTACAACTCGGCACTTGCTGTTCGTTCCGTTCTCTCTTAAGCATTCTTTTGTCTTTTTACTTATATGACAATCGAGAAGCCATTTTCCCAACCCCCTCAACACAGATTTTATTCTTCCCTGGACTGAAGGGGAGCCGTTTTCTGACACAAAAGTAGCCATTTTTTGTAAACAGATATTACCGCCGACGGTTAAATTTAGTTAACGAGTTCTTGACATCCGGCAGTTCCTGCGTTATTAGTATGTACGAAAGCTGATCAGAAAGTACAGAAATACTTAAAAAATGAACCCAAATAAAACAAAACGAATATGAACACGAAAGTTATCATCACAGCAATATTTACCCTCGTTGCAATGACGGGGCAGTCAAAGGTCCACTACCGTCTGGAAGGATTCGTCGGCGATTCTACCATAACCCGAAAGGCGTACATTCTCGACATGACCCTCCTACGTGGAAAGATCATCGACTCAGTCAACATCACTAAAGGCGTCATAGAGCCTAAGGAGGGCGGTATGGGCAATGGCTGGCAGACCGTTGAGATGGAGGTCAAGATTGACGGCCCCACCACGCTCCGCTACGGTGTCAGCGCCTATCCGGTGTTTACGCAAGTGCCCTGTCACGCCAAGTGGTTCTCCGCTGCTGACTTCAAACTGGAACGGGTGGAGGAGGAATAATTTCTTTTCTACCAAAGAAAAAAAGTGGAACTGCGATGTCACAAAATCGCAGTTTTTTCGTATTATAGGTAAAGAGACGGTCTGAATGACACAAGAAGAATACAAGGAAGAAGCGCGACGGTTGCGGCCCCGACTGCTACAGACGGCACGACGATACCTCAATGAGGACGATGCCGAGGACACGGTGCAGGACGTGCTGCTGCGCCTGTGGCAGATGGTCGATACGCTCCGCATGCCTATCGATGCACTGGCCCAGGTGTTAGTCCGCAACTTCTGCGTTGACAGGCTGAGGCGGCAAAAACCGTCGCTGGCGCTGACAGCCAGCTGCGAGCAGGTCGAAGAGACAGAGAGCGACGAACGCATAGAACGCGTACTGGAGATGATAGACACACTGCCCACCCTCCAGCAGACCATCCTCCGACTGCGACATATCGAGGGGATGGAGATGAGAGAAATAGCTGAACTGACGGGCAGTAGCGAGGTGGCCATACGAAAGGCGCTGAGCCGGGCACGACAGACATTGAAACAACAATACGAGAAACGATATGAATAACTTGCTGAGAATAAGAACCCTGACCGACAGGTTCTTCGCCGGTGACACTACGCCGGAGGAGGAGCAGGAATTGTACGACTTCTACAGGCAGGACGATATACCTGAGGACTTGCGCCCTAACTGCGAACTGTTCAGGGACTTGGCGGCGCTCGCCACTCTTAGCCCGACTGCGGCACAGAGCCAGCATCACCATCGCTGGTGGCTCTCTGTAGCGGCAGCGGTCCTCCTACTGATAGTTGGCGGCACTACTCTCTACCACTACCAGCGCGAGGACGAGTGCGTAGCCTACATCTACGGTGAGCGGGTGACCGATCGCGACGTGGTGCTCAGCGAGATGCAGAAGACGATGACAGCCATGACTGCCGATGGCAGCGACGAGGTGGAGGAGCAGCTGAAGGCGATGTTTGGCGATGAAGATTGAAGATTGTAAATTGAAGATTGAATATGAAGAAAGTAATCATGATGTTTCTGATGCTTGCTGCCGGTCTTTCGGCATCAGCGCAGACAGGACTGAAAATCAACGACCTCTTTGAAGGACGCATCATCCCGCAGGAGAAGATGGTGGAAACCCGCGTGCGAGGAAAGACGCTGGCCAAGTATCAGCTGACGTACTACCGCAGTGTGCGCCTCACCGTCAGGGAAGAGGAGGCCGAGCGGCTGCTGCAACTCGTGGAGGCCGACGGCAAGGACCACTTTGCCACTGGCAGCGACAGGTCGCAGAAAACCGTGTTCGGCAAGGAACACAACATCACCTTCAAGACACAGGTACGGAAACAAGGTGACAAGAACTGCTTCCTGTGCTATCAGGCTCATTGGAGGGGTAACACAACGGAGCGCGAAGTGACCGTCATCTATATGGAAGGCCCCGTTAAAAGCCTGGAACAGTTGGAGGATCTTTTGAAATAACCATAGACAATAAAATAAGAAGATATGAAACGCATACTTTATTTATCATTTATCATTTTCCCGTTTTCATTTAGCAGCGTAGCCGCACAAAACGATACGGTAGTCATTCACAATCCCAAGAAGGTGACCATCGTGACTGGCGACTCACTCCAGAAGATCGTCGTCCTTGGCAAGGAAGGTGACGAAAAGTTTACGTATCAGAATACCATCCAGCTCGTAGATTCCAACTACGTGAGCACCACCCGCATCGGACGTGACCGCTGGGAGCTGATTCCCAGCGTGAAGGTAGGCAAGAAGGATGGCACGAAAGGCCGCGGTTCGAGCAACGTGATATCAGCTCACTTCGGTCTCGGCTTTACTGCCCCCACCAAGGCCGACGCACGCACGGACTTCTCGACCTTCAAGTCGTGGGAAATCTTCTTCACGCCAATCCAGTGGGACCATCACTTCGACCGTCAGGAGCGTAACACCGTATCGTTGGGCTTCGGCCTCGACTGGAAAAACTACCGCATGACTGGCGACACGCGCTTCACGAAAGCCCCCAGCGGTAATGTCATCATCGATAAGTACCCCTTGGAGGTGTCGCCCGATTTCTCGCGCATCAAAGTGTTCTCGCTTACCGCTAATTTAGCCTACGAACATAGTTTCGACGAAGACTTCTGGATTGCTTTCGGCCCTGTGGTGAACTTCAATGTCTACGGTAGCATCAAGACAGAGTACACGATGTATGGCGATGATATTGAAAAGGTGGAGAAGAGCATCCGCCAGCGTCCCATCACCATCGACTGGATGCTGCGGCTCGGTCTCTTCGGCGTTCCCTTCTACGTCAAATACTCCAACGACAACGTACTGAAGGATGGTGGCGTGAAGTTCCGCTCCCTCTCGTTCGGCCTTTATATGTAGGCAACAATCATCGTGTCTGCATTTGTGATGTCAGCTGTTTGTTAAACTTGGTTAACGAACAGTTGACATCTGACTTTTTCTGCGT
>Ga0310786_10005655_pt1 | contig 16883 bp, 12 predicted proteins | sample AusTroGonzalo_MG_FD_203881 | JGI IMG/M metagenome (GOLD analysis project Ga0310786, IMG submission 203881) | Bovine rumen microbial communities from tropical cattle in Woodstock, Queensland, Australia - Gonzalo_03 (v2) (version 2) | ecosystem: Host-associated > Mammals > Digestive system >... | reverse complement strand
ACCCCCGGTCACGCAGACTTTGGCGGTGAGGTTGAGCGCGGACTTGAAATGGCGGACGGAGTTTTGCTTTTGGTGGACGCATTTGAGGGCTGTATGCCTCAGACAAGATTTGTTCTTTCAAAGGCTCTGGCGCTTGATTTGCGGCCTATAATAGTTGTAAATAAGGTTGACCGCCCCAACGCAAGACCTTATGAGGTGGTTGACGAGGTTTTAGACCTTTTTATAGACCTTGGGGCAAGCGAAGAACAGATAGATACTCCCGTAATCTTTGCGTCGGGACGCGACGGCTGGGCGACAGCCGAATATTCGCCCGAAAAGCAGGGTGAGGACTTAAAAGAACTTTTTGAGCTTATCGTAAATGAAATCCCCTGCCCGAAATGTGAGGACAGCGGTGCTTTTCAAATGCTCGTTTCAAATATTGATTATGATGAATATACAGGGCGTATCGCTGTCGGAAAAATACAAAGAGGCAGGATAAAAACGGGTATGCCTCTTGTTACGTGTAAGGCGGACGGAAAACATCAAAACGGAAAAGCGGTAAGACTTTATACCTTTTCGGGACTCTCCAAAACGGTGGCGGACGAGCTTGGCGCAGGAGATGTTGTCGCAGTCTCGGGAATAACCGATATCAATATAGGGGACACTTTGTGTGATGTAAATGCGCCCGAACCGCTTCCCTTTGTAAAAATCGATGAGCCTGTGCTTTCTATGACTTTCAGCGTAAACGATTCGCCTTTTGCGGGAAAGGACGGAAAATTTGTCACATCAAGACACCTGCGGGACAGGCTTTTCCGCGAGCTTGACTCAAATATCAGCCTTAGGGTTGAGGAAACCGACTCGACAGAGGCGTTTACGGTCTCGGGAAGGGGCGAGCTTCATCTTTCGGTGCTTATTGAAAATATGCGCCGTGAGGGGTATGAATTTCAGGTATCAAATCCCGTTGTTATCTATAAAAATATAGACGGTGTAAAATGCGAGCCGATAGAGAGACTGACGGTTGATGTTCCCGAAGAATTTACAGGCGTGATAATGGACGGAATTATTGCAAGGCGCGGCGAAATGACTAATATGGAGCCGACGGCACAGAACTATACACGACTTGAGTTTTTAATTCCGTCAAGGGGACTTATCGGCTACCGAAGCGAAATGCTGACCGCGACAAAAGGGACGGGCATCATAAACAGCATTTTGGAGGGATATGAGCCGTATAAGGGCGAAATAAAACCGCGCAGCCGAGGCGCGCTTGTTGCGTGGGAAACGGGGACAAGTATAACCTACGGACTTTTTAACGCACAGGAGAGAGGAACTCTGTTTATAGGAGCGGGCGTTGAAGTTTATGAGGGTATGATTGTCGGTGAAAATGCAAGAAATGAGGACATCGCAGTAAATGTGTGCAAGAAAAAACACGCGACAAACACAAGGGCGTCAGGCTCGGACGACGCGCTGAAACTTGTACCGCCAAAGGATTTGTCGCTTGAGCAATGCCTTGATTTTATAGCAGACGACGAGCTTTTGGAGGTAACCCCGAAGCACCTCAGAATGAGAAAAAGAATTTTAAAAACCGACCTTAGAGCAAAGGCTAGGGCAAGGTCTTGAATTTGAAAGGAAAAAGCTATGATAACGAGTAAACAGCGTGCATTTTTACGAAAGCAGGCAAATGGCACAGAGCCCATTTTTCAGATAGGAAAGGCGGGGATTACCGACGAGGTAATATCTCAGCTTGCGCTTGCGCTGGAAACACGGGAACTTATAAAGGTGCATATTCTGGAAACTGCGCTTTTGGATACCAAGGACGCGCTTAACGAAGTTGCAGAAAAGCTGAAAGCGGAGCCTGTGCAGGCGATAGGCTCAAAGTTTGTAATTTATAAACGCGCCAATAAAGAAAAAAACAGAAAGATAGAGCTTCCGAAAAAATGTGCAAAATAGGTATTTTGGGCGGAACTTTCAGCCCTATTCATAACGGACATCTGAAAATCGCAAAACTTGCAAAACTTCAGTATGGGCTTGATAAGGTCATTTTTTTGACGAGCGGAAATCCGCCGCATAAGAAAAACCAACAGGTTTTGGACGCAAAAATCCGACATATTATGGTAAAGAGGGCGATTTTGGGACTGGACGGTTTTGACTCGTGCGACTGGGAGGTAAACCGCGGGGAGTACTCCTATACCGAGGACGCGCTTTTGCACTTTAAGGAAGTATATCCTGACGCCAGTCTGTATTTTATAATCGGCGGCGACTCTTTGCGTGATTTTGATACTTGGCATAATCCCAAGGGAATTTTAAAACTTTGTACCCTTTTAGTGTATGACAGAAACGGCGCAGCGGTAAAATCCGATTTTGCGCTCCCGATTGCAGGGGATAAAATAGAAATTTCCTCAAGCGAAATAAGGGAGGACATAAAAAACGGCATAAGTGCGGAGGACAGGCTGCCGAGCGAGGTTTGGGGGTTTATAAGAAGAAACAATATATATAAATATGTTCCCGATTTTGAAGAAAAGCTGAAAACTATGCTCACTCCAGAGCGCTTTTTGCATAGTCTCGGCGTGCGCGATACGGCGGTACATCTTGCAAAGCTCTACGGAGCGGACGAAAAAAAGGCTGAAATCGCGGGACTTTTGCACGATAACGCAAAAAATACGGATAACATCTATGAGCGTTGCCGTGACCTTGAGGTAGAGCTTGACGAATATGAACTGAAAAATCCTGCGCTTGTTCACGCAAAGCTCGGAGCAGAAACGGCAAAGTGCGAATTCGGCATATCGGACAGCGAAATAATAAACGCGATAAGGTGGCACACTGTCGGAAGACCGGGTATGAGCCTTTTGGAAAAAATAGTTTTTGTGGCTGACCTGATTGAACCGAACAGAAAGTTTCCCGATGTGGGAAAAATACGCAGTATTGCAGAAAATGACATAGATAACGCATTTTATGAATGTGTAAAAGGGACTGTTTCTGTCAACAAAAAACGGGGAGCGGAAGTTCACCCGAACGCGTATAAAATAATTGCAGAATATTCTTCAAGGTGACAAATGAGAAAATGAACAGGTTGTAAACAAATCCGTATTGACTTAATATGTGCATTTGTGATAGAATGCCAAAAAAATAATAAGAGGCGAAACAGATGAGAATTGTAATTAAAATAGGGACTTCTACTCTTGCTTATGAGGGCGGGAGAATGAACATAAGACGCGTCGAACAATTATGCAAGGTTATAAGCGATATTAAAAATTCAGGACATAAAATAATATTGGTATCTTCGGGCGCAATCGGAATGGGAGTAGGCAAACTTTCAATGAACGCATTTCCCGAGGACATACCCTCAAAGCAGGCGGCTGCCGCTGTGGGACAATGCGAGCTTATGTATGTCTATGACAAGCTGTTTACCGAATACAATCACACCGTTGCACAAATTCTTTTAACGGGCAGTGACTTTTCCCATCAGGACAGGCGCAAAAATTTTGAAAACACCTTGGAAAAACTCCTTGAGCTTAATGTTCTTCCCGTAATAAACGAGAATGATTCAATTGCAACAAAGGAAATACGTGTGGGCGATAATGACACTCTTGCCGCAATGGTTGCAAAGAGCTCAAAAAGCGACCTCCTTGTGCTGATGTCGGATATAGACGGGCTGTATACGGAGGACCCTCACAAGAGCAAAAATGCAAAGCTTATAAAAGTAGTAAATAGCATTGATGATGATATTATGGCGCTGGGCGGAGGAAAAGGCTCAAAATTCGGCACAGGAGGAATGAAAACCAAACTTCAGGCGGCAAAAATATGCACTGAGGCGGGGTGCAATATGGTTATACTTAACGGAAAAGACCCCGAAATCCTGTACGATTACCTGGAGGGAAAGCAGGTCGGAACATTCTTTAAAGCAAATAAGGAGATATGAATTCAGCTATGACGATTGATGAAATATTATCTGCGGCAAAAAAGGAGAAAAGGACATTTTTATCCGAAACCGAAAAAAATAAATGCCTTGAATTTATGGCGGAATGCCTGATTGAAGATGCTGGCATCATACTAAAAGAAAATGAATTTGATGTAAAAAACGCAACAGGAAGAATTTCTGACGTTATGCTGGACAGACTCCGCCTGACAAAGGCTAGAATTGAAGATATGGCGGAGGGAATAAGAAAGGTGGCATCTCTGCCTGACCCGACAGGGACGGTGCTTGAGGAAATAAAGAGGGAAGACGGTCTTTTAATAGAAAAGGTAAGCGTTCCGCTTGGTGTTGTTGCAATAATATACGAAAGCAGACCGAATGTTACCTCAGATGCGGCGTCTCTTGCAATAAAAAGCGGGAATGTTTGCATTTTAAGGAGCGGAAAGGACGCCTTAAAGAGTGCCTCGGCAATAGTTTCCGCACTGAAAAAAGGACTGAAAAGAGCGGGAGTCAGCGAAAACCGAATACTTCTTATAGAGGACCCCACTCACGAAAGCGCAAACAGGCTTATGAAAGCAAATGATACGGTGGATTTGCTGATACCAAGGGGCGGAGCATCGCTTATTAGCGCCTGTATAGCAAACGCAACCGTTCCGTGCATACAGACGGGAACGGGAATATGCCATATTTACGTGGACGAGGGTGCAGACGAGGATATGGCGCTGAAAATTGTTGAAAATGCCAAGACAAGCAGACCGTCTGTCTGCAATGCAGAGGAAGTGCTGATTGTCAATTCTGAAATTGCCGAAAGTTTTTTGCCAAAACTCAAAGAATTGCTGGCAGACCGAAGGATAAAGAACAATGTTATCCCTGTTAAGTTTATCTGCGATGAGAGAGCATATGAAATAATCGGCGGACAAAGAGCGGGAAAGGACGATTTTGACACGGAATTCCTCGATTATATACTTGCAGTTAAAATTGTTGACTCTCTTGATGAGGCAATAGAGCATATTGAAAAACATTCAACGCGCCATAGCGACGGAATTATAACAAACAATCAGGAAAATGCGGAGAAGTTTACAATGAGTGTGGACAGTTCATCTGTGTATGTAAATGCGTCAACCCGTTTTACAGACGGCGGCGAATTCGGACTGGGTTGTGAAATGGGAATTTCTACCCAAAAACTTCACGCAAGAGGTCCTATGGGGCTTAAGGAGCTTACAACATATAAATATATAATAAGAGGAAACGGACAAATCAGATAAGGAAGTGATAAAATGAAAATAGGATTTATCGGCTGCGGAAATATGGGCGGTGCTCTGATAAAGGCAGCGGCAAAGAGTCTTGATGCGGGTGATATTTATGTATATGACCGCTGCAGTGAAAAGGCAGCTGCTTTGGAAAACGCTGTTGGAGTAATTTCCTCCGCGGAAGAAAAAGTTATAACAGATACAAAGTATATTTTTCTCGGAGTAAAACCGCAGGTTTTAGGGAAAGCGATAGCAGAAATAAAAGATACGTTAAAAGACAGAAAAGAAAGATTTGTTGTTGTATCAATGGCGGCGGGAGTTAAGATTTCAACAATCACCTCTCTGTTTGGATTTGACTTGCCTGTAATAAGAATTATGCCCAACACTCCCGTATCTGTCGGGGAAGGAATGATTTTATATGATTTTAACAGTCTTGTATCTGATGACGAAAAGGAAGACTTTTTGAAAATTCTTTCGGGTGCAGGGAAACTCGATTATCTTCCCGAGCATCTTATAGATGCAGGGTGCGCTCTTTCAGGGTGCGGGCCTGCATTTGTGGATTTATTTGCAGAGGCGCTTTCCGATGCGGGCGTAAAATGCGGACTTCCGAGGGATAAAGCGCTTTTGTATGCGGCGCAGACTCTTTTGGGTGCGTCAAAACTTATAATAGAAACAAAAACTCACCCTGCGGTATTAAAAGATGCCGTTTGCAGTCCCGGAGGAAGCACTATCGCGGGCGTTCATTCTCTTGAGGCGAACGGTTTTAGGGGAGATGTTATAGATGCCGTTTGTGCGGCATTTGAAAAAACAAAAGAATTGGGATAATAATATTCGGATTTATAGAGCCAGAAAAAACTGACCAATTTGAGGAGGAAGTACAATGAACGAAAACCGTGATAAAAAAATTATAAAAACCAGTATTATCGGTATTTTGGCAAATGTGTTTCTTGCAGGGTTTAAGGCTGTTATAGGTATAATGTCAAATTCAATAGCGATTGTAATGGACGCCGTAAATAATATTTCTGACGCCGCAAGTTCTGTAATTACAATCGTCGGCACGAAACTTGCAGGTAAGCAAGCGGATAAAAAACACCCTTTCGGCTATGGCAGAATTGAGTATTTAAGTGCAATGCTTATTTCCCTTTTGGTTTTGTATGCGGGAATTACTGCGTTTACCGAATCTGTAAAAAAGATTATTCGCCCCGACACGCCTGAGTACTCTGTAATGGCACTTATTATCGTTGCTGTTGCTGTTGCAGTAAAATTTGTACTTGGCAGATATGTAAAGAATGTAGGCGAAACGGTCAATTCCGATTCCCTGATAAATTCGGGCGAGGACGCAAAGCTGGACTCTATAATATCGTTTTCAACCCTGCTGGCTGCTGCCGTATACATTTTTTTCCATATATCGGTTGAACCTTATCTTGGCGCAGTTATTGCTTTAATCATAATTAAATCGGGATTTGAAATGCTTGGCGACACACTTTCAAAAATTCTCGGTGAGAGTATGGACGCACAGCTTGCAAGAGATATTAAGGAAACAATAAAAAGCTATCCTGAAATAGAAGGAGCGTATGACCTTATACTTCATAATTACGGTCCCGATACATACCACGGTTCTGTTCATATTGAGGTTCCCGACACAATGACGGCGGACAGCTTAGACTGGCTTATCCGCAAGGTTATTTTAGATGTATATCATAAGCATAATGTCATTCTTACAGGTGTAGGTATATATTCCATTAACACGAAAGATGCCGAAGTTTCCAAAATCAGAGAAAAAGTATCAAAGATTGTGTCAGACAATCCGTATGTGCTTGAAATGCACGGATTTTATGTTGATAGAAAAACGATAAGGTTTGACGTTGTTGTAAGTTTTGATGCAAAAGACCGAAGTCTTGTATATGATGAAATCAAAGAAAAGGTGCAAAATGAATATCCCGATTATTCATTGGAAATAACGCTTGATACAGATTTCAGCGAAGAAAATAAAGAGGAAAAGCAATAATCAAAGAGGGCATAGTAAAGAGAGAATGAAATGGCAAAGGAAATTTTAAATCCGAAAGAGAAAAAAAGTTGAATATGCAGAGTTAATCTACGATTTGATTTTTGTATATATCATCGGCAGAAATAATTTGTTGCTTCATAATTTTGAGGGCGGATTTGTCGTTCCGACTGCTTTTATGGCGTATATTATGACGACTCTTGCCGTAATACGGATTTGGAATTATACCACTTACTATATCAATATCTATGGCAGACACGGTATCCGCGACCATATATTTCTGTTTTTAATATGCTCGTTTCTGCTATTTTTCGGATTTCTTTTTGCATTGGGAAACGGATATGCGAGACGAAAAGTAAGCATCCAAAATTTCAATAATCATATTTAGGAGGATAATATGGTAACAATTTCAACTAAGGAATTCGGCAAGACAAAAGAAGGCAAAAAAGTAACGGCCTTTGAATGTAGCAACGGTAACGGTATGAGCGTCAGAATTCTCGATTTTGGCGCTACTGTTCAGAGCATCACTGTCCCTGACAAAAATGGCAACCCGACAGATGTCGTTCTCGGATATGATGATGTTGCGTCTTATGAAAACGGTTCGTGCTTTTACGGCGGAATAGTAGGCAGATTCGCCAACAGAATTAAGAACGCCCATTTTGTCCTTGACGGCAAAGAATATCAGCTTGAAAAAAACTCGGGTGAAAATCACAATCACGGTGTGTTCAACAAGAGAATGTTTGATGCACGAATAGATAACGGAACACTGATATTCCGATATGTAAGTCCAGATATGGAAGAAGGCTTTCCCGGGAACTTTACCCTTGAGGTTCGTTATCTCCTATGTGAAGACAATGCATTGGAAATTGAATATAAGGCAACGACAGATGCGCCGACAGTGGTAAATCTCACAAACCACAGCTATTTTAATCTTAACGGTCAGGACGGCTCAACTGTACTTGATCATAAGTTATGGCTGAATAGCAGCAATTTTACAGAATATGACGAAACATTTGCACAGACGGGCAGAATGATCTCTGTCGAAAATACACCGCTTGACTTTAGAGAAGAGCAAGTTATCGGGGCTCGTTTTGACAGTGATTATCCGCAGTTCAGAATATGTACCGGCTACGATCATAATATGATACTTGACGGAGAAATGGGCGAGATGAAACCCATTGGCACAGCGAAAAGCGAAAAAAGCGGCATCAGTCTTGCGGCTTTTACTACCGAACCGGCAATACAGTTATATAGCGGAAATTATATTCAATTTGATACCGTTAAAAATGGAAAAAACGGCATTCACTATCCGAAAAACGGCGGTTTATGTATGGAAGCACAGCACTACCCTGACTCAATCAATAACCCGCATTTTCCAAGTACAGTACTGCGTCCTGATGAAATATATACCCAAAAAACTGTATATCGGCTTAATACAGAAAAATAATTATTTGTAATAAAAAAGTTGTAAGAATGGGAAAAAACTATGTTTTATATAACATCATTAAGTGAATTTTGTATAAGCAATAAGCGTGATGACGATAAGCGTAACGAGGGACTTAAAACTCCGAAAATATAAGGCGCTCCGTTTATTCTTTTTAACGACACAGACGATATATCAGACCCTAAAAGGCTTGAACTTGTCAGAAAAGCCTTTGAAAAAGACGATACGGCAAATGTTGTGTATACAAGCTTTGATGTTATTGATGAGAATAATAATATTGTGCCTCACGACAGCATAAATATGTCTGTAAGGGAAATTATCGACGGACATAAGGTGGATATTGCAGAAGGCGAAAACGCCTAGATAACGATAGCAACAAAGAAGAAATATACAAATCTGTACGGCGGTCAGAACATCTTTGGCTTGTCAGGAACCGTTTCCTGTCGGGTCTGCTTCGAAAGATTCCCATACTTGGGTAAGATACGGTGCTCATCCAGGTAAATTTGTGTTTCTAAGAGATATAAAAGGCAAGTACAGAATATGTTCAAATGTTGAGAGCCGTTCAAGGAGCGATAATGTTGATTTCTATGGAAAAATGCTTCAGATGGACTCTTCAGGGTTTGAAGAAGCTGTAAAAATAGCAAAAAAATACGGCACAATGGGAGACTGGGACGAGGATGATTTAAGGACAGCTTTCTATGTCCGTTTGGCACTCAGCTTGCTGCACGGAGGCTCGGAGGATTATTGCAGAAAATCATTATCGTTGGCTATTGATATCTCAAAAGAAAATACGCTCAAATATATTGACTTATTATACTGCGAGCCGAACTACAAAGCCCGAATGAAAGAATTGATATTATAATATAGCAGTCTTATAAATATATTTTTCTGATATGAAAAAAATGCGGCAAGTCCAAAGGACTTGCCGCGACTGGTGCCGATGGTGGGGGTCGAACCCACACGGTATCGCTACCACGGGATTTTGAGCGCTGCCATATGAGTTTTAAGTGGCTTTATATGATATTATCAAATGCCTTGTAATGCAAGTAGCTATGCGGTCTTAACGGCATTTTTCGCATAAGACCGCAAAAGGCACAAAATCACATTTTTTGAAAAAGTGTTAGAAAACCATTAGAAGAAAGTGGTTCGCATAGTGGGAATTTCATTTCAAATATTTCTTTAACAAAAATGCACAAAAGTAAGGGAATGTATAAATGTCATTGCAAAATCCGACATTTGCATTTGCAAGCTTTATTCCGTATTTTATATCTTGGTATCGGTCGCCGTCTATTAAGGCACGCAAGGATTTTGATCTGCCGTTTGTTGCCTTTACCTCAACAGGAATTAAATCATTTGCCGTGCGGACAAAAAAATCTTCCTCCAAAGTAGAATTTTCTCTTTTGTAGTAATATAAATTAAGACCGCTCTTTACAAGTGCCTCTCCGACAACATTTTCAAATAATGCACCCTTATAAACACCAAGATTTTTGTTCGCTCTTAAATCGTCTTGTGCCTCTTCATCAAGCATTGCTACGAGCAGACCTGAATCTCCAAAATATATCTTATATTTTGTTTCATCAATATTGCCTTTAAGCGGCAATTCGGGAAAACCTAACTGATAGCAAATGTTTATAATACCGCTATCAGCAAGCCATTCTATACATCCTCGGTAATCCTTGAATCGTGCGCCGTGTGCGACCTTTGAAATTTGAAATTTTTTATTTTCCTTTGCAAGCTGGGCAGGGATATGATTGAATACATTAAGTATTCTGCCCTGGTCTAATCCTTTTGCATATTTTCTTATGTCTTCTTTGTAGTCTTCAATTAACTGCCGTTGGGTTTCAAGCGAATTCTCAAATGTGCCTTTTTCTATATACTCACGAACCACCGCAGGCATACCGCCTAAAATGCAAAAATCAATAAACATCGAGTTTAAGACGCTTAATTCCGCATCGTTAAAAGGCGTAAGCGTTTTCATATGATTTAGAATAGTTAAAATGAAATCATTATCATAACCTTTCGCCCAGAGGAATTCCTCAAAATCCATAGAATGCATTGCGTAATCCGTTTTATATCCAACACTGTTGCTTTCAATTTTCTTGTAATTGATGCCGAGCATTGAACCGCTGCAAATCACATCAAACCGTCCGTCAAGCTTGAAAAACTTTAATGACGTCGCTATGTCAGGGAATTCCTGAATTTCATCGAAAATTATGAGCGTTTTGCTTTCAATGAATTTTTTGGAAGGGTCAAGCATTGAAATGTTTTTCACAATATCAGCCGCTTTGTAGCCGTCAGATGTTATGGTTTTATACTTCGGTTCTTCTACAAAATTGATATTTATAACACTTTCATAATTTATTTTTGCAAATTGACAAATCGACTCTGTTTTTCCAATCTGTCGGGCGCCTTTTACAATAAGAGGCTTTCTGTCAGGATTTTCTTTCCATTCTTTTAGAAAAGTATCAATTTTTCTTTTTAAATACACCGTAAAATCAGCTCCTCATACATAATAGCTACTGTGTATTATACACCAAATTTAATAAACAATCAATCGTTTTCACAAAAAAATGAGGGAATTTTTCTAAAAACCCTCAAAAAACATAGCCATTATAGACTAAAATATCACCTGATAAAAATGCTATTATAAATGACAACATGAGCAAATACCGATGACATTGTGAAACAACTTAAAAAAGTTGACATTTTTTATTGTTTCTGTCATAATTATAATGCAATTTTGTATTACTGATTGAAGAAATGAGGATTTTGAATTGAATTACTATACTTCCGTCCTTATAATTTCATGGCTTGCGCTTATTGTTCTCAGTGTTTTGGTACATGAGAATGACCGCCTTATGAAAAAGGATAAAATAATTTTATATTCAACCTATGCAATAGTAGCACTTTCGGCGCTTGCAGAATGGTTGGGTATATATTTTAGCGGAAATACAGCAGTACCTTTATGGGTGCTTAAAGCTGTTAAGTGTGCCGACTACATTTTAACACCAATCGCAGGAGGGGCATTGGCTGCACAGCTTAGAAGCCGAAGTATCTGGCAAAAGAGTATTCAAATAGTTATAGATGTCAATGTTGTTTTTCAGCTTGTTTCAGTATTTACGGGATGGATGACGGTTTTTGATGCACAAAACAGGTATTCGCACGGACCTTTATATGCAGTTTATGCTTGTATATATTTTATTTTGACTGCACTAATTATAATTGAGTTTGCTACATACGGAAGAAAATTTCGCCGTCAAAACAGAACTTCGCTGTATGCCACTTTAATGTTAGTTGTAATAGGTATTGTAATGCAGGAAGGATTAGGGGGAGAAATCAGAACAGCATATTTGGCATTGACATTGGGAATGGCTATGATGTTTATACATACTACGGAGTTTTCACAGCTCACAGCAGATGACTATATGCGTGAGCAACGCCTGCAAATTATGTTAAGTCAAATTCAGCCGCACTTTCTTTACAATACGCTTGGCGCAATCGGGCATCTTTGCAAAAATGTACCGGAGGCAAAATCGGCAATTAACAAATTCTCTCAATATCTGCGCGGAAATCTGAATTCGCTTTCTCAGTTAGAACCTATACCGTTTTCTGCTGAATTAGAGCATACAAAAGCATATCTTGAACTGGAACAGCTCCGCTTTGGAGACGATTTAAAGGTAATATATGACCTTGAAGTGACGGATTTTTTAATTCCTGTGCTGACGCTTCAGCCGCTTGTGGAAAATGCTGTACGACATGGTATACGGGGCAATGAAAACGGACGGGGCACGGTAACGATAACTTCACGGGAATATGACGATTGCTATAAAATTACGGTAACTGATGACGGACCCGGATTTGACCTTGATGCACCGCTTGACGAAAAAAGGGGTGGCAAGCATCACATAGGTATCAGCAATGTGCAAGAACGCCTTCAATATGTAAATGGCGGAAAATTAGATGTCGAAACCGCAATCGGACAGGGTTGCCGTGTAACTATTGTATTGCCAAAGGAGCCGGGAAAATGCTGATATACGCAATTGATGATGAACAGGCGATGCTTGAAGAATTGCACGATGCCATAGAAGAGGCAGAGCCGTCTGCCGAAATTATTGATTTCAAAACCGCACGGGGAGTACTTAATGCTATTAGGGAGAGAAAGCCTGATGTGGTTTTTTCGGATATTCAAATGCCCGGTATGGACGGACTGGCACTTGCAGTTAATATCAAAAACGAGACGCCGAATACTAAAATTATCTTTGTAACGGGATTTTCAGAGTATGCCTTGGAGGCATATAACCGCCATGTGAGCGGTTATATAATGAAACCAATAGAGTCTGCGAGAATTCGTGAGGAATTAGATAACCTTGACATCCCTTCTGAAACCTCTGCCGAGCCAAATAAACTGCGAGTTCAATGCTTTGGCAATTTTGATGTGTTCTTAAAGGGGAAGCCGCTGATTTTTAAGAGAAAGCAGACAAAAGAACTGTTTGCATATCTTATCGACCGAGAGGGCAGTATATGCACAGGCGACGAGATTATCAGTGCACTTTGGGAAGACAGCAACTGTGTAAAAGACCCAAAGCATTATTTGAGAGTACTGACACAGGACTTGCGCGAAACGCTTACAAATATTGGTATGGAAGATGTCTTAATACGGAAGAATAACTGTTGGGCAGTCCAAAAAGAGCTTTTGTACTGTGATTACTACCGAATGTTGGCAGGGGACAGCGAAGCGGTAAACGCCTATTATGGCGAGTATATGTCGCAGTACAGCTGGGCAGAACTGACGGCAGGCAGGCTTTATTTCAGAAAAAAATAAATATTCTGGAAAGCGTCTTGCTTTTTAAGACGCTTTTTGTGTGCAATTTTTACGAATTTCTACATATTTTGTGACGGTTTTGTGACGCTATATGTACTATAATATTATTAATTGGGTGAAGCTTGACCGCTATATTTAGTGCTTTGCTCAAAAAACAAAAATATGCCGTAAAAACGGCGAAAATAAAAGGAGGATTTTATTATGCGAAAAGCAAAAAGAATGCTGGGCATTATGCTTACACTTGCTATGCTCATCGGATTACTTCCGAGTATGCCTGCGTATGCACTTGCACCACATAATTCTTTCTACGATCCGTCGGCGGCAACAGGGCTGAAATACACAGGCTCGGCGCAGTGCCTTGTTTCAGGCGGAACTCTCACGGACAGCGGTGCTGCCTATCACTATTACATAGGTGATAGTGCACCGAGTGCAACGGAAGGTGCGTATACAATTATAGGCGGCTCCAATGTTACCGCAACAAATGCAGGTACATACCATGTATGGTGGACTTGGGACAGCGATAATGATCGTAGCGGCTCGGGTGCCAACGGTGATTTCACTGTTACCATTTCTAAGGCAAGCGGAAGTATATCCTATGCTACAACCGCTGTCAGCAAGACAATCGGAGATGACAGCGTTGAATTTACAAATGAGCTGACACAGGTTGGAGACGGTACAGTATCGTACAGCTCTAACAATACTGCTGTTGCAACGGTTAATGCATCAACGGGCGAGGTGACGCTTGTTGGCAGCGGTAATGCAACAATTACTGCAACAGTAGCAGACGGCACAAACTACACATATGCGTCAAAGACGGCATCGTATTCACTCAGTGCTTCTTTTAAGACTGTAATTGAAGAAATGGATAACGGGTATGTAGATTTTGCAGAGAGTGGAAATACTGTTACCCTGACAGTTACACCTGATGAGGGCTACGAGCTTGACGAGCTGACGGTTGTTGAGGGTGTTATTTCAGGCGGCGAAAGAGAAAAAGGAACAACGACGGTTACGACTGAAAAACAGACAGACGGAACATATAAATATACACAGCCAAGCCGCGGTTCTTTTGTAAGTGCTACTTTCAAAGAACTTACATATAAGATTACAGCAGGTGACGGTATTACAGTGACATCTCCTGCGACCCTTACGGGCGTTGCGGCAGGTACAGCGGTAACTGTTACACCTGTTGAAGATAAGGTTATTGTAGGAAAAGACGCAAACAACAATATTGTTGTTACGGGTACAAGCTTTATTATGCCTGCGTGCGACATAACACTTTCTGCTGAAACTATTGCAGCAGGCGACGGCTTTAAGACATTGCCGAATTCAGGTGTTGTAACATCAGGCAGATATTATCTTACAGAAGCAAAAACATTTACAGGTACAAAAACTGCCAACGGCTTACAGATTGCAGCAGGTGCAACAGTATATGTTTACTTAAACGGATACACATTGACTGCTCAGGGCTATAACGGAGAAAACGGTACAAATGGTGAAAATGCTTCCGCTTATTATTCGGGCTCAAACGGTAGTTCGGGCAGTGCAGGTAAAGCAGGTATTCTGTTACCAAACGGTGCAAAACTTATCTTTGTAGGACCTGGTACTGTAACCGCCAAAGGCGGTAACGGTGGAAAAGGCGGTAACGGCGGAAACGGTAGTAACGGTTACGCAGAGGGGACTTTCTGGGACCGTTATTACAGAGCAGGTAAAGGCGGCGGTGCCGGCGGCGCGGGTGCAGGCGGTGCGGCCGGTATCGGTGCAAATGCAAACAGTTCAAGTTACGGAGAAGTTCGTTTCTACGGCACTATAACAAAGAATATAACCGACGGCTCAAAAGGAAACGGCGGCACAGGCGGAAATGACGGTTCAAAAGACTATGACTCATATAGTTACTATGTTTATACCAAGTATAATTATGCAACAGGCGGAAGAGGCGGCAGTGCCGGTTCAGGCGGCGGTGCAGGTGCAGCTATCGGCGCAGGCGGTATAAGCGGCACAAAAGGCAGCAGAGGTGCAAACGGCAGCGGACGCAACGGTGATTTGACATCAACATATTACAGTTACACTGCGGGTAAGGCTGCAAACGGTGCAAACGGTGCGGCAGCATCAAGTACAGGTAATTATTCGTTGTGGTATATTGCAGGTATAACAGCCGATGCAGGAAATAACACATTTGTAAGCGGAGATATAACCGCAGACGATATTGCAAAATTGACTGTAACAGGCTATTATCATAAAGCAAGTAGTGCGGAGTTAGCAACCTTTGATAATACAAGCGCTGATTGGGACGCTATCTCGGTGCTTAGCCAGAATGTTCCATCATTAGGCTATGGCGGTAAAAAGAATCACAAGACTGAGGATCACATTGTAAACCTCAGCAGTGCAGGTGCAACTCTTGCAAAAGGTGCAAACCTTATAGAGCTGAATTTCAAAGACGGCGAAACAGTTTATTATACAACACTTAATATCTTTACAACTGATGCAACAAGCGTACCGAATTCTAAAAACCCGACCGCAGGTGATGCGGCAGCGTTTAACGCACTTTCGGGCAACACAATTCGTTACATATACAATAACAAAGCACACAAATTCTCAGGCACAATAGACGGAGAAATCGAAAAAGCCGCAACAGCAGGTGATTTGTGGGACGGCGGAGCACTTATAAACCTTGCAGACTCTAATGCTGTAAATTATGCCGTGCTTTATATACCTTACAATAGTTTCAAGGAATATACAGGCACATTTAATGGGGCAAGCGGTACAGTAGAATATAAAGGACTTAACAGTCAGCCGCAAAAGAGTACGGCAAACTGGGTTTTGAACGGCAAAACAACGGTAGACCAGACGGTAGCAGAGCTTGTAAGCGATGACAAGGCACTTATTCCTGCATATTTCGGTACAGGAACATTCGGTCTTGCAAGCCGTGACGGCGACACATTGGAAGGTATAGCAAATATTCATAACGCAGGTATGTATGTAATATATGAGCGTGTACTTAATTGGACTTGGGACGAAGCTACACAGACAAATATACCTTCTTATACATACAACAGATATAATGTTATCATTGAACAGGCAAAAATGGATATCGACCGTGCACAGGATTCTGTAAGTGTTGACGGTACAAAGGCTCGTAACCATGCTTATTATGCTTTTGCACAGGGCGTTAACGATGAACAGGTTTACGGTGAGTTTGCATTTGCGTCTGACCCAAGAACTCCTGACAATAATATTATATCCAAGGGCGAGCTTTGGAATAATAAAGAGGGCGAAGTTGTAAACGCTACAAATAACATTATCCGTGACATCAAGTGGGAATACAACATTTATGAGTATGATGACGCATTTACAACAAGTGAAGAGGCATTGAAACTCAGCGACGGTAAAATTGTTGACGGTAAGCGTAATATGAACAACTATCTCTGTCAGAATGACGGTGCAAATGTTACATGGTACACTAACACAACCGCAAC
>Ga0310786_10005654_pt1 | contig 16883 bp, 13 predicted proteins | sample AusTroGonzalo_MG_FD_203881 | JGI IMG/M metagenome (GOLD analysis project Ga0310786, IMG submission 203881) | Bovine rumen microbial communities from tropical cattle in Woodstock, Queensland, Australia - Gonzalo_03 (v2) (version 2) | ecosystem: Host-associated > Mammals > Digestive system >... | reverse complement strand
GCGAACTCTATCCGGATTCCGTCAAGCCGTTCCGCATGTTGCCCTTTGACGTGCAGATGATCGGTGGCCTCGTGCTCCACGAAGGTGCCATCGCCGAAATGGCTACCGGTGAAGGTAAGACGCTTGCCGCCGCTCTCCCGGTTTACTTGAACGCCCTTTCTGGTCATGGTGTGCATGTGGTGACCGTGAACGACTACCTCGCTGGTCGTGACGCCAAGCAGATGGGTCTCGTCTACAAGTTCCTCGGCCTCACGGTGGGTCTTATCATCAACGGCCTCAATCCGGAACAGCGCCGCGAAAGCTATAACTCCGACGTGACTTACGGTACCAACAACGAATTCGGCTTCGACTACCTCCGTGACAACATGGCTGTAGAACCGAACCAGCTGGTGCAGCGCGAACTCAACTTCTGTATCGTCGACGAAGTGGACTCCATCTTGATCGACGAAGCCCGTACCCCGCTCATCATCAGTGGTCCGGCCGAAGACGCTACCGAAAAGTACGCCAAGGCAAACGAAATTTCTAAGCAGCTCGTCAAGAACAAGGACTTCTCCGTCGACGAAAAAGACAAGAACATCCAGTTTACCGAAAAGGGCGTGCTCCACATCCAGGACTTGATGCACATTACGAACCTCTATGGCGAACATGCCGACTGGGTTCACTTCCTCGACAACGCTCTCCGCGCCTGGTACCTCTTTGAAAAGGATGTCGACTACATCGTCCGTGACGGCGAAATCATCATCGTCGACGAAAATACAGGCCGCTTGATGGAAGGCCGCCGCTATTCTAACGGTATCCACCAGGCTATCGAAGCCAAGGAAAACGTGCCTATCCGCCGCGAAAACCAGACGCTTGCGACGATTACGTTCCAGAACTACTTCCGTATGTACAAGAAGCTTTCCGGTATGACCGGTACGGCTGAAACCGAAGCTACGGAATTCATCAAGATCTACAATATGAACACGTGGGTCATTCCGACGAACAAGCCGTGCATCCGTAAGGATTTGCAGGACTTGGTCTATAAGTCCGAAGGCGCCAAGTGGAAGGCCATTGTCGAAGAAATCAAGGAACGCCACGCCAAGGGCCAGCCGCTCCTCGTGGGTACGGCTTCCATCGAAAAGTCCGAAATCCTCCACGGCATGCTCGAAAAGGAAGGCATCCCGCACGAAGTCTTGAACGCCAAGAACCATGGCCGCGAAGCTGAAATCATCCAGTACGCTGGTCACAAGGACAAGGTGACGATTGCAACGAACATGGCTGGTCGTGGTACTGACATTGCTCTTGGACCGGGCGTGACTGAACTCGGCGGTTTGCATGTGCTTGGTACTGAACGTCACGAATCCCGCCGTATCGACAACCAGTTGCGCGGTCGTTCCGGCCGTCAGGGCGACCCGGGTTCCAGCCAGTACTTCCTCTCCCTCGACGATAACCTGATGCGTATCTTCGGTGGCGACAACGTCAAGAACTTGATGAGCCGTTTTGGCGTGGGCGAAGACGAAGTGATCACCCACCCGATCGTCTCCCGCTCCATCCGTGGTGCCCAGCGCCGCGTGGAAGGCCAGAGCTTCGATATCCGTAAGCACTTGCTCGACTACGATAACGTGATGAACGAACAGCGCAAGGTGATTTATGGCCTGCGTCGTCGTATCTTGAACGGCGAAGACATCCGTGATGAAATCATGAACCGCATCGAAGATGCTTGCGATATCAAGGTTTCTCAGTACGTTCCGGCAAAGACTTATCCGGAAGAATGGAAACTCGAAGATTTGCATGCTGACTTGCAGCGCACGCTCGGCATGGAATACAACTTGACGCTCGAAGATGCCGTTTCGAAGACTCCGGAACAGGTTCTTGATGAAATCATCGGTCTTTGCAAGGCCCGTTACGACAAGCTCACGAAGATCATTCCGGATGCCGACTTCCGCAACATCGAACGCCGCTTCCTCCTCATGACGATCGACCAGGTTTGGAAGGAACACTTGTATGCCATGGACCAGCTGAAGGATTCCATCCGCTTCCACGGCTACGCCCAGAAGGATCCGCTGATGGTCTACAAGAGCGAAGGCTTCAAGCTGTTCGAAGGTTGCCTCGAAAAGATTGCAACGCTCACGGCTCTCCGTATCTTGAACATCCGCATCACTCTCCCGAACGGCGTGACGGTTTCTCCGGACCAGCTCCAGCTCAAGAGCCAGGAACAGATCGACGCCGAACGCAAGGCCGCCGAAGAAGCAGCCGCTGCCGCAGGTAACGCTGACGAAGCTAAGGCTACAGAATCTGCTGAAGCCCAGCCGTCTCAGGAATCTGCAGAACAGCTGAGTGCCGATGGCGCGAAGGCCGCAGGTCTTGCCGGTCAGGCCGCCGCTTCCGAAACGAATGCGATTTCTGAAGACCAGGCTGACGGTCAGCCGATGCCGCAGAGCGCCCTTCCGGGAACTCGTCCGAATCGTGTGAACCCGGCCCTCGCTGCCGCTGTGAAGCGTGCCCAGCAACAGGCTGGTGCAAAGCTCGGTCGCAATGACCTCTGCTGGTGCGGTTCTGGCCTCAAGTACAAGAAGTGCCACGGCAAGGACGTGGAATAATCCTTATCTGTCACCCCGGCCATTGTGCCGGGGTCGCCTATTAAAAAATTGAAAACTGCGAAGAAATTTTTCAGCCTCGAAGGCATTGACGGTTCCGGCAAGTCGACGCAAATAGACTTGTTGGTTTCAGCACTTGAATCCGAAGGTTACAAGGTTGTACGCTTGCGTGAACCTGGTGGCGCAAAAATTTCTGAGCGCATTCGTGAGCTGCTGTTGGACCCTGCGTTCAAGGGTGTCATGGCTGACGATACCGAACTCCTGCTGTACAATGCGGCTCGCGCCCAGGTGATTCACGAAATCATCCAGCCGGCACTTGATGCAGGGAACATCGTCATTGCGGATCGCTTTGCGTGGAGTACGTTTGCCTACCAAGGTTATGCCCGCGGGCTCGGTGCCGACAAGGTACAGCGCCTGACGGAACTCACGTGTGGCGCCTGCTTCCCGGAACTCACGATCGTGCTTGACTTGACCGTCGAAGCTAGCCGTGCCCGCATGGCGACGCGCGGCGGAGCGCCCGATCGCCTCGAGAGTGAAAAGCTTGACTTCTTTGAACGTGTCCGCGAAGGTTACCTTGCAGCGGCCCGCGATTACAGCGATGTCGTGACCGTGGTCGACGCGGCCCGCACTCCCGACGAAGTCCAGCGCGACGTCCTTTCTTTGATACATGCGAAACTGATATGATCTTTCTGTTTATACTCATTTTCGGTGTCGTGTTCCTGTTCGTGAACGTGAGGAATGTTGCGCCAGGAATCAAGGGCAGCCTCATTGCAGGCGCTACGGTTATCCTCCTCCCCCTCTGTTTCTTATTTAGGACAAATTACATATCGTCGCTTGGCATGTCCTTCCTTTCGGTTTGGCTTGCCGAAGCGCTGCTGGTTTATATCCTGTGGTGGATCGCCCGCATTATCCGCCGTATGGTCGTGAAGAAGCCGATTGAACAGCGTCTTGTCGTTTCGGTCTCTAGACTTCTGCTTTTTGTCTCGGTCGTGATGACAATCGTGATCGTGGCGATGGGGGTCGGCAACAACGAGAACTTCAAGGTACGTGAGTTCAAGGTGGCCGTGCCTACGGAACGTGAATTTACGGCGATGTTCTTTAGCGACCTTCACATCGATCCGCTTTTCAACCGCGAAAAAATGGAACGCATCGTGCATGTGTCCGACAGCCTCCATCCGGACTTTGTGCTGTTTGGCGGCGATTTTGCGGACGTGGTCGACTCGACGCTTTCTGCCTGGGAATACGACTTCTTGGTACAGAAGCTTGCTGCGACGGCCAAGGTGGCCGCAGTCGCCATCGACGGGAACCACGAAGGCTTCGTGGAACGCGAAGGCAGCGACTACAAAAAATGGATGCAGGACAACGGATTCGTCGTCCTCGAAGACTCTACGGTCTGTGCAGATTTCGTCTGCATCACCGGACGCGTGGACCACAGCGTGGCAAAGATGCGCGATGTCGAACGCAAGCCGCTTTTTGAACTCCGTCCGTCGACTGCCGATGCAAAGCTCCCCTGGCTCCTTTTGGACCATCAGCCCCGCGGCATCGAAGAGGACCATGCAGGAAGACGCCCCGACTTTGCAATGTCCGGCCACACGCACAATGGCCAGTTCTTTCCGGGAACGGTCATTATCAACTGGGTCTGGCGCCTGGCATACGGTCTTGGCGAACTCGATGATGTGAAGTGGCTCGTCTCTAGCGGTGTCGATTCCTGGGGACCTCCTGTGCGCGTGGGTAGCGAAACCGAGGTCTGGTTCCTCCGTTTTGTACCTAACGACCTGTAATGTCAGTGAGTGTCAAATTTCATTAACTATATTTTAACGAACTATGGCTCTTTGTTTAGAATCAGATCAGTTAGAAACCGTACAGAGAATCCTTGGGCTCCATTTTGAGGGCTTTGAAGTATGGGCGTACGGTACACGTGTTACGGGTGTGGATTTGACCCCGGATACCGAATTGGAATTGGTCGTCATCTCGGACTCCCCCATTTCTCTCGATGACATGACTTCGGTGGAAAAGGCATTTGTCGAAAGCGGACTTCCGTTCCGTGTCGATGTTGTTGACTGGTCCAAGCTCCCCGAATCTCTCCAGAAGCAAATCAAGAAAGAACATTCTGTCATTCAGGAAGCTGCCGATAGCTTCCAGTAACGGCGAGGTTAAAATATGAATCGCTTGTTTCCCGCAATTTTAGTCGCTCTTCTCTCCACCGCAGTATTTGCCCAGGACGACGTAGAACGTATCAAGCCGATGGTCAAGGGCGGACGCTGCTCCGAGGCCATTGCTCCGCTCAAGAAGATTTACGCTTCTTCCTTCCGCAAGATCGAAGGCGAAAAGGCTGCTGTGATGCTCACGGAATGCTACCTGCGTGAACATAAGCGCGCCGAAGCGCACGACATTGCATCGCGTTTCCTGGAATTCCATGTGAAATCCGCTTACCGCGAACGTATGGAACTTGCCCGCGCCATTGTCGATGTCGAAAACGGCTCCGTGTTTGACGGTGTCGAATCGATGCTCAAGGTGCTCTCCTATTCCACGAACCCGGCTGCAAGAACTCGCGCCAAGGACGTGGTCATCCAGACGCTAGCCGCTTCCCTCCTCAATGCCGAACAGCTCCAGTCCCTCCTCGAAAAGTATCCGGTGGACCGCGACGTGATCGGTTGGCTCGAACTCCAGATCGGTCGCGAATGCCAGAACGTCAAGCGTTACAAGGCTGCCAGGTACTGGTACAAGAAGGTCTTGAAGAGCAGCAATTCCGAAAGCTTGCAGAACACCGCCAAGAAGGGCCTGAGCGCTCTTGAAGGTCTTGGCGCCGGTCTCCCCACGGTTCTTGTGCTGGCTCCGCTCTCCGGTGACTTTGCCGAATTCGGTGCCGCTGCTGTACAGGGAACGGTTCTTGCTTATGAACAGGCTGGGCTCAAGGACAAGGTCAATATCCGCATCCAGGATACTCACGCCGATGCCGCCATTGCCCTGATGCGTACCCAGCGTGCCGTGAACCAGGATAGCGTGATTGCCATTGTCGGTCCTATCATGAGTGCCCCGGCGACGGCCGTGGCTGCCTGGCTCGGTGCCAACTACCAGCATGTGCCGATGCTTACCCCGACGGCAACGGATGGTGGCATTGCAAAGCTTGGCCCGAATATCTTCCAGGTGAACATCACTATGGACATTCTTTCGCAGACGATTGCCGACTTTGCCATCAAGTGCCTTGACATTCGTGAGTTTGGCATCATGAGCCCGCTCGGTGATTTCGGTTCGACGATGTCCGAAGACTTTACCCGTGCCGTTGAACGCCGTGGCGGTTCTGTGGTCGCCTTCCGCAACTACGAAGAAGGCCGTCCGGACTACAAGACCGAATTCAACCTCTTGCGCGATGTGCGCTTTAACCAGGAAAACCGCCGCCGCAACATTGCCCGTGGCGCCGATGACCTGAACTCCGTGAATCCGAGAGACCGCAAGGCCTATCTCGCAGACTCCACTGTCGAAATCCCGGGCCTCTTCATTCCGGCCACGAACCCGGCGGATGCTGGTGCCATGGTTAGCCAGGCTGCATTCAACAAGGTTTCCGGTACGTATCTCGGCACGTCGGGCTGGTACGGTCGCGAACTCTTGATCCAGGGCAAGCGCCTTGTCGAAGGTTCGTTCTTCAGCGTTCCCGATCTCGATATGGACAAGGGTAATTCTGCCTATACGAATTTCGTGAAGAACTTCAAGGATCGCTGGGGCGTTGAACCGAGTGAAGACAAGGTAAGCGGTCTCAGCTTCGATGCCGCCAACATCATCTTCACGACCTTGGATGCCATTTCCGGCAAGCAGGACGATATGACGCATTACATCAATGCGACCAAGGACTTCAAGGGTATTTACGGTGATATCAAGTTCCGTCGCGGCGCTAACGCCAACACGAAAATCGTGACCGTGAAGAAGGGCAAGTTCGAAGTGGTGACGACTTGCGAAAAGCAGGACCTCAGCAAGGAAAAGGAATCCAAGTCCAAGAAAAAGAAGTAACTGAGCAATGTCACCCCGGACTCCGTTCCGGGGCCGCCTTAGAGCGGACACCTCCCTCTCGTATGCGAAAGACAATTTCAAATGGAGAGAGTGACTGTCTTAAAAAAGAACCCTGTGGCCTTTAAACCACAGGGTCTTTCTTTTTGTGTTAGGAGGAGTTCCTTTTTATTAGCAGCTTCCGGCGCAAATGCAGGCGGCGACAAAGTCCGCCGATTCGCCCTGCTGGTAATAGGCGTAGAGGTTCGAATCGTCCATGATATCTTCGAGATTGATACCGCTCGTCAAATTCAGCTCGTCTTTAATCCGTTCCTTGAAGGTCTGGAAACCCGGATGGAACAGGTAGTATAGAGCCGCAGTCTGAGTTTTGTGGAACAGCTTCATAGAAACCTCCAGTTTAAAAGTTTAGACCTACATCTATTTTCGTCCTTCTTTCGTTGGTTCGCCGGCTTTGGGGGTTGTCCCGTAGTGTGGCGCCCAACTTGTTGTAACTTCCCTTCTATCAACGACTTAGCTTCATTTTAGTTCTAAAATTGTTGATAGAATGTTTACTTCTTATTGATATCTATAGTATTTATACATTTTTTTATAAAAAAGGACAAGGTCTGCCATATTCCAAAATGGAACAAGGCGTGGGAATATGAAATTTTCTAAATTGGTTTTTGATGCTTTCGAGAATTGTTGCACCGATTTTAGTTGTTGCCGGCGTGTCCTTTGCAGGTACGCCTTCTTTTGAACTTCCGCCGACGCAGAAAGCTCTCGCCGAAGAGATCACCCAAAAAACGATGCAGCTCAAGTACACCGACGCGTTCTCGGTTGCCCGCAAGCTCCGTTTGGAAAATGACGGCATCGGCTGCGTTTTCCAGAACATCATTCGCGTCAGTCTTTACGACGATAAGGGCGATACCACATCGCTCAAGGTTGCCGCAAAAAATCTCGAATCCTGCAAGACCGAAGGGCTTTGGGACGCTCTCCGCAATTTTGAAATCGGCTACGTGCTTACCGAGACGGGGCATCCTGTCAAAGGAGCCATGCAGACGCGCTCGGCCGCAAACCAGTTCGAAGATGCCGAGGATTACGAATCCAAGGCTTTCTATGCCATTTATGCCTACTACGTCGATAACAGTCTTGGCTGGCTTCCGTTCAAGTCGGATAACCGCGAAGGGTACCTCAAAGCGCTCGATGCGGCATCCATCAAGTCGGAGCGTTTTTGGCCGTTGTTCTTGACGCCGCTCATTTGGATGCACTACGACCGCAAGGAATTTCAGAAGGGCTTGGAACTTGCAGAACGCGGGCTTAAAAAAGCCCCGAACCATCCGGTCATGCTCCAGATCAAGGCGGATATGCTTTACAGGCTAAAGCGATACGACGAAGCCGCCGCCATCTACGAGAAGAGCGCCGCCGATTATTTGGAACGTACAGGGAAGTCCATCCGTTACTGGTGTTCGGTCTTGAACCTCATCCGCATTTATCACGATGCTGGCGATGCAAACAAGGCATCAGAACAACGTAAAAAAATCGACGATCCTGAATACGGGAAGCTCAAAAAGTGGATGCCGTCTTCTCTTATGGACGACCTTAAGGACCGCGGACTGATTTAGATGTAGATTGAAAGATATAGGCTATAATTGTTAGAAAACTGATTGTTGTTGAGTATTGGAATGTATTTGCAATGCAAAGGAAGCATTATGTATGTTTTTCTTTTGCTTTTAATTACGTTTGATATAGAATAAATTAATTATCATTTGCCAAAAAACGTAATGCAAAAGATCGATTATGGCGAATACCCCTGAACCAGAAAAAATTCAAGAAACCGTTCAACCTGATTCTAAAACTCAATCTGGCCTTATTAAATATTTAACGGATCCCAAAAAATTAACTGGGACATTTATTGGCCTTATTGTATTTGCACTTGTTGCACCGGTGTTATTTACAAAATTGAGTTTCGGCGTTGTATTTGATGAACATACGGGACCGATTGGTGATACATTCGGGATTATGAATCCATTTATTGCGATTGCGGCGGCGATTTTAACTTTTGCTGCATTTGCAGCACAGTTTATTGCGAATGAAAAACTTCGTGAAGATGCGGAGAAGGATCGTAGAGAGAATAGGGAAGAACAAAAAAAAGCGGCCATTCGTAATCAAAAACAGCAGATTACGAATCGTTTTTATGAGATGTTGCAAATTCATCGGGATAATGTTAAGGAGTTGGAATGGGTTCAAGGTATTCACTATCAAAAAGAAGATTCCTTAAAAAAAGAAGATGATTGTGTTCAAAAGAGAGGCCGTCAGATTTTTTATTATTATCTGATTGAATTTGATTTTATATATGCAATCATTGACGCTCTTTATTCTGATTTGGATGTCAAAGATAAAATTGAAAAAGCGTATAATCTTTTTTACAAGAATGTTCCTGATAAGTTGTTTAATGCGAATGTAAGAGATAGGATAAGGGACTTTATTCAAGAATGTAATTCGGCTTTAAGTGCTTCTTTATATTTTCAAGAATCGGATCCCCTTTATGATTTATTTCACAATCACCCTGCGGTCTTAATAACATTGGAGCATATTTTTTATTTCAAAGACTATTTTAAATTACAACCTCTTTTCAAAGGCCATTTTGAGGAACTCAATAATTACTATCGCCATCTGTTCTTAACGGTAAAGACCGTTGCAAAAGAAAAAAAAGAATATTTGTCTTATGAAGAAAAACGTGATCTTTTACGTATCCTTCGAGCCCAGCTGACTAATACTGAACAGATAATGTTGTTCTACAACTGGTTTTCTGGGAATGGTCGTCAATGGGAAGAAGATGATCCTGATGGGTTCCACTTTTTTACAGAATATCGTATGATTCATAATATAATGCCTGGTCGAATGCTTCCGGTACATTTATTATATACAGAAGGAAAAGCTCCTAAAAAATTCATAAAATATATCACGGAACATTTGCCAATTTACTCTTCTATAAAAAAATTCTGTACAAAGGTTGACCCGATGTTTGAATTTGAAGATAGAAGAGGAAATCCAAAATTTGATTATGATAGATAAGTAGATTGTCTTATACACTTATTGTTGTTCTTCGGCCCTGCTTTTTTGCAGGGCTTTAATTGTTAACAAAATTTATCATAAAAATACTCGGACAACCTCCGCAAAAAAGCGTGTTAATAAGTAGAAGCACGTTAACATATCAGGAGGTTTTCTTATGTCGAGTCATGGTTCCGTATTGCGGGTCGGCTTCTTTCTGGACGGCTACACGTTAAAGAAGGTGAATGAATATTATTCCAAGCACCATCGCTATCATGCGCGGCTGGACTTCAGGGCGCTCAAGGATTGGGTTCGCGATTACACCACGAAACTTTTCGGGAAGGATGGCTGCATTGTCGAAATCGAGGCGCATTACTATCACCCTTATGTCAGGTTTGAAGATACCGACCTCTCTGTAATTGATACGGGGATGGGGCGCTTTGAAAAGCAGCTGATGCTTGCCGGTATCGAGATGCACTACAACTTGCCCGAGGAGATGGGCAAGATGGGTCCCAACATGCAGCTTGTGGAAGATGCGTACCTTTGTGCGTTCTACCACAAGATCGATGTCCTTGTTCTGCTCAGTACGCAGGGGCAGTACTCGTCGCTGCCGGAACGCATTCGCAAGGAAAGAATTCCCGTGTTGCTTTTGGGGTGGAACTTTATGTACGAGAAGGAAAATTCGACGGTGTATTGGAGGACGGACGCCAGCTTGCGTGAAATGTGCGGTTACTATGTCGCGATGGAAAAGGTAGCGGAAATGTATCCGCCTGACCGTCATTCCACAAAGAATTTGTTCTTGCTGCCGTACAGTTCTCGCACGTCGCAGGGGCAGGATGTCTGGAATGCGTACCTGCAGAAGCTCATAGCATCGCTCGACGAACCGAAACCGGGTTTCGAAAAAACAGGGTACAAAAAAAGCCCCGCCATGGCGAGGCTCGGTTAGCAAAGTTGTAAGCTAAATCTTGTTTTGCTGTTTCTTGTCCCACGGGCTGAGGAACATCCAGGTGAAGCGGAGACCTGCATACCAGGTGTCGCCAACGTTGTCTGTACCGTACGGATTCGGGTCGATGTTGAATCCTTCAAGTTCCAGTTCGCTGTAACGCACGACGCGGTAGCCGCCGTAGGCACCGATGGCGAATTGATCAAATTCGAGACGGAGTTCAAGTTCGGCGGTAAAGGTGGAAGCGAGCGTGCTATAGAAGCGGTCTCGGAGATTTTCGTACTTGGTGCGGTCCTGGTCCGTGACGGTAAAGCCCGATGCAAAGTGGAAGTTGATCAGGTTGAAGCCGATACCCACGGCCGGAATCAGGTTGAAGAATGCGTTTTCGCCAAGGACTTTCCAGCCGAACATCCAGTCTGCGCCGTAGGAGAACCATTCGACGTCGTACAGGTTGTAAGAACGGCTAGAGGGCGTTGCGTCGGCGTACTTGCTTTCGATGGTGGCTACATAGGAGCTGGCCTTGCGTTCGGATTCTTGGTTCGGCATGAAGTTGATGTCGAACCAGGTCATGAACTGCTTGTACTGTGCGCCGACAATGAAATGTAAGCCCAGGTAGTAGTCGTTGAACTTGTTGTAGCTGTAGTTGCCGTAGTATTTGGCGAGGACGGTATCGGCCTTACCGCTTGTGTCGGTTACGATAGCCTTTGTCATGTGGCCGATGTCGGCAAAGGCGATATTGTTCACGTACCTTTGGAATTCGCTGCGCATGCCGCGATAGTCTGCACCTACGGAAATAAATCCACGGATGTGGTCCTTGTCGTAAAAACCGGCTTCGGCGGCGTGTGAATTGGAGGCCAATGCCAGAATGCCAAACACCGCAGCCATGCATAAAGAGGCTATTTTTTTCATCATAAAGACTCTCTCCTAATAGGAATCTCTAAAACAATACTATGTCAAATAATAAAATACATTATCTTCTGGTTTTGTGCATTAGTTTTTGCTATAGATTGCCTGAAATCAACAAATTAAGGCAGTTTTACCATTCGTTCCGCATGCCGAGGTTTAATTTTTCCGGAGTTTTGCCGCTATGCGTTTTGGTTTGTGCCATTGGTTTTTGGGGATGCCGCGAAAAGGGGGACGATAGCTCGGCTGTTGCTGAGTGCAGCGAAAGTGCGCAAATGGAGCCGGTCGGGAGCAGTTACTTTTCGCTGGGCAAGCTTTGCGGAGTCGACGTGGCGGAGCTGCGTTCTGTCGTCGGGAAGGATACGCTTGTCCACAAGTTCGTGATGATGGATTCTGCGGCGGCATCGCTTGGTACGGACTTGCGCCGTCGCGGTTTCCCGGAGGAATGGCGGTCTGCTTTTGTGTTGCAGGTTCCGCTCCGTAGGGTAGTGGCGCTTTCGACTTCACAGGTCGGCTATCTGCTGAGGCTTGGACTTCGCGACAGGATCATCGGCGTTTCGGACGGCAACTACATTGCCGATAGCATCCTGTATTACCGAACCCAGCGCGGTTCTTCGCGTGAGCAGACCCAGGCTGTTGCGGGGGCACCGGAATTCGTGGAAAGTATCGGTTACGATGCGGGCGCCTTGGAAAAGCTTATGGCGCTCAAGCCCGACCTGATCTTTGACTTTACCACGGGCGGCGACTACGATAACTACGAACAAATTGCACGGACGAGCCTTCCGCTGATGCTCACGTCCGAGTGGCAAGAAAGTAGTCCCCTTGCAAAGCTGGAATGGATTAAGTTGTACGGAGTACTGTTCGGAATCCGTCCACTGGCTGATTCGATTTACGAAGACGAAAAGAGCAAATATGAAACCCTAAAAAAACTGATCGCCTCTTCTGCAAGCGACCCACTTCCAACTTCCTACTTCCTACCGTCTACTAAATCCTGCCCGCGCGTTTTGGCTGGTATGTCTTACGGCGGCGTGTGGCATGCATCCGGCGGAAGCAGCTTTACGGCGAACCTCGTTCGCGATGCGGGAGGCTGTTACCTGTGGGCGTCCGATACTTCCCGTGAACTGACTTTTGCGTTCGAAGAAATCGTGGCGCTTGCCGACAGTGTCGACGTGTGGGTCAATCCGTCTATGTTCGGAAGTGTCGAAGAGATGCTTGCATTGGAACCTCGTGTCGATAACATCAGGGCCTTCCGGGAAAAGAAGATTTTCCAGAATGACGGTCGCAAGGGGATTGGCGCCGGTAACGATTTTTACGAAGGAGCGGTCACGCGGCCGGCGGAACTCCTGTGGAATCTTACAAAATGCATAAAAGGCTCCGTTCCGGGGGTAAATTCCTTGGATACCAGTTACAAATGGTACAGAAATATCTATAATTTTTAGCGTATGATGTCACACACAGGTATTGGAGATTGGATCGTCGCTAAGTATGACCTTGGTGTCCCGTTATTGCAACTGGTGCCGAGGGAATATGCGGACTTTCTGCTTTTGAATGCGCAGATCCGCGAATACGATGCTGGCGAGATCATCCTCCAGGGCGGAGTCGAAGGCGAATCCTTCTGCGTCTTGCAGAGCGGGCGTGCTACGATTTGCGGTCAGATTCTTCCTGACGGCCATTACAGCACCTTGACGACCCTGGAAAGTGGCTCCTGCTTTGGTGAAATGTCCATCTTGTGCAACGAGCCGACGAGCAATACGGTTATTGCTGCCGAGGACGGTTGCACGGTGCTTCATATTCCGAAGGCGGAATTCGTGAAGTTTCTGGACAAGAATCCGAGCATCATGGTATACCTGTACAAGGTGATGGCGGACCGTCTCCGCGCGAAGAACCAGGCGTTGGACGAATTTGAACGTTTGTCGCTCCTGGCTTCGGCGAAGGTGCTTCCGTTTATAGATTTTGCGCAGACGATGGAAAAGAGTCGTATTACGGGAACAGTCATTTTTGAATGTGCCGGGGAGTCGGGCTTTATCGCCTTCCAGGACGGTCGAATCTGCTGTGCCAAGTGCGGCAAGCTTGCAGGTCCGGACGCTCTCGAAAAGATGCTTTCCTGGGGTGACGAAACGCTGTTCAAGCTGGACACGCACGTGATGCCCGATGTGGTTAACATCAACCAGATGTCGGATACGACAAGCCTTATTCTTGATGCGCTAAGAAATATTGATGAAAAACAAAGTGCCCGTAAATAGGGCCCAATCGCTGCCCGCTCGTAGGGCAAAGGAAAAAAGATGAATTACGCAGACGCAGGAGTTTCCTTGGCACGTGCCGATGAGGCAATGGTCGGTGTCAAGAAGTCCGTCCGTACCACTTTCAACGAAGGCGTTCTCGGTGACGTTGGCAACTTCGGTGGCCTCTTCACATTGAACCACCTCGGCATGAAGGATCCCGTCCTCGTGAGTTCCGTGGATGGTGTCGGCACCAAGCTCAAGGTCGACATCGAAATGGGCACGCACGAACTGCCGGGCCAGGACATCGTGAACCACTGCTGCGACGATATCCTCGTGCAGGGCGCACGTCCTTTGTTCTTCCTCGACTACGTGGCCACGGGCCGCTTGGAACCGGGTGTCATGGACAAGCTCGTTGCCGGTATGGCAAAGGCTTGCCGCGAAAACGGTCTCGTCTTGATCGGTGGTGAAACTGCCGAAATGCCGGGCTTCTACGGTCCGGGCGACTACGATATCTCCGGTACTATCGTGGGTGTCGTGGAACGCGAAAACATCATCGACGGCAAGAAGATCAAGCCGGGTACGATCATCCTCGGTCTCCCGTCCACCGGTCTCCATACAAACGGTTATTCTCTTGCTCGTAAGGTCCTCTTTGACGTGGCCGGCTACAAGGTCGACACGGTCGTGGACGGCATGGACAAGTCCATCGGCGAAGCTCTCGCCACTCCGCACCGCAGCTACTACCCGAGCCTCATCGATCTCTGCAACAAGAAGATCATCCAGGGCCTCGCTCACATCACGGGTTCCGGCTACCAGGGCAACATCCCGCGTATCCTCCCGGACGATGTCGACGTGATCATCGATCGCACCACGTGGGATCCTCCGATGATCTTCAAGCTCATCCAGCAGGCCGGTTCTGTCGAAAAGGACGAAATGTACTCTACCTTCAACATGGGTATGGGCATGCTCGTATTCATTGACCCGAAGGACAAGGACGAAGTCGTTGCTCACCTCGAAGCCAAGGGCGAAAAGTGGGTGCAGATCGGTGAAGTCGTGAAGGGCACCAAGCAGGTGAAGTTCCGCGACTAATCGCTCACTGTCATCCTGGAGCGCAGCGACGGGATCCAGCACTAGATTCCCTCCCTTCGGTCGAGAATGACAGAGTCGAAGGATCTAAAAAGGCTTGCACGCAAGTGCGGCCTTTTTTTTGTTCCAACTCACATATCAGCTTTCAAAAAACTTTTTTTTGTGCATTTTTAGTTAAGAAAATCTAATTTTAGACAAGATGTGGAAAAGGAAAATTATGAAAAAACGTTTATTGAGCACCATTCTTGCTGTTGGTGCAGTATCGATGTATACCGCCTGTTCGGATTCTGAATCGCCGCTTACGCCGGCTACGCAGAATTCTTCGTCTAGCGTTGTTTCGAATGTCGAAAGCAGCTCTAGCGGTATTGCTCCGAATCCGGGTTCTAGCTCGTCCATTGATCCGGGCTTAGGTGGCGGTTCTGAACCGTCTTCGAGTTCTTCTGCGGTTGCCCCGAATCCGGGTTCCAGCTCCAGTGTTAATCCGGTTCAGTCTAGTTCGTCTGTGAATCCGACGTCTAGCGCAACTCCGGGGTCATCTGCTGTCGAAAGTTCCAGCAGTGCCGAACCGCAGCTGGATGCAAGCGGATTCCCGACTCTCGAATCTTACGGTCCGCCTCCGGCTGAATACACCAAGGACATCTTGAGCAACGGAAATAAGGGCTGGAACAGCCGCTATTGGGATGCTTGTAAGCCGCACTGCTCCTGGATTAGCAATGGTCAGGAAGGCAAGACCGATACGACTACGCAGGAATCTTACGAGAAGGGCATGACGACTGCCCGTAACTGCAACATCCACGACGTTGAAGTCCCGACCTTTACGCTTGGCCATGCTGTTCAGCAGTACTGGTATGGCTTTGAAGGCACGAACAACGCTTGCGGCAATGCTAAGGAAAAGGGCGTGTTCACTTGCACGGACATGGCTCCTATCGCAGTAAATGAAAATCTCTCTTACGCTTATGTGGCTGGCCCTGGTTCCCAGACGACCTGCGGCAAGTGCTTCCACTTGCAGTATGACGGCTCCTTCAAGGATGCTAGCGGTAACAACGCCCCGAAGGAAACTCACAAGGCTCTTAAGGGCAAGCACATTGTCGTGATGACATCCAACATCGGTCACGATGTGGAAAACGGCCAGTTCGACCTCATGGTTCCGGGCGGTGGCGTGGGCGCCTTTGACGCTCTCTCTACGCAGGTGAACGGTGCGAATATCAACTGGGGCGCAGGCTTTGGTGGCTTCCTCACGGAATGCCAGAGCAAGCACGGTTACGACAACAAGCTTGAAGTTTATCAGGAATGCGTGAAGGATATGTGCGATGCCGCATTCGGTTCCGCTGGACTTCCGAACTTGCTCCGTGGTTGCCATTGGTTTGCTGACTGGTATATGGCTGCCGACAATCCGACCTATCACTGGGAAGAAGTGGAATGTCCGCAGTACCTCATCGACCATTACATGACGCGTATCAACAAGACCAAGGATAACCGTTATAAGTGGCACGATGACTGGTCGACCTACAAGGAAGGCGATCCGCTTGAAGAGCAGGAATGCCTGACGGAAGAATATCCGAACGGCTGTAAGCCGTAAAAACCTCTTACAATGTCATGCCGGACCCCGTTCCGGCATCACCTTACACGCTTGTCATCCCGGCCTCTGTGCCGGGATCGCCTTTCTAAAACGCCCCGGAAGCTCCGCTCCCGGGCATTTTTTTTGCATCGTCCCCCCGGCCTTACTGTCATGCCCGCCTCCGAGCGGGCATCTCCTTACACGGCTCCCATTACAATGTCACCCCGGATTCATTCCGGGGTCGCCTTCCCCTCCAAAAAGATTTCTGTTCACAGAATGTGAATAATGTGTGGCACCGGCGGCATACATCCCGTTTTTAACGAAAAAAGTGAAAAAAAGTGAATTTTTTTCAGAATTACCCCTTGCAAAAGTTCCTGAAAATTCTATAATTGGCGCCGTTCCTGAGAGACGAGGCCGAAACGAAGAAACGAAAGCCGAGACGAACGGGACGGAAGCCCGAGAGACTTCCGGGAAGATTGAAGGAATCGGAGATGTGCTTAGTGACGGCCCAAGAAAATTTCTTGGAAGTCAAATTTACGAAAAACAGGACAGACTATTTAAAAATC
>Ga0310786_10005652_pt1 | contig 16884 bp, 21 predicted proteins | sample AusTroGonzalo_MG_FD_203881 | JGI IMG/M metagenome (GOLD analysis project Ga0310786, IMG submission 203881) | Bovine rumen microbial communities from tropical cattle in Woodstock, Queensland, Australia - Gonzalo_03 (v2) (version 2) | ecosystem: Host-associated > Mammals > Digestive system >... | reverse complement strand
TACAAAATGCTTACAGGTACTAAATCAGCAGAATCTGAATGGACTAAATATACTAAAAGAGTTAGATTCATAACTAAATATCATGAGGCTTTTGATGACTTTAAAGAACCTACTTATTATGATGCTTATATAGAAGACCCTGAAATGTTTGTTAGCTATGGTATAGATGATGTTGTTATTATGTTAGAAGCTCTAGATAAAATGGGTAAAATATATGCTAAAAAATATTATGATTCTAAAACAAATACAATAGACAATAGAATATGGAAGCAAGAAAACAAACTTATTAGAGTTATTGCTGATATGGAAAGAAATGGTTTTAAAATAGATGTTGACTATGTGATTAAATCACATTATAAAGTAGAACAATTTAAAGAAAAACTTTATAACAAATTACATACATTAACTGGTGATACTTGGAATGTAGGACAACATGATAAAATAAAAGAGTTCTTTAAAAATAAATATGATATTGATTTAGAAAAATCAGATAAGAAAGCTATTACAGCTTTAGAACATCATGAAAATAAAGATATACAAATTATATCTAGATTAATTATAAAACTTAGAACTGTTGATAAGTGGTTATCTACATACATTGATGGTATCCTAAATAAAATAATTGAAGTAAATGGTGAATGGAAATTATTTACATCTATTAATAATAATGGTGCTGTTAGTGGTAGAGTTAGTTGTGATTTACAACAAATGCCTAAACTAGGTATCAATGAAACTGATAAGGATGAAAATGGTGATGAAATGCTTTTACTTGATGAAGCTTTAACAGATGATGAAGAACATGAGTTATTTCATCCTAGAAAGTTCATAATTCCTAGTGATGGTTATACACTATACTTTGGAGATTTTTCACAAATGGAATTAAGAATACAAGCTTTTTATACTATATTAGTAGGACATACTGATTACAACTTATGTAGAGCATATATGCCTTATGATTGTTATGCTTTAGACCCTATAACTTGGGAAAAGATTTCATTTGATTATACTAATAAGGAACATATAAAACATGCTTATGATTGGCAATGGTTCAACAACAAAGATGATTCTAGATGGGAACCTACTGACTTACATACTAAAACAACTCTTACAGCTTTCCCTGAATGGGCAGATAAAACTGATACTAAGGAATTTAAAAAGAAATGGAGATACTTAGGAAAGAGTACTAACTTTGCTAAGAACTATGGGTGTGGTGCTAAAACACTTGCATCTAATTTAGGAGTAGATTTAGATATTGCAACTAAACTATCTAATGCTTATAACAATGCTTATCCTGGTGTTATACAATATCAACAAGCAGTACAAGCTGAAATGAATATAAAAGGTTATGTTACTAATTTATATGGTAGAAGATATTATATAGAAAAGAGTACTAATTTTTATAAAGCTAATAATTATGTTATTCAAGGTTCAGGAGCTGATGCTCTAAAAGAAGCTGAGATAAAAATATATGAATACTTAAAAGATAAAAAGTCTAGATTTATATTACCTATACATGATGAGTTAGCTATAGAAGTACATCCTGATGAAGAATCCTTTGTTCCTAAAAAGATTAAAGAGTTTATGGAAGGATGTAATGAAGTTATTAAATATGTTCCTATGATGGTTGAATTTGAAAAAACAACAACTACATGGGCAGATAAGAAAGAGGTGGAATTGTGAGACAACATATTTTAGAAGAAATGAAAGAATATATTAAGTGTCCTCAATTTGGAGATGACCATTATGGCAAGTATGGAGCCTTACGATTTGAAACTAGAAAAGAAATAAAAGAGCTTATCAATTATTGTGAAGTACTAGAAGATTTTGAATATCAAATTAAAGAGTTTCTAATTAAGAAAATGTTTATTCAAAAAGGTTCTGTTTGGTGTAAAAAGAACATAGGAACAATAAGCAAATCTGATTTTAATTTCTTTTTTAAAAATCTTCTTGATATTGATGAACTAGTAGTTTATGATGATTCTGTAGATTAAATCGAGATGGACAATTACCTTACTTTTCGTTTCTCGATTTAAATTAGAGAGGGTGTAAAAATGGCTAAAGAGCAGGATATTCAGAAAGCAATATGTAATTACCTAACTTCTCTAGGAAACACCATTGCAACTGTCTATACAGCTGCAGGTATATATTCTAGAAAAGGTGTTCCTGATATATTTGCTTGTTTCAGAGGTAGATATTTACAAATAGAAGTAAAAAGACCTGGTGAGAAACCTACTAAAGTTCAAGAAGCTTTCATGGATGCTATTAATAGATGTGGTGGTATTGCTTTCTATGCAACATCAGTTCAAGATGTTAAAGATAAATTAAAAGATTACATATAAAAAGAACTAGTATCTACTAGCTCTTTTCTTTTTCATTCTATTAACATTTGATTTAGATTGTTCAGTTAATTCTTTGATTGTTGGTACATCTATACCTTGTCTTTTTAGATTACTAATTTTGTTTTGATAATAATTTAATTCTTGATATAATTTATTATTTCTAACTTTTTCTTCATTAACATTTTGCATCATTGACCTAAGTATCTCTGCCCATTTTTCATTATCTGATAAATTACTATTTTGTATAGCTTTTATCTTCTTCCATACATCAGTTGTTATTGTATTGATACCTAAATAATTAGCAATTCTTTCAATAGAATTTTTACTATTTACATCTTGTCCTGTGAATAAGTCTTTACCAGTAACCTTTTCTATTGGTGCTTTAATTATAGGTGTTACTGATGATAAACCTCTTTGTACAGGATTTTCCATATATTCACCTAAATCAGATAAAGGTAAGTTTGTTTTCATAAATAATCTATTACCTTTACTATCTTTAAATGGTGTTGGTATTTGAAATCCTTCTTTTTGATATTGATAGTATCCATCTTCACCTAAACTATCATAAGCCATATTTATAGCTTTTGCTAATCTCTTATATTTAGATGTATTTTTAATTATATTAGAACTTTGGAATAGTAAGTTTTGTTTAGTAAAGTTATAGAATGGTACTATATTTCTCATATATTTCTTTTCTATATCTGTCATATTACTTGGGTCAAATAAAGCAAACTTAACAGCATCAGCTGCTGATTCTTTACCTAACTTAGCAACATATTGAGGATTGTCTTTTGCATACATGTATAAAGCCATTCTTGAATAATTATCCATTGCTGTATTCATATTCATACTTACTTCTGAAACTTTATTTAAACCTTTTTTAACTACATTTTTAGAACCTTTTTGAATACTTTTTTCTATGTCTTCAAGTTCTTGTATCTTAGAACCTGTTTTATAGAATCCTGTTTCTGCAAATTCTTGTATTAATCTATATTGTTTTTGTTCAGCTTTAGTAAGAGCTTCAAATCCTTCATCTCCTACTTTTCTAATTAAGTCATCTGCTCCATTTAAAGCACTAATAGCTTTACCATAATAAACAGGTATGTCTTTCATTGGTACTCCACTAAGATACATATTAGAAGCATTACCTGTAATATTTCTTAAATGGAATCCAGGTGTTAATGTTTTAAATCTCTTGAATGTATTGTTCCATCCATTAACAAATTTAACAAATGCACCAGCTTCATTATTTGTTTTAGAAGCTACTTCTAACATAGTTGCTGCTTCTCTAGGCATATATAATGTTTTTCCTTTAACACTTTCACCAAAATCTATTAAGGCATCAGAATTTTCAGGTAATAAGTTTTTAAATGCTTGAATGTTTTTATTTACATCTGTACCATTAACTTTTTCCCATCCTTTTGGAACTTTTATTTTACCATCAGGTAATTTTTCCATATCTTCTGTAAATTTAATTACATTCTTATCAAATAATGTTCCTTCTAATAAAGCATCTTGATAATTTCTAGCCATAGTAGAAGTTGATAATGAAGAGTTCATAAATTCTTTTAAACCTGCTGTGTAACTTGAATCAAATAATTCTTGACCTTCTAAGTTATCTAATAATTGGTATTTCTTATCTAGTTTATCTATCTTTTCTAATATCTTTTTATCTTCAGATGGGTCTATTCCTCTTAGTTTTGCCTCTAATTTTTCAATTCTTTCATTATAAGAAGCTATTCTATCAGCATAAGAATTTTTTAAAGTATCTTTCATTTGTAATACTTTTTCTTGTTTAATTTCATTTACAGCAAGTTTTCTTTCAATATCATTTGTCTTATCCATAGATTTTGTTATATTGTTTATATTTTTAAGAGTTGTATCATCCATACTATTTTTAACTCTTGTTATTTTAGATTCTAATAAAACATTTGATTCTTTTAATTTAGCATCTAATTTATCTATTTGACTTGCTAATTTATCTAATTGAGCATCTGTTAATCCTTCGTTATAAAACTTTTCTAATAAAGCATTATATTGTTTTGTTTGCTCCATAACTTTATTTGATGCTTTATATAAGTCATCACTTAGAGCTGTATTTTGCATCTTAGAAGCTTGTTCTATTATATCATCAGTTAATTTGTTTTCTATTATATTTTTAGATTCTCTTAAAGTTTTATTATTTTTAACTAATTTAGCAGACCTTGAATCTATCTTAGATAAATTAGTATTAAATATTTTTTCGGCTTTTTCTTTTCTCAATAATACATCATCAAGTTCAGCTTGTAATGTTTCTCTTTTAACATTTGATAATTGTTTTTCATATTTTGCTCTTTGAGCTTTTACAATCTCTTGTCCTTCTTCTCCTGCTTCTCTTAGAGCATTTTCAGCTTCAAGTCTAGAAGCATATTTTCTTTCACCAAATGACTTAGCTTTTGATGAAGAAGTTCTTCCCATAACTGCATTTTCAGTATCTTTTGTTATAGTTCCTCTTGCTTTTTTAACATATCCAGGTCTATCTGTTATTTCACTAAAATCAATTCCTGTTTGATTTTTAATTATTTCTGAAGCCTTTTTATAGTTATCTTTATATTTGTTTACAAGACCCATGAAATCTTCATCTTTTGATAATTTAGCAAAGTTTTCTAATTGTTCTTTAGTATAGTTCTTAGCTTCTTCTATCTTAGTATCTTGTAATATATTTTTAAATTTTTTATCTTTTAAAATAGTGTTTTTATTTTGTAAGAATTTATCATTAAACTTAATACCATCTTCAGTTATTTCATAAGTACCTTTTGCAAGAGGTATATCTTTTAGAATATCATCTAATGTCTTCTTACCTTCTTCTGTCATTTTAACTTTTTTACTTTTAGATGTTACATCACTTAATATAGAATTAGCACTATTTGATATTTTATAATCTTGTTCTAAGAAATCTCCTAAATTAGTTGAAATTCTTTTAACTTCTTTTGCTATAGCATCTTCTGTTAGTTGTATTCCTTGTTTTTGTAAAGAAGCTCTTGCTAAATCATCTATATCTTTATCAGTTAAATTTATTAAATTTTCTAATTGGATTCTAGCAATTTGTTCAGCATTTTTATTTCCTGTAACCTTTTTAAGAATGTTTCCAGGTAATGCTTTTGTATAATCAACAGCACTAGATAAATTTTTCTTTAAGAATTTATAATCTCCAAGCAAATCACTTGTTTTAAACATATCTCTAGCTGCAGATGCTCCATATTTTTCAACAGCATTAGCATATTTTGCTTTGCTTACATCATCAACTTTACCTAATGCTTTTTCTATTACATTATCAGTTAAGTTAAGTGTTTTTTGTGCTCCTTTTCCTAAAAGACCAAATCCAGCTTCAAGTGTTGACTTACTTCCTTTTTGGAAAGGTGCTAAAGTTACTTTTGCTTTATTTACAGCTTGTGCTGCATCAGTAGCTGTATCTGCCATTTTTGCAGCATCTGTAACAGTATCTGCTGCTTTACCAAATTTTGCAGCTTTTGTTACTTTGAATAGTGGTACATCCATTGGGTCTAAAAATAAATCCATACCCAATCCTAAAACATCAGATAATGAAAATTCATTATAGGAAGATGGGTCAAATAAATTAAATTCACCTGACCCCTCCATACCAGCATTTCTTAATAGTTGACCTCCTGATGTTTTCTTGACTCCACCAAAACCTTTTTTGAAACCTTCCCAAGCATCTTCACCATTTTGTGCAGCATCTATAGCTCCAAATATAGCTTGTTGTGGTCTTCCTATTAATTCAAATATATCAAAAAGAGCATTTTGACCTTCAGGAAGACCTAATGTCTTTTCTAACCAGTTTCTTTTATCTGTGGATTGTCCTGCACCCTCTAATCTAGTTCTATAATTTTGAATTTGTTGATTTAATTTTTTAGATGTAGATTTTGTTGTGCTTTTACCCATTTTTGTTTTAAGAGTTACTTTTTTTGACATTTAAGATACCTCCTATTTTAAAAGATTTGTATAATAATTGTAGATGGTATTTAAGTTTGAAAGAGCATTATTAGTATAACTATTGTCTAAACCATAAGAAGCAGCTATGTCTCCATCACTTATAGCATTAACATAATTGTTGTATATAGAATTTAAACTAATATTATTTTTATTAGAATCTGTTAAATTGTTTAATAACTCTTTCTTTTGTTTAGAAGATAATTGAGAAACACTACTCTTACCTTTGCTTGATAAATAACTATTTATAGTATTTTCTAAGGCACTATTAAGAGCTGTTTCTGCTCCTTGTAATCTAGTAACACCCTCTTTCATACCACTTAATAAACTATTTAAGCTTGATTTAGCACTTGATGCTTGTGCAGCAGCTTGTTGTTGTCTTACTGCTTCATTGTATTTTAAATTATTTATTATGTTAGTAGTATTAGTGTTAGCTGCATTTATTTGTGCTGCTGTGTCATTTTGTGCTTTTGTAATAGCAGCTGCTAATTCTTTTTCTAATTTAGTTACACCTGTTTTGTAGTCTTCTTGTTGTTGTAATAATGCTTTATCTAATTTAGATACTTTAGTATTGTAATCTTCTTGTTCTTGTGTTAGTGCTTTTCTTAAAGCATCTTGAACATTTTGATTCTTTTGTGCTAAAGTACTTACACTCTTACTAGCAGCTAATCTGTTTTGTAATTGTGCTAATTGTTGTAAACCACTTCCACCTAAACCTCTAGATGCAGCATTTGCTAATGAGTTTCTTTGATTCATAAAAGATTCATCTTCTAGAGTTGCTCTAGAAGCATTGAAATCTTGTTGTTGGGTTCTCATGCTTTCTGCATTTGATTCTCTGAATCTATTTAAAGATGTAAGTAATTCATTTTTTGAATCTGCTGTTGATTCTTGAAATCTTTTTAATGATGTTAATAAGTCATTTCTAGATTGTTCATTACTACTTTTTAAAGTACTAATTGTATCAGCTAATGTTTTATTATAGTTTGCTATAGTAGCTTGATTATTTCTATTATAATCAGCTATTATACCTGATAAATCAATAGGAGAAGCACCAGCACCTAAACTATTTGCATAACTTTGTAATGATTTATAAGCATCACTATTAGTAAAATCTGTATTGTAACCAGATAATGTATCCATTACATTTGTTTCACCTCTAAAACCACCACCACCATTTGTTTTAGTTGTTTGTGATGCTTTTGTTATAGTTTTAAGTGTGTCACCAAGACTTCCTGCCCCTGACCTACCAAATATAGTTTTTTGTAATAAGTTATCTAGAAAACTTGCCATATACTATCATCTCCTTTTCTTTATCTTTATTTTCTTTGTTATTTCTTTTTTAAGTTCTACACAAGACATATTATCTAATCTTTGTCTCTCATTATATGCACTAATATATTTATCTATCTCTTCTTGATTTCTTAAAATTTCAACATTAGGTGGAATACTTTTATCTTCATCTACAATCATATAATAGTCATGTTTATGTATTTGATTATCTGAAATCATAGTTTTTATAACTTCATTTTTGTCAAAATGATAATCTAAGCTAGTCCAACCTGCTATATTAACATATAACTTATGTATCATACTATCAACCCTCTTTCTATATTATGGAATCTTTATCACAATATACTATATGAGGTCTAAATGTTTCACCATATATTTCATATTTACCATTTACTTCATTTCTTACTGTAACTGGTCTATTAGCAGCAGCTCCATTAGGATACTTATTTCCATTAGCATCATATAAAGCACTACCTTTTTTAACTATTGCATCAAATGGAAAAATTGTCCCTTTTCTAACGACATTTTCTTTATCTGCATAAACTACATTAGGTCTAAATGTAGAACCCCATATTTGATATTTATCACTATCTTTAATTTTAACTTCACCTTGTACTATAACATCTCTATCACAAGCTGCTCCATTAGGGTATCTATTACCATCTGAATTATATAGTGGACTTCCTTTCTTAACTATACCATCCCATGGAAATTCTCCAGGTGTTGGTGGATTAGGGTCTTCACTATATTCTATTGATTCAGGGTCTATCCATAAATCACTACCAATTCTTTGTACACCTAAGTGTAAGTGAATACCAGTTGAGTAACCTGTGGTTCCTGTATAACCTAAGATAGTATCTTTATTAACTGATTGTCCTTTAGATACACATATACTATCTAAATGAGCATGTGTACATCTATATCCTAGTCTAGGATATTGAACTCTTACACATTTAGCTCCATAATAGTCTAAATAAGCAGATTCAACTATACCATCTTCTAGTGCATATTGAGCCCATTTATTTCCATGTGTTCCATAATCACATCCATTATGTCCTTTATATTCACCTGTGATTGGGTCTTTTCTCCAACCAAATGGAGATGTTACATAGTATTGGTCTGCACCAGTACCTCTTTCTTTTCTAAATATCCTGGTCGCCAATTTCATAAGCTTCATCCTCCCCATGTGTTTGTGGTTCTATTGGTGCTTCTTCAGGAAAATCTCCATACATTTCTATTTCTTGTTCTACTGTTAATTCAGGTTCATCATATTCATTAAATTTTTCTTCCATAAATTGTTTTCTCCTTTATCATTGGCTCAAAGCCTTCTTTACCTTCCATTACTGGAAATCTCTTTAGAACTTCTAATCTAAGTCTTTCATAATAAAGAATTAACTTTTCCATTTCTTTGTCATGTTTAATTTGTTTAATTCCTATTTCCTGTTCTAAGAAAGACATTTCTTTAAAAATATCTACTAAAGGTTTTGTGTTTAAATCTTCCATTATTTCTCCTTTTTAAAGTTTTTAATAGTTTCATAACCACCAGTAGCTGCCCAACCTAAAGCTAATCCCATAATACCTGATGTTATAATATCTTTTCCTTCAAATATATTAGGTATAGATATTCCTAAAATAATTCCTAATATACCACCAACTAATGGAATTATGTTATTAGGAATTTTCTTGAATCCTTTAAGTATTTCTGCTACTACAAAAGTAGCTACTGCTATTATTATACCATTAGTTAAGAATAAATCAGCAATAAAGTCTATTATATTCTCCATACTTACACCTCCTATCCTATTTTAAAAATGCAATAACTCCTACTATTAGTTCTATTAGTAGAGCTATTACAGAAGCTACAACTGTTTTCCATAACCAACTTGTGTTATTTTCTATTTTATCTAATCTTTTTTCATTATTGTCAGCTTTGTTTTCTGTATTATTTAATCTTTCATTTATGGCCTTATAATCCTGTTCCTTTAAAAGTGTTTCTATAGCTGTTAATCTAGTTAATACATCTATTTGAAAATCTTTATCATTCATAGGCAATCTCCTTATTATTCACTTTATTAGATTATAGCATAAAAACACAAAAAGAGCAATAGTTTGCTCCTTATATTAAAAGGTTTCCTCTTTGCCTTCTCTAACTAAATTTTTATAACAATTTATTCTCCATTTTCTATGTTCTTCACAATAATCATGTTTGCATACTAAATCCATTAAATCAGCTATGTTTCTATAAATACTTGATATTCTTTTTCCATTTAATAATGTAGCTTGATTCTCTTTTAAAGATGCACTATTTTTATTATTTCTATTCCATACATTAACTGCTTTTCTAAATACAGATATAGTTTCTATGTTATCAACTTGTGCTATATGTTGAACTACATCTTCTATCATTGTGTTTTCAGGAAAATCAACTATTAAATCACTCTTAATACATTTAGTCCATGGTGCTATATATAAACTATCAACTAATTTTTTAGGTGTATCTTCATCTAATCCCATATATACTCTATTATTTCCTGACTCACACACATAAGGTAATCTAACACAATCAGGATAATTATTTTTTATTATATGCTCATGCAATTCTTCTAAAACAGTATTACTGTTAAACCAATCATCATTATCCATATAAAGAGTATAATTTGTGGATATAGGATAATGTAATCCATAATTTCTAGCTCCACCTATAAATAATTTCTTTTTAGGTTCTAATAAAATAATATTAGAATTTTTCTTTGCCATTTTTCTAACTTTTTCACATGTGTTATCTGTACTCATATCATCTACAGCAACTATTATGAAATCTTTAAATGTTTGATTTTCTATTGATTCTATACATTTTTCTATATATTCACTATTATATAAAGGTATAATTATTCTAAAAAAATACATATCAACACCTCTATTATCATTATATCATAAAAATGGAAAAAGAGCAATGATGCTCTTTATTTAACCAGCCACACATATTCTACTTCTCTACTTCTACAATCAAAAGTATCATATATAATACCATATTTACTACATACAATATGACCCTTCATTGTAATTAATAAAATATTATTAGGAAATCTTCTTGAAATGAAGCCAACAGTTCCATGTAAATTTTCTAGCCTCTGATAAGTTTTATCTAAATAATCCAAAACAAATGCTCTTTTATCTAATAATGTTCCTTGATATTGTGCTTCATCACTTAAATAGTCATAGACATAATCCCATGATTTATCCGTAGCACATGAGATAGCTCTTATAACACAATCATCTTCATATTTATTTAGTACATTTGCATTATAAAATTTAAACATATTACATCATACTTCTTTGTAATGCTTCTCTTAATTGTTGATTTTGTTGAGGTGTTTCTGCTTCTTCATATAATACTTTAATGAAATCTTCTAAAGCTTTTACCATATAATGAAATGACCTATCTGTTTCTTCGTGTGAAGCTCCATATCTTCCACGAGATTCCATGTATCTTCCATATTCATTATACATTCTATCCATACCTTCATATCCACGATAAGGACTATCTACTCCTCTTCTACCATAGTTACCATATTGTTCTCTACCATAGTTTCCACGATAGTCTCTATAAAATCCATAATTCATATCTTCATCCTCCTTTGCTATATGCCTAGTCTTTGTTAGTTTATATAAACTTTCCAAATTACCAGGATTCATTTCTTGACATAAAATTGTTTCTAAAGTTTCATCTATCTTTTTAATTATTTTTTCTTCTATCATCTGAATTGACCTCCTTTCTTAAAAGGCTTAGTATTTCTTCTTGATTCTTTATAATTTTTTCAAAATATTCTGTATCTTGTTTTTGTAATTCTTGCATTAAATCACTATTGTTATAATCTCTAAATAAGATTTCAAGACTTAATGCTTGTAATAACAAGGATAAATTGTTTATATAATTACTATTCATTAAGCATATCTTTTAATGCTTATATTAGCATTTTTAATAATAGGTATTTCAGTATCAGTAGCAGTTCCATCAAATACTATACTAGGAACACTTTGCACAGTTAAAGTTACATTACCTCTACCACATACTCTTATATATTTACTAATAGAAACATCAGAGTAATCCCCTACTGCTGTTACTACAGCATTTGCTTCAGCACCATTAAGTTTTACACCATCTGCATAAAGTGCTAAACCAACAATACCTGCTGTTGCACTTGTAACATTAGCATCAAAATTTATTTCATATATACCTCCAGCAACTAAATTAAATTGAGCAGAACCTTCATTATGATTTAACCATCCATTAAAGCAATTAGCACTTGCAGTTCTTAAATCTGTATCTGCAAATGTTATTGGTGATGTATTTGAAGTTAATACTAATTCTTGTTCTTGTACACTTTGTATCATATTATTTCTCCTTTCTTAAAATAAAAGAGATAGAACTTGTCTATCTCCGTTCAGTACTGTTCACATCCGTTCAGTACTGTTCACTTTTAGCAAGTTCTCATTTGAGGTTGTCATTAAGACATTATGCTATTAAATTATTGTGTTACCATACCAGTTAGAACCATAGAAACCATTGTATAATGATTGATATGGACTAGATACTATATAACTAGGTACTGGATAAGGTCTTACTTGATTTACTATTGAAGTTCCTATACCATTAGCAGTAATAGTGTTCTTTAAATCATTTACTTGGCTTCTTAAATCATCAATAGTGTTTTGGTTAAGAACATCAAGAATCTTTTGAGTATTTTCAATTCCTTGAGCTCTTAAATCACAGCAACATTTATCCATTGCAGATTGGTTTTGTAAAGCAGTTGTTAATAAATTAGTATTTAATTCATTAGTTTGAGTAAGAATGTCTCTTTGAGTGTTACATTCTGCTAATTGATTAGCATAACGATTTTCTAATACTTCACTTCTTAGGTTACAAATATTAGTTGCATTATCACTAAATCCATTAGATATTAAATTGCTTTGATTTTGGAAACCATTATTTACATCTCTTTGAGTAAATTCACTAGATATATAATCAGTAGTTGCTATGTTGTTGAATCCATTACCACCAAAGCCATTTCCCCAACCATTATTGAATAATAATGCTAAAAGAACTATTGCCCAGATTCCATCTCCACCAAAACCAAATCCATTATTGTTTCCATAACCATACATTGGCATTACTGGATATGCAAATCCATTATTTCCATTTGTTGCTAATTCTACAGTTGGTTGAATTGAACCGTTCATAAGTGCCTCCTTTCATAGATTTAAGTTGCTAGATAACTTATAGGAAAGTACCTAAATCTAGCTTAAGTACTCTCCTATAAGGCATCTAACCTTATTTTTTAGTATTAAACATATTCATTAGGTTACTCCATTGCTGTTTCTGTTGGCTGCTAAAATTATTTGTTATTTTATTTAAATACTCATTAGGATTACCACTTTGCTTTTGTGCTTGATATTCCTTAAATGCTTGTGGATTTACTCTTTTTAGTTGTTGTTCCATCTGACTTATCATCTTTTGTGGAGCTTGATTCATCATGTTCTGCATCATCATTTGTAACATCTGATTCATTATTAATCATTCCTTTCAACTCATTTACTTGTGCTTGTAATAATTCTATTTGCATGTCTTTCTCATCCTTAGGTATTATCTCTGATAATTCATAAGTTCTAATATCACCTTTAGTATTTTTTATCCAAACTATAGACATATCTCTACTAAAAAATGGTGTGTCTGTTATTACCATATCTCTTTGAACTTCATCAATGGAATTTGCATATCTCATAGTGCCACTATTACTTGGTGCTAATTGAAAGTTTTGTGTTAAATTAGTTGGCTGTTGTACAGGTTGTTGTGTAAGTTGTTCTCTCATTTTCTCTAATTCTGAAATTTGATTATTAATTCTATCAAGACTTGGCTGTGGATTATAAGTATTTACATAAGGTACTCCAAACATATTTACCTCCTCATTTATTTATAGTTTATTAAATAAACAAAATTAATGTCAGTATGACTAAATAATTTTTGCACAAAAAAAGAGCACTATAATTTTAGTGCTCCTATTATGTAGAAGTAGGCTTTATCAAGCATCTCTACTATTCTTGGATTTTCTATTTCAAATTCTTCATTTATTTCTTTAAAAGTTTTATCTTCTCTAAATTTCCTTTTATAAATTAAGTATAGATTTGTGTCTAGTTCTTTTAATCTATTTTCAGCATTTATTAATTCCTCATTTAGTCCATTATATTTTATGTATTGTATCAGTTTGTCATACTTACTTTCATCATGTTTCTTATAACCAAAAAATAGTTTTCCTTTTTCATCCATAATGTTAGGTAATGTACTTGTGGCATAGCAACCTAATATATTTATTATTGTAGCAAAAATCATTGAGAAAGTTTGTCCTAAAAGAAAACTTGTTAATCCTATCATTAAATATAATAAAACATAAAATAGTATTGTAACTAAACAACATATATTTAAACCATAAGCATGTATTGGCTCTTTAAACTTACTTCTAACAAATAAGTAAATTGGTATTTGTATCTCACACATTATAAAGCCTATTAAATTAAAAGGGAACAAGTTGAATAATAAAGCTAGTGTAGTTAGTATTATTATCATCAAGTTCCCATAGGCCTTGTAAGATAGTTTATCTAAATCTATCATATTACACTCCTATATATTATTTTCTTTTAATTCCAAAGAAAAATTTTGGCCACATATTTTTCACCTCCTTATACTCTTAATATAATATAAATTACAGAAAATATCAAATATAAATATAAGAAAGTACTAAATAAATATCTGATGTAAAAATTATTATTAACCCATAAATTCTTTAATTTACAATATAATTTGTTTAACTGATTATGTAAAAGTATTACAATATTATTCTTTGCAATACCCATCATACAAACCCAAAGGAATGTATTAATGTTTTCTCTAAGAATTATAAAGAATATTAATTCTATGAATAGTTTAAATATCATTGATAGTGTTAATACTAATATGTCATATAAGGTCATCTTTATTTTCATTATTCTCATTAAGATTGCTATCTCAACAAAATAAAGAGCATAAGAGTAAAAACTTCCATAACCTATAAAGAATGATATTACATTAGATAATAGAAATACTATAAACAATTTATAAAACTTTTCATCTTTTCTACAAAATCCAAAGAATAAAGTATAATACAATATTTCTAAGAAAAATATAATTAATTGCTGTACATTCATTTTCTTTCCCTCCTTTGCTTATGTATTATAACACATTTACAATAATAAGTAAAATAAAAAGAGCATTATATGCTCTTAAAAGTGTCCTGTTTTATAGCCTATTATTTTGTGAGGTATAATTATATTATTTGAAGTACCAACATTATACATAGAACATTCCCCTATTGTTAATTTTGTATCATTTACATAGGTTATGCCTCTTTCATACATTTTACTTCTAGATGCATCCCACCATCTTAAAATGGTATTTTTTTTATTTCTTAATCTTATAGAACTAGAATTAGTTTGGCTTGTACTACTATAAAAAAATATTTCTAGTACATCATAATTACTACTACTTAAATTTATATCTTGTGCTATAAAATCTGAAGCAGGGTTTGAATTAGTCCATAAAACTTGTCCTTTTACATTATTTATAGATGTATCTATAGTATCCTTTATTCCATTTACATAATCACAACTATAAGCATTTTCTTGGCTTTGATTAAATATATTTACTATTTTTCCAGCTATTGCTCTAACTATACTTGTTTTTCTTATTCTCATATCTTACACCTCTTTATAACCTATTACTCTCATTATCTTAATTCTATTTTCATAATGTACACTATCACTACCATTAACTGTTGCAAACCCATAATTGCTTCCTAAACTTATAGATGTACCACTTATATTAAAGGATGCTCCAAAGTACCTTATATTTCCTGAAGCACTTGATGGTAATTCATAATAACTTAAAACTGTACTTGTTTCACTTGTAGGTATTTTTTGACTAATAAATGATTTATTAGATGTAGTTTCTTTATAAGTTATTTCTATATAATCATAATTAGCAACACTATCACTTAATAAGATGCTTGTACCTCCTGTTGTATCATTATATAATTCATACACTATTTGGCTTTTTCCACTTACTTGTTCCCATCCTACTGGTATATCAGTACTTGTTCCATCAAAATCTACTTCAGTACCAACTGGCATATTGTCTAATGCTTTTACATAGACTTCTTCAAAGTTTCCTGTACTCGGATTTTTTGCTTTCATATTTATTACCTCCTAATCTGTAGTTTTTGTATATTCAATTACTATGTAATTAAAAGTGTGCCCAAAATCAGTTGAAAAATAGTCTAGTCTATTATGATTATATACTCTTAACAATACTTCATTCCATACTGCTGTATAAGTACTATCTTTATAACCAATTATACCATATGTCAATGTATCAATGTTTACTACAGTTGCTCCTGTATCTTCCCAATTTCCAGTTGACATTGTTCCACTAAATGAATAGCATCTTTTATAAATAGGTTTTCCATCTATCCATCTTTTTCCTGTATCAATCTCATTTGTACTATAATTATTTTTACTATTTATATAATCACAACTATAACCTAATGTTGTGCTTTCACTATATTCATTAGTTATTTCAGTTTCACCACTTGGGTCTAAATCATATTCATCTATAAGTAAGGTAGTATCAGATGTTGGTGTACTTCCTACAGTAATTTCTTCTACATTTACTTGTGCTCCTGATTCTATGCCACTTAATTTAGTTTTTTCAGTACTTGTATAATTATTATCTGTATGTACATAGGAAGCATCTGTAACTGTATTATTGTCATTTGTTAAATCACTTAATTTAGTAGGAACTGCTATATTAACTGCTTTATCAGTAATTGTTTGTGATGTACCATTTACTTTAACAGATTCTAATATATTTACTTGTGCTCCTGTTGCTATTCCATTTAATTTTGTTTTATCTGAAGTACTCATTAAACCTGCTTTTGATGTAGTAGCATTACTATAAGTTGTGTTACTATCTACATGTTTACATACATATCTAAATTGAGTACCATCATATATGTAAGTCATTACTTGATTTGCATTTCCTGCATAACTCTTACTTCCTGTTGTTATTTGATTAGCACCATAATATATATTTTTAGCTGCATTATTACCTACCTTAAATGTTGGATATTCTGCTGTATTTGTATTTGAGAAGAATACCATTATTAAAGCACCACTT